>JAABUL010005126.1_pt1 | contig 16696 bp, 10 predicted proteins | sample 5559151 | NCBI WGS metagenome assembly JAABUL01 (sample SAMN10711876, study PRJNA513368) | rock metagenome | isolation source: Antarctica rocks | place: Antarctica: Victoria Land, Pudding Butte sud | reverse complement strand
TGATCGGTCAACAGGCCGGCGAATCCGCCCTTGCCCTCGTTGTGGACCGTGCGCGCCACGCGGACAGCCGTGGCGCGCACACCGCGCGAGGCCAAATCCAGCAGCGCATTGACCGAACGGTGCCGACCGCCCACAGGTCCATCGGTCGGCAGCGGATCGGCCTCGGTGGAGGCGCGGCCCGCCACCCGCGGCGTCACCGAGGCCGTGACGATCGGGCGGTCGCTGCCGATGAGCTCCGCCCCCAGCGCGGCCATGGCAGCGCTCTCCTCGGTGACGGCTGCCGCGAGCGCGTCCGCGCTGCTGTAATCGCGTCCGAACGCCAGGCTGATCACGCCATCGGACTGCGCGGCGCCGGCCCGCAGGACGCCGAGGTCCGCCAGCCCTCCGCGCAGCACCTCGGCGCCGGCGTCCGTAAGGGTCTGCGCGGAGCTGTCCGAGCGAGCCAGCGCGAGAACGGTGTGGCCGTGGCCGAGCAGCTCGGCGATGACGGCGGAGCCGATGGTGCCGGTACCGCCGGTGACGAAGACGTGCATGAAATCCTCCTGGGAGTAACGGGACTGTCGTCCCATCAGTGGAACAGAGTGATGGGATAATTGTCCCATCACTTCACTTACAGTATAAGAGGGTCGGCTTTAACATAATATGTGGCCCGTCCGGGGCTGCGCATCGTCCTCTGCGGGCCTTCAACTGGCTCTCCCGACCTTTTGGTGAACCGAAATGGCCGTTTCGCCAACGCCAGCAAGGGGAAACGGGCTTGCAAGATCATGTCTCCATGCGGATAGGGTTATGAGGCCGGTTAGCCCGTGCTCCGCCAGGGTTTTCGCTGGATTGGCTTTCACCAAACCGTCGGGAGAGCCAGTCGATTGTGGCGAGGTGTCAATGTAACACTTGGGCTCGATGGTAACACTTGACACCCACGTGGCAAAAGCTATGTGCGCCTCGCTCACGGCCACATCCTGCCGTTTCCGCAGCAACGCGTGACCCATTCTGGCACCGCTGTATGCGAGCGGTTCGTGCATGTCCATACGGCGAGGCGCATTGTCATGCATCGACACGAGCGGTCATCGTGGCGACTCTGACGCCACGATCCGGCTTGAGCAGACACGCCGATGGTGCGAACCCAACGGCCGCACGTCCCCTGTGTCGTCGCGTTGGCGAACCTTGCCGGTCCGCTCATGGTACGCCATCCGGCGGGTCATGAAATAGTTGCGCCGAACCACTGCAACAACGACATGCGCGCTATCGGTGCCAAGCACCCATGACGACGCGATTGCCACGGTGCTGCCGCCGCAGCGTTGGCGCGCCGTCCACGGCAATCGCTCGGGTCGGCGATGCATGAGTATGCATCGAGCGGTCTCGATGTGATCTCCAAGCCACGTCGTGACGCATCGAGGCGCGGCGGCTGGCACGGATGGACGTATCGGCCAAGACAAACGGCCTGAGTCCGGGCCAAGAGACCCCACTGGAACGCCACAGAAGCGCATAAGGGGAGACCTTGGGCGTGATGACTGTGGATAGGGCGATAGGGCGATGATCTTCTCAACCTCAGCGCGTCGTCGTGGGCATGCGCGGCTGGAGCGGGCTGTAGTCCACGTCGTAGCCGAAGACGCGCGGACCCACGAGTGCCAGGGCTGCCTCGCTCCGCCATGCGTCGGCACATGGCATCCCGACCACGACCACGCGGAACCCGTAGCGTAGCGTTTCCGTGGTGACCGGTTCGCCCGTTTCGGCGTCGAGCACGGTGATGAGATCGGGAACGCTGGCGACGACCTGCCCATCGTTGAGCGCGATGAGGTTCTCATTCTGGAACTGGATGACGAGCTCATGGCCCTCGTCGACGTCGAGCCCGTGGATCGTCGCCTCGCCGCGCGCGAACCCCCGTTCCGTCCGGCGGCTCACGTCCACGATCTTGCCCGTGAACAGACGCCGCCCCCCTGTCACCCCCAGGACAGCCGTGATCGGGTCGCTTTTCTGGGCGCGCGCCGCGCGAATCGCCCGGCCCACATGGATGGCCAGACTGACCGTCCCCGGCACGAGCGCGCCGCGCGCCTGCGCGCCGCTCATGGCGTAGAGGGCGATCATGGCGACGCCACCCATCTGGATCGTCATCGTGCGGGCGATACGCTCGGCCCACACGTTGTCCACTGTGTTGAGGATCGCCGTGTTACCCTTCTCATCGCCGATGGCCATCGGCGTCGCCGCGATCCCGTGCAGCGTCATCGTCACCATCTGCAACTCGGGGAACGCGCGCCCCATACCATCGGCGTCGACCACGGGGAGACCAAGATGGGACGCGACGATGAATGGTGTCGTCGAGTTCAAGCCCCCCGCTTCAATGGGCGTGATGGCCCGGATCGGCCGGCCCAGGTACGCTTGCAAGCCGTCGACCGCGCGTACGATCTCGTCGCCACGCGGCAGCTTCTCTACCATGACGGTCGGCGCGCCCATCATCGCCGCCGGGATAACGAGGTCGTCGTCGGCGAGGTCATCCAGCTCAATCAGCGCGACCTCACCGTGCCGCCGCATCGTCGCCGCGGCCGTCAGTTTGCCGATGTGCGGGTCCCCCCCGCCGCCGGTTCCCAGGACCGCCGCCCCCAGGGCCAGGTCGTCCATGTCGCGCACGGTGACGCTCCTCATCCGTGTCCTCCCGTCTCCCCACCAAGGGGATGATAGTCAATCTCATAGCCGAAAGCGTGCGGTCCGATCACGGCCAGCGCGTCAGGTGTCCGCAACAAGGGGTGGCAGGGCAGGCCGATGACGGCGACGCGCAGCCCGAAGCGCAACACCTCGGTGGTGATGGGTTCGCCCGTTTCCAGGTCGACCATGCAGATCAGATCGGGCACGCTCGCGATAATCGTCCCCTCTTTGCGGGCGATCAAATTCTCGTTTTGCAGGTCGATGCCGAGGCGCACTCCGCTATCAGGGCCAAGGCCATCGAGGAGGACCTGGCCCACGGCGAAGCCACGCGCCAGGCGTCGATTCACGTCGACGATCTTGCCCGCGAACAACCGGATGCCGCCGCAGCTCTCCACGATCGCGTCGACCGGGCTCTGCTTCTCGCGTCGCGCGCGCAGGACTGTCTCGCCCAGCGCGATCGCCTGGGTGACGGTGCGTGGGACCGCCGTCTGGCGGATAAAGGCGCCCCCCATCGGCGGGAAGGCGTAGCCGGCCGTCCCGCCCATATCGACCGTCACGCTGCGCGAGAGCCGCTCCAACCAGAACATATCCTGCGTGCCGGTGAAAACGACGTGGTTCCCCTTCTCGTCGGCCACGGCCGCGGGCCAGGGCTGCAGACCATAGATGAAGAACGTACACATCTGCAACTCGGGGAAGGCGCGGCCCATGCCATCGCCGTCGACGACGGGAAGACCTGCTTGCGCGGCGGCGATCAGCGGTTCCATGGAGTTCGCGCCGCCGATCTCGCCCGAGATCAACGCGGTCGCCTCGACGCGCGCCGCGCGCTCGACCGCGCGCATGGCCTGGTAGCATTCGTCGCCCTTCTCGAACTTCTCGATGCCGACGACGGGCGCGCCGATGCCGCCGACGCTGACCACGACGTCGTCGTCGCGGACATCATCGAAAGGCAACAGGCGTAGCGTCCGCCCCTGCTTGAGCAGTTGCTCGGTGCGCAGGCGCCCGATGTGCGGATTGCCGCCGCCGCCGGTTCCCAGGATGCCGGCGCCCAGCTCGAGCGCCCGGATATCGTCGATGGACAGTGGCCGTCCCCGCTGTGCCTGGTGTGTCTCAATCAATGGTGAGGTCCCCCACTGCTTTCACATGGATACGCGTCGCGTTGCTCGGCAAGTACGCCAATGGCACCTCCTCCACGTCCACGATCTGCACACTCCCGGCCGCCGCGCCCGCCGCGACGGCCCGCCGCGTCGCCTCCCCCTTGGCGTCGACGAGCGCCTGTTCGCGCGGGACCTCAGCCAGAGAATAGACGCGATCAATCTCTCCGCTGATCTGCGCAATGGCGGCGCCGACGGCGTTGGCCACCTGGTAGTAGGGCGGCCGGGTCGCGGTGAGGCGGCCGATAGCGTCCCCCACCAGGATGCTGCCCCCACCCACGACCAGGACGGGGACCGGGTCCGGCGTCAGCAACATGCGATCGCAGGCAGTATCGACCATCTCCGCCATCGTGGCCAGCGCTCGCTCGACCGTGCGCGCGTCGAGTTCACGGACGCGGGTCGGATCGCCCAGGCTCGCCAAGCCTCCCGCCACGGCGATGTCGGTGGCGGTGAGCGTGTGGCCCCCGAAGACCAGACCCTCGGTGACCAGCCGATAGCCGACGCTTTGCGGCCCCACGCGTGGGCGGTCGTCGCCGTCGATGGACACCAGCGAACCACCGCCCAGCCCAATGCTCAGCACGTCGGGCATGCGGAAATTCGTCCGCACACCACCTACCTCGACGATGGCGCCGGCCTCACGCGGGAACCCGTGGCGCAGGGCGCCGACATCCGTGGTCGTCCCACCGATGTCGACGACCAGGGCTTCCTGCAAGCCGGAGAGAAACGCGGCCCCGCGCATCGAGTTAGTCGGGCCGGACGCGAAGGTTAGCACGGGAAACCCTGTCGCGTACTCCGCCGACATCAACGTCCCGTCGTTTTGCGTCAGGAAGAGCGGGGCCGTGATGCCGGCCGCGGCCAGCGCGTTGGTGAAGGCGCCGATGGTCCGGCCGCCCAGTTCTTGCAAGCAGGCGTTGAGAATCGCGGCGTTCTCCCGTTCGAGCAGGCCGATGCGCCCGATCTCTTCCGAGAGGGTCACCCGTACGCCGGGGACCTCGGCCGCGATGATCGCCGCGGCCTGGCGCTCCATCTCCTGATTGATCGGCGAGAAGACGGCGGAGATGGCCACGTAGCGGATCCGCCGCCGGCGGATCTCGGCGGCGATCTCGCGCAGCTCGGCCGCGTCGAGGGGCGAGATAACACGCCCGTCGAATTCGTACCCTCCATGCGCCAGAAACCAGCAATCGCCGACGGTCTCGCGTAAGTCGTCGGGCCAGTCGACCATTGGCGGGAGTGACTGGGTCGCCGGCAGGCCCAGCCGAATAGCCGCGACCGCCGAGAGGTCCCGGCGCTGGACCACGGCGTTGGTGAACTGCGTCGTCCCGATCATCACCGCGCCAACCTGATCGGTCGCGACCCGCGCCTTGTCGAGCAGTTGGTCGAGGGCCGCGGTAACGCCAGCGGTGATGTCGGCCGAGTTGTTCATCTTGATCCACTCGACAACACGATCCCCATCCATCACCACGGCATCGGTATTCGTGCCCCCTACGTCAATCCCGATTCGCAACATTATCGTTCCATCCTTATCGTTTCACTCGTCGTACGGTTTTCACGCGCTGGATCCTCCGAGCGATCGTGCGGATCACCCAGCCGGTCACGCTCCAGATAGCAACGTACCCCTCCGTCGCCGGCGGCATCGACGTCGAACAACGGCGGCAGGCTCGTCCGGCACTCGGGCATCACGTAGGGGCAGCGCGGCGCGAAGCGACAGTACCCTGTCCCCTCATCCATCCCACGCCGCTCCCCCACGGCCACAGCGTCGGGAGGCGCCATCGATTGCGCGGGGAACGACGGTTGGAGAGCCTCTTCCTCGGGCGTGATGACGGGCACCGCCGAGATGAGCAACTGGGTATACGGGTGGCGCGGGTGCGCGATCACGGTCGCCGTCGGGCCACTCTCCTGGACCATACCCTGGTACAGCACCACGACGCGATCGGCGATCGTGCGCACGAGACTGATGTCGTGGGTAATGAAGATGTAGGATAGGCGCATCTGACGCTTGAGCGCAAGCAGGAGATCGATCACCTTGGCCTGGACGGACACGTCGAGGGCGGACGTCGGCTCATCAAGGAGGAGGATGTCCGGCTTGGCCGCCAGGGCCCGCGCGATCGCCACACGCTGCCGTTGGCCCCCACTCAAGGCCCCTGGGTAACGCCGGGCATAGTCGGCCGGTAGTTCCACCATCTCGAGTAAGCGCACGACCTCGCGGCGCGCCTGGTCTCCGCGCAGCTCCTGGTGCAGCCGTAGCGGCAGTTCAAGCGCATGGCCCACGCTACGGCGCGGGTTGAGCGCGGACGTTGGGTTCTGGAATACCATCTGGATGCGGCGCTTCTGGGCGGCCGAGCGGCGATTGAACGCCGGTGGAAGGGGCGCCCTCGCGAGGGTGATGGCGCCCGCCGTCGGGCGGTACAGGCCGGCGATGCTGCGCGCGATCGTGGACTTGCCCGACCCTGACTCGCCGACGATGCCCAGGATTTCGTCGGGGTAGAGGTTCAGCGAGACATGATCGACCGCGCGCTTCGGCTCCTTGCTGCCGCGCGTACGGAAATACTGGCATAGGTCATTCAGCACGAGCAATGGCGCGCCCGCGATCGGCGTCTGCTCGTCCCGTAGCAGTCCATGCGAGAGCGCGCTCATCGTCCGGCCCCCTCCTCGTCATGCGCGGTGTGCCTTGCCTCACCATAGAGCCAGCAGGCCACCCGGTGGCCGGTGTCCCCGACGGGAAAAGCAGGTGGGCGCGACGCGCGACAGACGGGCATGGCGTGCGGGCAACGCGGATGGAAGCGACACCCCGCCGGCGGCCTCGTATAGTCGGGCAGTGTCCCCGGAATACCCTTGGCGACCTCCTCGCCGGTTAGGCGCGGCACGCAGTCGAGCAGCCCGACGGTGTACGGGTGCTTGGGACGGGCAAAGATGTCGGGCGTCGGCGCTTCTTCGACGACGACTCCGGCGTACATGACCGCGACCCGGTCCGCGACCTGACGCACCACGCCCAAGCTGTGCGTGATGAAGAGCGCCGACTTTCCCTGGACGCGCACCAACTCGTCGAACAATCGCAAGATGTCCGCCTGCACGGTAACATCCAGGGCGGTCGTCGGTTCATCGGCCACGATCAACCAAGGATCGGTGCTCAACGCCAGCGCGATCGACACCCGTTGGTTCATCCCGCCCGAGAGCTGGAACGGATACGACCGCAAGACACGCTCTGGATCCTCTAGATGGACCGTGCGCAGCAACTCAATGGAGCGGTGTTGACTCTGCGAGCGCGACAGGTGTCGTCCGGTCCGACGCCCCGCTTGCACGAGAACCTCACGCATCTGCGTCCCAATGGTAAAGAAGGGGTTGAGCGACCCAACAGGATCCTGGAAGACCATGTTGAAATACTGCAGCGTCACGGCGCGGCGCCGCCGCGGGGACAGGAGCCGTAGGTCCGTCCCATCGAACTCAATCCGCCCCGTCATGCGTGTCGTCGACGCCGGCAGCACGTCCAGGAGCGCCCGCACCAGGACAGACTTCCCGCAGCCGGTCTCGCCCACGATACCGATCAACTCGCCCTGCCGCACGTCGAGCGTGGCGCGGTCGACGACCTGCGCGACACCCTCGTCACTGTGGAACGCGACCGAGAGATCGTCGAGGCGCAGCGTATGCCGCGCGCCGCCCTCCGGCGGCGCGACCAGATCCGCCCCGCCCTGTGATGTCGTTGTCATCGCTCTCTCGGTTCCCGTCTCATAGTTCGACGTCAAAAAGGTCGCGTAGCCCGTCGCCGAGCAGGTTGAAGCCCAGGACAGCCAGTACAATGGCCAGGCCGGGGAAGACCGTTTCCCACCAGGCTTTGGGCAGATCGTTGACGCCGGCGGCCACCATGGTCCCCAGATCCGCCTGTGGGGGCTGCACACCCAGGCCAAGGAAGCTCAGGCTCGCGCCAATCAAGATGACGAAACCCGCGTCAAGGGTCACCTTGACCAGGATGGCCGACAGCGCGTTGGGTAGCATCTCGCGGAACATGATGTGCAGCGGGCCGGCGCCCATCAGGCGCGCGGCGTCGATATATTCTTCCTGCTTGAGCGACACCGCGATACTGTGCGCCAGGCGCGCGTGCCAGGTCCACCACAGGGCGCTGACGGCGATCATGGCGTTGACCAGGTTAGGCGTGAGGACCGCCGTGATGGCCATCGCCATCACAAGCGCCGGCACGGAGAGGAAGACATCGGTGATCCGCATCAGAATGGTTTCCACCCATCCCCCATAATAGCCGGCGGCCAGGCCAATCACCACGCCGATAGGGACGCCGACCGCCAGCACGACCGCGACCAGCACGAGCGAGATGCGATACCCGAACATGACGCGCGTGAGCAGGTCGCGGCCGGCGTTATCCGTCCCCAGGACGTGGGGCCATGAGGGCGCCCTGAGCGTATTGGTGAAGTCGACAAAGCTCCCGGCCGACGCGGGGAACGGGGCGATCAGCGGCGCCAGGAGCGCGATAAGAATGACCAGCAGTGTCACCACGAGGCCGGCCACCGCGGTTGGGTTGCGCGCGAAGCGACGCCAGGACCGGCGCCATGACGCGCGGCGTCCGTCCGGGAGGGGACGTTGGGGCGCGGCTACCTGCGCGATCATCACCATGTCAGGCCGCTCCCTTCAACCGGATGCGCGGATCAAGGTAGCCGCGTAGCAGGTCCATCGCCAGATTGGAGAGGGAAAACATCAGCCCTATTACGAGCACCACACCCACGATCGCGTTGAGGTCTTTGCTCAGCATCACGCGGACGCCGTAGCTGGCGATGCCCGGCCAGCCGAAGACGGCCTCGATCAAGAACGCCTCACCAAACAGGGATGCGAAGGTCAGGCCAACCACGGTCAGGGCAGGGATCAGCGCCGGCTTGAGCATATAGATGAAGGCCACGCGCAGGCGCGGTACCCCTCGCGCCTGCATGGCCCGCACATGTTCCTTCTTCGAGACATCGATCATGCTGGCGCGGACCAGGCGCACGACCTGGGAGAGGCCGGCCACGGCGAGCGCGATTGACGGCAGCAGCAAATGCTGCAGGGCGCTGCCCGCGACGGCCCAGTTCCCGCGCAGGACGGAGTCGACCGCCACCATCCCGGTCATGGTCGCCTTGAATGAGAGGTTGGGGTCGAGTTGCCCGCTCACCGGCAGGATGCCGAGGGTGTATCCAAAAACGAGTTGCAGGATGATACCCACCAAGAAATCAGGGACGGCCACACCAAAGAGCGCCAGGAGGCGCGACAGCGCGTCCAGCGGTCCGTCACGATAGAGCGCCGAGAGGACACCAAGCGGCACGCCGAGGATCACCACGAGCAGGGTGCTGGTCAGCACCAACTCAAGGGTGGCCGGGAACGTGTCACGGATGTCGTCGAAGACGTTGCGCCGCGTCAGCAGCGACGTGCCGAAGTCCCCGTGCACCGCTCCGCTCAGGTAGCGGGCGTACTGGATGTAAAGTGGTTGGTCGAGACCCATATCATGGTCAAGGGACCGCACCTGACTACCGCTCGCGTTAGGACCCAGCGCCAGGCGACCGGGATCACCCGGCACGATGCGCGCGAGGACGAAAATCAGGATCGAGAGGCCGATCAGCACCGTCACGGCCCCCCCGGCACGCCGGCCAAGGAAAGAAAGATACCCCATTCCGCCGCTACTCCCGTCAGCGCCTACGACGTCTTCTTCAGATCATAGAACTGATACTGCGCGGCTGGGATGTACGAGAAGCCAGTAATCGTCGGGCGGATTGCCTGGCGCCATAGGTCGGAGAGCATGAAAACGTCGGTTTGTAGGGCCACCACACGATCCTGGATCTGCTTGTAGATAGCGTTACGCTGGGCCGTGTCGATGGTGGCGCGCGACTTGGCGATGAGCGCGTCGACGGTGGGGTCATGGAGCCATTCCATCGAGGCCCAGGTGCCGTTGGACGCCGAGTCATACTGCACGAAGAACATGCTATCCGGCGAGGGATAGATGACGCTGTAGAACACTTCGGTGACGTTGGGCGTCTGATCGACCTTGGTCGCGAGATCGGTGATGCGGTTCCAGGGTTGTGGGTTCAAACTCACCTTGAACCCAAGTTGGCTCATGACACTGTTGAAGAGAAGGCCAACCTGCTCTTCAAAAGGCGTGCCGGACACGTAGCTGAGCGAGATAGGGATACTCGATTGATGGGCATACGTACTCTTGGCTAACTCCGCCCTGGCCGCGGTCATGTCCTGCTTCGGCAGTGGCAACCGCGCGTCATAGGCGTCCTTGAAAATCGGGGACAACGGGCCACCGAGCGGGGCGCCAGGGCGGATCTGCTGGCGCACGGTGTTGTAGTCGAACGCCAGCGCGATGGCCCGCCGCACATGGATATCGTCGGTGGGCGCCTTGCGCGTGTTCATCTTGAGATAGAACACGCTGTCCGTCGGAGCCGAGACAATGGTGAAACCCTGGGCCTTGAGCGTATTGTACGTCGTGTTGGACTGGTAATTGCTCGTCATATCCAACACACCGGTCTTGGCAAGCGACACAACCGTCGCCTCTTCGGTGACGATCATCACGCGCACTTCGTCGATCGAATGCGCCCCCCAGCCGCGGAAGTAGCCGGGGAACTTTTTCATGCGCAACTCGCTGCCTTCCACGTCGCTTTCCAGCGTGTAGGGGCCCGACCCCGCCTCGTGCATCCCCAGATACGCCGTCCCGTAATCGCCGTGCGTCCCGTACTTGCCAGATTTGTAGTGGGCCATAACCGTGGCTCTATCGACGATAAAGAGGAGCGGCAACGTCGCGATGAAGGGGGCGAAGGGCTTCTTCAGCCGGAAGTGGACCGTGTAGCGGTCCAACGCCGAGATGCCGCTTGGATCAATGAATCCTTGCCAGACGAAGGCAGGGCCCTGGTTCAGTGTCAGCACGCGCTGCATCGAATACACCACATCCTCCGCCGTCAGCTCATGTCCGCTATGGAATCTGACGCCGTGCTTGAGGTGGAAGGTGAAGGTCTGCGCATCGGGGGAGACGGTGTATGACGAGGCCAGGCGCTCAGTCAACGACCCGGACGCCGTCGGTGTCAAGAGCGTGTCGTAGAAGTTGACGCTCGCCATGTTCTGCGTGTAGTCGATGCCAATAGCAGGGTCGATATTGCCGAAGACCTGGACGGCGTTTAGGGTGAGGGTGTTCAAGCCAGCGGCCCTAGCCTCCCCATGGGCAGTGAGCGCATCGACGATCTGGGCAATGGCGGTCGCGCCGACACCCAGCGCGACCGCACGCAGGCTAAACTCTCGCCGGCTTATCTCACCGCGAGCGACGGATGACAGTAACTGATCCAGTGCAGACATGCCCGCGTCCTCCTATCTAGTCCAATCTAAATTCGTGGTCATCACAAACCGATGAGCGCTACAGCGTCCGAGACGAACGGCGGATGATATACAATTGCAGGTATCATAATCGGTAGGCTAGGGCGCTGTCAACCTCCTCTTAATTGTTCGGCTGCGCGCCACGTTTTCGCGTCCGTGGCACATCAACGCGAAAACGGGCGACCGCCCGCCATGCGGTAGTGGACAGGACGTATTGAAATGGATTATATATGATTCACACACGTCTTTCCTGACGGGATGTCGGTCCTTTTCATTTCCGTGCAGCCAGCCAAGATGGGTATCTTGTTATCTGGACACTTTGTACGAAGAGACACACGAGAATGAAAGATGGGATTATGACGCCCAACGGCTTGAGTAAACAGGAACGCGCCTACGCGCTTATCCGGCGGCGTATCCTCGAAGGGACCTACCAACCCGGCCATCGACTTATCATCAGCACCTTGGCCGCTGAACTGGGCGTCAGCGCGGTGCCCGTGCGCGAGGCGATCAGGCGGCTGGAAGCCGAAGGCCGCGTGGTATATCGCCACAACGCGGGATCCCGTGTGGCTCCCGTCGATGGACGCCGTGACCTGCGCGTGGGAATCGACGTGGGGCGCACCAACACCGACGCCGTCCTGATGGACGGTCGGAGCGTGGTGGCGTCGGTCAAGATCCCTTCGACGGCCGATGTCACGGGCCGTATCGTGGCCGTGCTCACAGAGTTGATGCACGATGCCCGTGTCGCGCCCGCCGCGATCACCGCGGTCATGATCGGCACGAGTCACGTCGCCGATGCGTTCGTTGAACGGCGTGTGGCGCCCGTGGCCGCGGTCCGGTTAGGGCTGCCGGCAACCGCGGCGCTGCCGCCAATGGTCGATTGGCCCAACGATGCGCGCGCTGTTGTCGGGAACCTCTGGTACCTGGCGCACGGTGGGCACGAAGTCGACGGGCGGCTGCTCTCACCCGTTGACACAGCCGAACTGCAGGCTATCGCGGCTGATATCGGGACGCATGGGGTCGAGGCGGTGGCCCTCTCGGCGGTCTTTTCTCCGCTCACGGCACGCGCCGAGGAGCAGGCGGCCACGATCATACGCTCCGTGTTACCAGGGATCGATATAACGCTCTCGCACCAAGTCGGTCGCCTGGGGCTCCTCGAGCGCGAGAATGCGGCCATTATCAACGCATCGCTACAAAGCCACGCGCAGGTGATGGTCACCAATCTACGCGAGGCGATTAGGCGACTGGGTCTCGTCGCCGCACTCTATCTCACACAAAATGACGGGACGCTGATGACCGCCGAAACGGCCGAACGCTATCCCGTCCTCACTTTTTCGGCGGGGAAAGCGAATAGTATCCGTGGCGCCAGCTTCCTCACCGGACTCCGCGACGGTATCGTGATCGATGTGGGGGGGACGACAACGGATATCGGGGCGCTCGCCCACGGTTTTCCGCGCGATCTGGACGACCTGGACGGGTCGGCCCTCGTCGGCGGCGTGCGCACCAATGTGCGCATGCCGGACGTGCGCTCCCTCGCTGTCGGAGGCGGAAGCATCGTCGCTCCCGATCCGTGGCGGGTGAGCCTTCAGTCCGTCGATTCCGACCCAGAAGCCCAGGCGCTGGTCTTCGGTGGGAACGCCGTCACGGTCACCGACATCGCCGTAGCGGCGGGCCTGGTGAGCATCGGGAATCCAGCCCTGGCGGCGCCTCTGTCGCGGGACGCACCGATGGTGCTGGAACAAATCGGCTCCACGGTGCGTCGCGCGGTGGATCGGGCGCGCCGGGGCACGACATACGCGCCGGTCATCATCGTGGGCGGCGGCGCGCCACTACTGCGGACGCTCCTCCCAGGTTTTGACGTCATCATACCGGAGCACCACGCGGTCGCCAATGCTGTTGGCGCCGCGACCGCCCCTGTATCGGGGTATGTCGACCGTATCGTTTCGATGGAGGGCGTGTCCCGGCAAGAAATCATCGCGCGCGCCGTGTCCGATGCTGTCGCCCACGCCGTGATGTCGGGCGCTGACGCACGGACGGTTAGGGTCATCTCGACCGACGACGCGCCGCTGGCGTATCTGCCCGGCAATCTCACGCGCGTGCGCGTCAAAGCGGTCGGTGAGTTGGCCGTCGGGGGTGCCTATGAGTGACGAGATAACGCGGGGAACGGCCCCCGTCCCCTGGCGCGTGATGACCGAGGACATCGTGCACATTATTCGTGGCGCGCACATCCTCGGCTCGGGCGGCGGCGGCGACACCTATGCCGGTCAACTATGGGCCACGGACAGTGTACGCGGCGCCCGCGGCGTCACCATCATCCCGCCGGAGGCCCTGGACGACGACGCCCTCGTCATAGCGGTCGCCCAGGTAGGGGCGGGGACGGTGTTCGCGGAGAGGCTTGCGCGCGGCCAGGAAGTCGAGCGCGCGGTATCGACGATGGAGCGCTACCTGGGTCAACAGGCGGCGGCGATCCTGTGCTATGAGATAGGAGGGGTCAACAGCATGATGCCTATCGTTGTCGCCGCTCAACGCGGTCTACCGATCGTCGATGCGGACATCATGGGACGTGCCTTTCCCGAGTTGCAGATGACGACGCTCGATATATATGGGGCTCCATCCGTACCCCTGACCCTCTCTGATGAGCGCGGGAATGTGACGATTATCGCCGCGACCGAAGACATGTTCTGGACGGAACGCCTGGGGCGCGCCTTGACACTGAGCATGGGCGGCTTGGCGTACGTTGCGCGCCCCGTGCCGCGCGCCAGGGACCTGCATCACCTGCTCGTACGTGGGAGCTATGCGCGCGCCTGGTCCATAGGAGCCGCCCTCGCACGAGCCCAAGAGGAGGGCGTACCGGAGGAGATAGCGCTTGTCTCGCAGGGAGGGCGGCCGATCCTGCGTGGTATTGTGACCACGATCGAGCGACAGGTGACCGGACGCAAGCGCGGGACAGCCACCATACAAGAAACGCCCGATGCGACGGCCAGCCGCATGGCCTCGCTCGACTTCCAGAATGAGTACCTCATCGTACGGCAGGGCACGGAGACGCTAGCCACCGTACCCGATATCATTTGCGTCATCGATGAGGAAACAGGCGCCGTCGTCAACACGGACACGCTGCATGCCGGATTACAGATCATCGTCGTCGCATTGCCAGCGGATCGAAAACTAACGACACCTGCCGCGCTGCGCCTGGTTGGCCCGCTAGGATTTGGCTACGACATCCCCTATCACGCCGCGTTTGTGCAGTCAGCGAATGTCGAAGAGATCGGCTGAATGAGATCGGTATCCGAGCCGTGGCGCCTAATGAGTTTTGACGATCAGAATCGGTAATGAGGCAATGCCAATGTGGCACCGCTGGGGGGGAGAGTGCGTACTTGACGTTGGCGACGGCGCAGCTCCATAGGCAGACCCTGAGACAGATCGTGTTCATCAGGACTGCTACCAACGTCAAGTACGCACTCTCCCGGGGGAGCGACAAGCCAGCCCATGCGAGGCTCCAGTAGCCAGTCGTATCGAGGCTACAGCGCTCGTCTGGCTGCCCCGATGACCAGACGTCTCGTGTTACCCGTTTTGGTCGTCAAAACTCATACGGTCAGGCAACATCGCTGTCGCTGCGATGGGGGCAGCGGTTGGTCATGCGCGCATAGGCAAGCTGAAGGACGTGACGGAGTCTTTGTCGGCTCGAAGGCTTCAGTAGCCTCGGTGGCCCTGGAGTCTTGGTAGCCTCTGGAACCGGTGCACGTCGAGGATCCGTATCGCCGCCGCGACATCGCTGTTTCTGTGATGGGTCCGATATCCATCCGCGCGGGAAACGTCCGGATGGATATCGGACCCATCATAGTGCATGCGCTGCGGCATGCGGCGGGGACTTGGCTGTACGCGGAGCCGCAAGACCTGGAGACGACGGCGCGGCAGCTTGGGCATGCGACGCGCGAGACGCTGCGGGGCGACGCCATGTGGAGCGTCCGCCCTATCACGACAGCGGGTGACGCGTCGCATACGCCTCGGCCCGTGGTGAGGGTCGGGCGACAAACAGAAAGCCGACGGGATGGGCAAGGGTTTATCCACAATCGTCCACAGCCTGTCCACAGGTTGTCCCAAGGCTCGATGTGTGAAATAGCGTGGAGAGATTCGAGAGCATGTCTTACATCGGCACCTGGTAGTTTGCGCCAAGTGGTCAACGATTCTTACGCGAAGGCGTCAACGTTTGCACGAAGGTATCAACGGAAGCTGTTGATCGAAGGCAATCAACCGTAGACGGCCCTGCACAAGGACAACATAGGGCGAGTGACTAAAGCCCGGTTCTGCGGCACCCCAGGCGCGGCCTGCGAAATAGATTGACACGTTCACGTCAAACGATCATGACGCGAAGGTGTCAACAAGTGCCCTTTGCCAGAAAGTTCTGCCGTTTTGTGCCACAAGATTTGCCGTCCACGCACAAGAAATCTATCCCTCGCGGGACAAGGTTGGCGCTCTGCCCTCCAATCCGAACATTGTCTTTCCCAGGAGGGTCGGCTTTAACATAATCTACGCATCGTTCACCGCTGTACATCGCTTCGTTCCGACCCTTTACTTGACGATAACGGCGGTCACACTCGCCTCAGATGCGCGATTACCAACCTGCGGAGCAGTTCAATCGGCGATGCACCGCTGTTCAACGACTGTCTCGGTTGCCGGATAGGCGCCGACAAGCCATTTCGACGCGCCGAACGCCCCATAAAGGGCAGAATATTATGTTAAAGCCGACCCTCTCCCAGAGAAGGGAAAGCCACTCGGCGTGGCGTGCTCTGTGTCGAGAACGTAGCCGGGATCGCGGCAACTCCTCTGCTCTGTGAGGCTACCCGTGTGCGGCAAGACTTGTGGCACAAAACGGCAGAACTTTCTGGCAAAGGGCAACAAGAACGCTTAATCGTGCCTACAACTGTTGACACCTTCACGCTAATTACCAGCACCATCATGGGTAGTACTTTGCGCCAAGGTGTTGACGTTTTTTGCGCCAAGGTATTGACACGTTGCACGACGGTGTTGACACAGAGCCTTTTCGGCAGCATCGTGAGCGTCAGATGAGGCGTTTGCCTCGGAATAGTCGCGCTGCCTCGTCCAGCCGGTAGCACCCCACGAAACCGTGGTCATGCGGCGACCTCCGTGGGAGGAGCTTTGGCGCGCCTCCGTCGCGCTGCGCACGCCCGGCCGACGTCGTCCGTCTGACGCGGCGGGAGTGCACCCGCCGCCGGGGTGGACTCGGCCACATGACACTTGACATCCTTGGAAAGGCGACTTTCCGCAGCAGAGTAAGCCCACCTATCAAGAGATGTGACCTGCCGCAGAGAATAGTGCACGCATAGCCACCTCACCGTTTAGTTTTAAACGGGCAGCTTACTTTTCTGTGAATTGGATGCCCACAGTGCCCTTTCCACCAGCGTCAAGTGTCATGTGGCCGAGTCCACCGCCGGGGGGACACGATAGCGGAGCAGTTCTTCCATGGTCCAGACATGGTCGGTCAGACCGGCGGCCATGGCTGGAGTGCGCTCCAGCCACTTGCGTCGCCCGCAGGCACGGAGGCGGAGGCTCGC
>JAABUL010005122.1_pt1 | contig 16708 bp, 22 predicted proteins | sample 5559151 | NCBI WGS metagenome assembly JAABUL01 (sample SAMN10711876, study PRJNA513368) | rock metagenome | isolation source: Antarctica rocks | place: Antarctica: Victoria Land, Pudding Butte sud | reverse complement strand
GACCATGAGAGCACCATCTTGTGCGCTGCAGCTGCACTTGTGCGTTCAGAAGCCCAGATGCAGAGGACAATTCTGACTGTGAGCGATGCAGCGGGCTTGGACGCAGAGCGCGGCGACAATTGCAGGCTGCGCGCCGGATCTTCAGCAGTGCTGTTGATCTTTGCTGGCGTTCAGAGGAAGACAGTCGCAAACTCACAGTGAGCGAGGTGACGGGCGTGAATGCCGAGCGCGGCGACGACTGCAAGCTGACCGCGGACTCGCTCTGATTCACGCTCAGCAGCGGCGAGCCCCCGGGCGAGACGTCGACGCCAAAGATGCGCTGCAGGAGCCAGCAGCAGCGCCTTCAGTACCAGGGACGGGTTCAGGGGTGTTTGCAGCATGCGAAAGAGGACGAAAGGGACAGCACTGCGGCTGTAGATCTCAGCAAGGTTGGGGCAAACACATTTACCATCCTCATTCAGTGTGACTTCCGCGTGTTGAGTGCACCTGTGCTCCCGGCGGCAGCGGGCGCGGCAGCGATCCGCTGGCAAGCAGTCCGAGGCTTGCGAGCGTCTGGCTGCTGTAGTCGTTGCTGTTGCTGCCGGTGCGCAGCCACGCGGAGCTGGCACTGAGCGGCGATCCACCCTGCGATGGAGAAGACACAATGTGAGTCCGTACAGCAACTGCTGGCTGCTGTGTAGTCGGTGCTGTTGCTGCCGGTGCGCAGTCGTGCAGAGCCGGCACTACGCGGCGCGCCACAATGCAGCGATGTAGCAGGCGTCCAGTACTCATGCTGTTCTCCATGGCCCCCTCGTGTGCAGACAGCTTCTCGGCGACCGCCTCGTACAGCAGCAGCTGCTTGAATAAGCTGGATTTCTGTCTTGAACAAATGCTTTGCAAAGTGGCCTTTTACGGCTTTCTTAACGCCAGGGCTGCACTTGAAGTTGCATCATTCTCGAAGTTGCACCTGCAAAAGCCTCACCTCTGCGCCTGCTTCTCTGTGGGCAGAGAGCTCCTCGATGACCGCTTTGGGCAGCAGCAGCGGCTGCGGCGATGTCGCGATGCGCGGCAGTCCCGCACCAAAACCCTCCCCGATGCCCGGCACGGATCCCTGCGTACGATGCAACTAGGTCTATGAACAAGCCAAGGTTTGTTTCTTATGGTTGGCAGCTGGCGCCAAAGCCCTCTCTGATGCCCGGCACGGATCCCTGCGCACAATAAACAGGAGTTGCTTCATGTCTGATATCGAGCGCAGTGCCTGTCGCAAATGCCAAGTCTTATCAGATAGCACACACTCCAGCGGGCAGGTATGGAAGCGGCAAGCCAGGCGGCTTGACCACCAGAGTGATTCCCCTCTGCATGGTCCTGCCACGCGACTGCAGCGTTCCCTGCACCAGGGGGCGAGCTGCGTGCACTGCCCTGTGGCATGCGCCAGCACGCACCTGCGGAGAGAGGCGCCCGAACTCGAAGCTTGGGTCCCGCTCGTGCGGCTGGAGCTTCCGCCGTCCAGGGCCTGCTGCACGCGGCTGGCTGTCCACCGGCTGCGAGGCCGCCTGCGTTGCACGCATGTACTTGCTTGACGAGATAGTGCACTTTTCCAATGCAGTACACACAGAAACAGGATGGCAAGCCGCTTGCCCCCGCCGCGCACGGCTGGCTGTCCACCGGCTGCGAGGCCAGCTGATTGTAAACAAGGAGGAGCTGTCGGACCATGATCCAGCCTGGCAGTTGTACAGCCTTCTGAGCCTAGACAAGGTGTGCCCGGCTGCCAACTGGCTGCAATGCTGCCTAGAAGACCGTTGTTGATGCCAGCGCCGTCAGGTGGTGGCTTAGTAATTGCAGGAGACACTTGCAATGCGTCAGAGATCCTCTGTAATGGCACTTGCTGGTCTATTCGAGCTACACCGCGCTGTTGCCGCTGGCCCGAAAGGCCGTCCTTCGGGGCCGCGGTTGCTGCTGCAGCGGAGCATCCAATGTATCGCCACCAGTAGGGACAGTGGCCGACACGAGCCAGGAAATGGGCACGGCCTGTTGCTCACCCGGTGGAAGGTCGCAGTCGCCGCCGCGGTAGTGTGGTCGCTCGACGCCTGCGCCTCGCCGCCTGAGTCCGCCGGCCTGGGAGAAGACTGCTGGTCTTCCGGCGACTGTCGCCGCCCCGCGGCTGGGGCCCGCTCCCGCGCCGCCGCCGGCTCGGGCGAAGGCGAGTTGCGGAGGTTCACAGGCAGCGGCCGTCCGTGCGACCGCTGCTCTTGCTGTCCGGGCGGCTGCTGCCGCTGCAGGTGCGGCAGCACTGAGCCGGGCCGTGAAGGCTCAGGCCGTGACGGCTGCTGCGGCGCCAGCTCCTGTTGAGGCTCTGGCGAGCTTGGGGCGGCGCTGGCCTCTGGACCGACCTGCAACTTGGCTTCGGGAATCACACGCCTGGCCTCAGACCGGGGTGCTGCTGCTGCTGCTGTTGCTGCTGTGTATGTCGCTGCCGGCAGGCCCGAACACTGCTGTGGCGCCTCTGCCGCCGATGGCTGCGAGGCTGCCGGTGCGGCCTGCGGCTCTGGCAGCTGCTGGGGTTGCTGGCCCTCGTCTGAGGGACCGGCGGAACCTGAAGGCTGCGCCGCTGCTGTCGCGTCTGAACGCTGTTCCTGCTGCTGCTGCTGCGACGGCTGCACAACGGCGCTGACGCTGCCGCCGCGTCGTGTATCAGACGCCGGCGCTGGTTCACCCGCACCGGAGATTGCCCCCCGCTGCACGCCCGTTCGTCTGCTCCGCGGATCTGTTGTCGTGAGCTGCTCCCCGCAAAGCCTCTTCGCCTGCTCCCGTAACAGTTCCTGCATGGCCAGGCGCACGAGCGTTAGCGCACATCAGAGGTTGTGCAGGCAAGTTCCAGGTATGGGCCAGCAGCAAGTTCATAGGGGTCTGGTGAAGGTGCTCAGCTGCCAAATCGGGAACATCGTCCTGCTGCCTGGTGGCCTTTGTCAGCACACAAAGGTGGTTGGGCAAACCACGCAAGCAGAATGACAGCGAAGAGTCGCAACGTCTCTGTGGCTATCCCAGAGAGAGTCGAGGTTTTGTGCACAAGCAGATTACACACAGCCAGCGTCCACGCGGGGACCTCGTCCCAGTGTTGCGGAGGACCGCTGCCGAAACCGGTTTGTCAATGCCATAAGCCCAGGTACGGTGCTCGCTCGCTGCGACCGTCAACCATGCCCCTTTGCCGATGCAGCAGCATTCGGCACCCGCCGAGTTGCCACTGCCAGCCCGCTGGCACCTGTTGTCAGCAGTTGCACTGCCAGCGGTTCCGGGATCCATCAGGGACTCGGGCCAAGACGCGCAGGACGGCAGGCCCCACCGTTGACGTGCTGCGCTTCTTTAGCGGCAGGGCATCATCGGCAGGGTGCATGCTCCTTCCGCCGCTGCAAGGCACGGTATGTACTCGAGCGTAAGAGGACGCCCAACCGCCGCACGATTGCAGGTGGCAGCGGCGCAGCGGCGCGCCCGTGTCCAGCCACGCGGAGTATCAATGCCGGTGCCGGTGCGTCGTGCGTCTGTGCGTGGTCACCGATGAAGCGACCCGATTTGATCAAGTCGATCAAGTCAGGGGTCGCAACAAAGTTGACAGGACGAGGTTTCGCCGGCGTTTCGCCGGTGCGACCAACCTCTCACGCCCCAGCGGGCAATTGCAGCATTCCCAGAAGCGGCAAAACGTTTGAAAATTTGCCAAAAAAGACTGTGCACTCGCGCCCCTGCATTACCAGGAGCTGGCTGACACTGTCGTATGAGCACCGGCTTCTACCCCAGCTGCCGCTCGCACTTTAAGCCGTGCCCCGTGCCAAGCCGTAAATAAATCAGCGGAATAGTCATCAACGTCACACAACAATGACACTTGCCTGTCCGACGCCTAATGCACGTTGGCATCCGGGCCGGCGCTCCTTCAGTCAAGGCTCTCGACATGCGTCCGCACCCGGCCAGAAATGTGAGGAGCACTATTGGCGCAGCGAACATCGATCCATCGCATCTTGTCCGTCTGGGTGAGAGGACTTGTCTGCATCGCGGGCTGCACCTGACGCTTGCGGATGGCCAGCCAGCTATGGGAACGGTCAGCCCACTCAAGCAGCGCGGCCCTAGAGCCGCACCTTCTTAAACCATATGAAATCCGATGCTGGTGTGATTGTCGTGTTTCTGTCCTGGCGCGCCCCCTGCAGCACCTAGCACAACCAAGCAATATGCACGTGCTGGCCTTATTGCTTGTGCACTTCAAGCTGAAGCACGCCCGTACCACAGGTTGAAGACACAGGTTAATATATCACACGCCTGAGCGTTGCCGCCATGCATGCGACAGCACCCGCTTGGACAAGTTCCCAGACAGAGCAATCAGCAGCGCGCTGATGCATGGTGGGCAGTGCATCCAAAGACGTGCTGTGTGGATAACGCGTGTGCATCCATTGATCTGATTGCAATCGTGCGCGGCTCAAGGCGTGCTTGGCCAACCCATTTAGAGTGCGCTAACGAATTTGCGTGGCAGTGTCGCCGTCACCTGACGGTGACGCTGTGTCAAGGCTAGAACCAAGATGCCACGTGCTAGACGCGTCCAGCAATATACACTACAATTCCCCAATCCAAGCTCAAAATCTGGAGAATACAAGACTCATTTGGTGTCTGGTTTCATTCTGAACAGGGGTGTCCTACTAGCAGCATGCGCAGTCATCGGTGGCCGCCATCGCGCTGCAGAGCTGATGGGCACAGGCACTGCATGAGGTCCGGCCCGTCCGCTGTGATGGTTGTTACCACCGTCACAGCGTCGCCGCGATGAAGGGGCACAGGCGGTCGTGGTCGCCGCCGGCCGCCATCTCCGCTGAGAAGATCTCCGGCGGCCGCCCCGTGCTCGCCGCCATTCTGGCGTACGATGTCGACTCCTGGCACCCCCAGCCGTTGGCCTGGAAGAACTGCAGGTCGGGCGCGCAGCAGAGTCAGCTTCGAGCTCCTTGGTCTGATAAACACATCAGCAGCTTGCGCAGGTTGATTACCTGCTCAGCAAGCAACGTGGGACGCGCCAGCAATAAACACGTTCTCCGCCAAATGTTAAAGGAAGACGCCCTGCTTCGAGATGTGGCAGCAAACAACACGCTCTCCGCCAATGGATGGAGTACTAAAAACTGCTTTGAATTGCTGCAGAATAAATTTTCTGTTGAGAACAGCGTGAAAACTTGTACTGGCGCGGGGTCGGGCTCGCAGAACCAGCGGAAGGCGGACTGCAGCGCAGCAAAGCTGCCGGGCTTGACCGGCCCGTCGTCCCTGCGGTAGCCGCGCACGAAGGCCTGTGTCAGCAGGCTGCTGCCCGCCGCGCTGGCCTCTGCATTTCACGAGAGAGTTCTGTTCATGGAGACTTGCAATGGGCTTTCAGGTTGTCCCGCATGCGGTAGCCGCGCATGAGTTGCTGGGGGCGCTGGCGCTACAGTTTACGAAATGAAATTTTGCTGACTAAGACTTGCAATGGGCTTTGTGTTGTACCGCACCATGGCCTGCATCAGCAGGCTACTGCCCGGTGCGTTCGCCTCTGCAGTTGCTACTCACAATGCAGCTCTCAAAGTACAGCTGCAAATACCCTATGTGCACTGCAGAAGGGAATTTCGGGAGGCTCGTTGTGAGTCCCGCACGATGTAGCTGCGCACGAATGGCTCCGCCAGCTGGCTGCTGCCCGGCGTGCGCGCCTCTGCAGAATTGTGTTCAGGCGCAAACCCATGGCTTCCGCAGTCCATTGCAATGCCCTGCCCTGCAGCAGTTCACCCGCCTGGACCTGGAGCCTCCTGCATCAGGCCCGCGACCGCTCTCCCTGACCCCGGAACGCTGCCATTGCTTCATGTTGTGCTGTCTCTGCAGAAGATTTGAAATAGGAGAGAAGATTATGCGGTACCTGAGGTCTCCTGCAGCAGGCCCGCGACCTCGCCCTCGTCCAGGTACATCAGCAGCCCCTCTGCAATCCACACCGTGGGCGCCTGCATGCGAGCGTCGGAGAATCTCAGTCTCTTCCTTCGTCTCGGAAACCCGGGATGTACATGCGCCCTTGCCCAGGTACATCAGCAGCCGCTCTGCAATCCACAGAGCTGGTGCTTGCGGGCAGCACACACAAAAACTTGTTGTTATCTGGACCTTTACATTTCTTGTTGGCAGGGATTTCGAGATCACACCTTCCAGGTGCATCAGCAGCCCCTACTCCCCAGCGATACACACCAGGGGGCATCCATGACAACAGGGTGACCATGGACATTGATCTCATTCACTTGCGCATGCCAATGTGGCCGCGCACAGTGCTTCAACATTGCCATGCCGCACAAGCAGAGTTACCGAGCACATTGGCGATTTGGCCAGCGAGACAAGGTCGAAGCCTGCAGGCGCTGCCATGCACGACCAAACGCTGCCCACTCGCCGGTGATCACCCTGGTCAATGTCGCGACCTCTTGGGCGTGGGGAGCCCTGGGAAGCTCTGCAAGCATCAAATGAAAACGGACGCGCCTCCGGGTCGAAGCCGGCAGCGCGCAGCTTGGGCAGCCAGCCGCGGCCGGCCAGGTCCACTTCGAGCATCGCCCTGCTCCCCGCCTTCAGCGGGAACCTGCGTTGCATCGAACAATTTGTCATTGGAACAGCCGTTCGAAAAGGTGATTGCAAAATGAGGAACCCAGGAAGCTCTAGCACGAGCGCTGAAACGTACCTACAGCATCGGCTCTGCCGCCTGCCTTACACGGGTACCTGCAGAAACGAGCATTGTCTGAAACCCTGCCGCAAGACGAGACATATGGCAGAGCACCAGAAGCAGCTTGGATCCTGATCACATGGCGGGGGCGCTCACATCAACAGCGCCACCCTGCCGCCAGGCACACGCGCCGCCGATGTGCATCATCCCATGAACTACGAGCAGGTGAAAGTCGCAGCATGCAACGTCCTGCGGCAGTGCAGACTCAGATTTCTTTCACAAGCGCGAGGGAGCGAAACAGGAGGGAAGGCGCACGGGCAGGCGCTCGCTCCGTCGGCCTCGGTTTGCGCGCCGGCGTGCCGCAGCGCGCGGCCCTTCGCCGCCAACACGTCCGCTCTGTCGACCTCGAACCATGACACGCCTGCCACATGAGGATGTGACGATGTGGTAAGAACGCGGCATTTCATTCGACCAAGGTCGTCATGATTTTGCCGCAGCGCAGCGTCTTTCGCTGCGAGCATATCCGCCTGGTCGATCTCGAACCAAGAGGTGCCCGTGGGCATGGAGCACGGTATTTGCTGATACCCACGGCGCCAGGCAAGCTATGCAGGCATCTCTGCAGCGATGGCGCGACGTCGCTGCACTTCTCACACTACTTTGCAACAGCGCCACTCCTGGCATGCGCGTCAAGATGCGTGTGTTGTCCGGCTGAGGGTTTGGCAGCCACCACAGGAATGCTGCATGCCTGCTGCTGCAAGATCATTGATGTCCTTGCAATGCCACCTTCCAGGAAGTCGAGGCGCCAGGCCCGAGTGTCCATGCCCGCGCCCAGCAGCACCACCTGCCGCTTCCCGCTTCCGCTGCCGCCAGTAGGGTTTTGCGCCGCCGCGGCCCGCTCCAGGGCCTCTTTCAGCTTCCTGTCAAACCACCAGGTGCGCACCTGCACGCACCCGTGTTTGTGTTTGACGGCAGCTGGCTGTCCTGCATTCACGAGCTGCTTTGCTTGCCAAGATAGCATGCAGGGTGTACACTGACCAGATACGCATCAGTGCATTGCGAAACGCCAATAGAGTGGTTTCATTGTTCGCAAGCGCGTACCGCCAGCCGCCCCGCCAGGTGCTTTCGCTTGTGTTTTCGCGCAAGGTCTTCCGGCAGCGCTGGCGCCATCACTGCTGGCAGCTGCCCGTTTTGCGCCCCCTGGCCATTCTGCGGCTGGAGTCTGTCGGCGCCGCCGGCGACAGCCTGTTGCTCGGTGGATCCCACGCCCCACACCTGCAGCACCATTCTGCCGGTCGTGACAATGCCTTCGGATGGATGACCCGCTTGACAGCCCTTCAAAGAGGTTCGGCACCTTGCCTACTTGCTAGCTTACTTGCAGAGTCTGGGCCCGCCAACTTCGCCCGTAACCACCTCGTGGATCTCATATTTCCTGGACATGAAGCTTTTTTTCAGGAATCAAAGGCACTTGATGTGAGCACACCGTTGCGCTCACATTGGCCTCGCGCAGCTTGTCAGGAGCCGTCAGCTGCGCCGACAGCCGGTCGTTCGAGTTCAAACTGTTTAGTTCGCCGGTGAGAATGATTGCGAAGTAAGAAGCTGAATACTGCACCTTTGCGTAGACGTCGGCCTCGCGCAGCGCATCAGGACCCGCCAGCGCCGCCGCCAGGGGGTCGTCAAACAAACGGCCCTCCTCCCGCACCTCGACGGCACGCAGCGCTGCATGCGTACAAGTACCAGCGATGGAGTATATACTTTGAGGTGGAAACGATGGAATGCATTTGAGAATCATGGTGTATGTACCCACAGGATAGCATTTGATGAATGGCAGCTATGGCGCGGCCTGAACATCAGCAACAGAGCACTCCAGCCGTGAGCAGCGGTGGGCATGTGCGTCGCGGTGTTTGAAGATCCGTGTGGATAATGGTACTTCATGAGGATGTTTGTGGATCGCGACGCGCCTGCCACCAGCCGCGAGGAGAAGGACACAGCGCCTGCGGGCGGTTCACGCGGCGTTAGTGACATTTTTGTATGAAGGAAGGGGGATCAAGATGAAGGTGCATCGACATTGTGGGGAATATCACGGTGTTCCAGCGAGGATTGCGAAGCTGTGTATCAGACGCTTGCAGCATGCAGTGCACCGAGCTGAGTCGGAAGCTGTGTCGGATCTACGACAGCTCTTGAAGCATGCTGCGAGCTGAGAAGCATGAATGCACAGGTGTGAAATGGTTCAAGCGGCTACGCGCGGGCATTACGAACAGTCATGTGCTGTCGACAGCGCCTTTCCTCTGTCCAATTAATGTCAGGTCATCTGACGCAGGATTATTAGCACGGCGTACAAATCATGCAGCATATCATGTGTGGGTAATTGCGAAATGAACAGAGGCATAATTCATACCATCTAGTTCGCCGTAGTTATGGCGACGCCCGTGGATGCGCCGGTGCACCTGCCAAGCCGCGGCCAGCGCAGCAGCAGCTCCAAATGCCGCCAGCAGCGGCATCTGCTGCTTTTCCATGGCCACGATGGAAGATTAATATGCCACTATGCTGCACTTCAGCAGAGATGAGACATGGGTGCAGATTTGGGCTTGTGTATGTGCCGTGACCCAGCGTCGGGACACTAGCCATTCCGGCAGAACGGGGAACGGAATATGAACCAGAAGGCCCAGCTCGATGTGGCAATCTTTAGTGCAGCAGTATTTCCGGTAGGTGCATGTTCGTCTTGTGTGGTGTGGCATTTGGCAGGCAGCACGTTAAGGACGTGACAGATTGCACAAGTTCAGTTTTCGACAGTAAAGTACAATCTGTACAGCATTGCATAGACGGTTGCAAAACTGCAGGGTCGCCGTGGCGGCTCTCAAACTAGTCCCGTGCAGCGCTTTGCAGGCTAGCCAGGCATGATTTCGGGCAACCCTTCCGTGATCCTGTACCAGTCCCCTGCGATAGGTGGGAGTGTTTGCTCTGGATAGAGCGTTCCGAAACAGCAGATTCGAAACGGGAAATCCGGCCCATTCTTCCCTGGAAACAGCGCTTACAAGCCCGCCCACCTCTGCGCTGCCGCGACGCGTCAGCAGCATGATGTAGCAACGCATGGCGACGGCGGCGCGCCATGGCGGCCTGGGAGCGCATCAATGGCGTGGTGTACGGCGTGATCGGCCTGCACCTGTTCGTCTACTTCGCCACGGTGTCCTGCGTGGTGCGGCGCGTTCGTCACCATCTTTCGCGGATTTCTCTTCATCTGCACTGCACTGCCCTGTCCAAGCACGCCTGTGCTGCAACTCGATCCCGCTCACCCTGCAGCTTGCAGACTATCACATGTGCCCTGGCGCCGTTCCGCTGGCACCAGTCCGTTGCCTCACCTGCTCCAGGCCAGCTGGTGCCCTTAGCTATATCCTCGAGGTCTGAACGGTCACCTCTATGCCTGAACGCAGATCATCCCGTGGCTGAGCTACTCGGTGCCGGGCATGGGCCACCTGCTGGCGCTGTCGAGCACGGTCGCCGCCAGCCTGGCGTGCCTCATCGCGGCGGTCGTCTCCGACCCCGGCAGGCGAGCGTGTTCTTTGTCAAAACTATCCATCCTGACGGCTCACAGTAAAACCACCAGCTTGGCATGCCTCATTGCCGTCATGCTCTCTGACAACTCCACACCACACGATGCATTCGTGGGAACTGCTCAGCCAGATCAGCATGCGCCTGTTCCGCGTCTGCAGCCCCGCTGCAAGCGTGCAGCTTAGATTGCGCTCAGCGGGTCTGTGATGTAGGCTTCGCTGCACGCTGAAGCTGAGTATAGACTAATCCAATGCGCGCAAATGACAATCGAAACACCAAATGATCAACAGGCCCTGCCGCAATGTTGGAACGTCGAACTGCCGAACATCTTCCACCGCACCTATGCTCTCACTTGCACTCCAAGCTTCATGCTGCTTCCTGAAGAATACACATGGGAAGGGCGGCATGCCATGTGCTGGGCGCAGCTTAGACGGTTCCCCCTTGCAATCGTGTTTCATAATCATGTTGTGTTCATTCCTGCAGCTTTTCGGAGGACTACACGCCGGAGTTGGAGGCGCCCGCCAGACATTCAAACACTGTGTGTGATCCTCGCTGAAGAAGCTGAACTTAGACTCGTCGATGCAACTCACCTCTCATGTCGCGGCGTGCCGGGGGCCGACACGCCGAAGCTGGATGTGAAACGGCTGTCCCGCGCTAAAATCAGTCTTCTTCACAGTGCGAATACAGGGTCATCCATTTCTGCCTCAATGCAGCGTGCCGGAGGACTACACGCCGGGGCTGGAGGCGCAGCACCTGGTGGTGGAGGTCAAAAAGAAGGTGCGATGCTGCCTTGACTGCAGCTTCCTTCCTGGAGGAGGAATCTCATGCGTGATGAGGTCTAGCGGTGGAGGGGCAAACCCTAAACCCTGATGGTGGAAGTCAGAAAGAAGGTGCGCCGCTGCCCAAGAAGCACGCATCTGCAGGGCGCAGAGCTGCCCACAGGGATTTGATCTTCCACTGCACAATCAGGCTCGCAAGTGTGCACCGCTTGCAAGCCTGAAGGCTTGTGGGGCAGGCCTTTCCTGTGCGGCAATGGCGCTGTACTCTGGGCTGTGACGCAGAAGATCAACTGTCTACTTGATGTGTGCAATGCAGAGCGGCGTCGCGAGGGTGTGCCAGGACCGCGTGCATGGCAGGCCGCCGCGCCGTGGCGCGATGGCAAACACCCTGCGGAGATCTCCCCTGTGACTTCCTGGGGAGACCTTTGGATCAAAGACAGCGGTAGCAATTTCCACTGACAACTGCATACTGTGCGCTGCGCAGAGCGGCGGCGCGAGGGTGTGCCAGAAGTGCGGGCACGGCAAGCCGCCGCGCGCGCACCACTGCCGCGTCTGCCGCCGCTGCATCTTGCGCATGGTGTGCTCTGCAATGATCTCAACCTACCGGGGAACAGTTCTGGGAAGCGCGCCGCAACGTTGCGTGTCACGCTGCTGCATCTTGCGCATGATTCGCCCCGCTCCAATCGATCAATTATGGAGAACCAACGCTCCAGCAAGGTTCGTTGCGTGTCACCAGCGCCCGCAGGGTTTAGGGTGAGGCCTTCTGCTGACACTCAGTGTCCACATGTGCTGTGCTGCAGCAGGTCTCTCCAGTGAATGCCTTGCTTGCGAGCTCGGTTCGTGCTTGTCACCCCGCAGGACCACCGCCGCCCTGGCTGGACAGCTGCATGGGGCACGGCGATTGAATACCCGTGGAGAACTGAATGAAACGTGGCTGACCATGAGCGTCCATTTGTGCAGGACGACCACTGCCTGTGGCTGGACAACTGCATGGACCACAGCAATCGTCTGTCGCCTAGGACGCACAGAACCCGCGGTGAAACGACCGACAAGCGGCTTCCCTGTCTGCAGGACCACCACTGCCCGTGGCTGAACAACTGCGTGGGGCACGGCAACTTCCGCGCCTTCCTGCAGTTTCTGTTCTACGCCACGACCGCCACCTGCCATGCGCTGGGGCTGCTCGCAGCGCACGCGGTGCACGCCGTCGGAGCGGCCACCTCGAATCACGTGCTGCGCACCGGGCCCCAGGCCAGGGTAAGTCATGCGCTGTGATTTGCGCCAGATGTGACAGCCTTTTCAGCTTCTTCAGTGACGGCGGCACATTCTCCAGACGCTGCCCCTGCAGGTTCCTCCTGGGCGGCGGTGCAGATCTTCGCAACGTGACTCTACATATCAGTCGATTCACCATCAGAGAAATTTTGCGCAGGCGGCAGGCTGGCATTGACTCCTCCTGAAGCCGCCCCAGCTGGCTAGTTCTTCTCCTGGGCGGCGCTGCAACGTGTTGCGCAGCAGCAACAGCGCCGCATATCATACTAAACAGCATCATGTCTGACAACTTTGCAACCATTGCAGGCGGTGGGCCTGGCGGCCAATTCCCCAGGCGCCGCGCCAGCGGGGTACTCCATCAGCTGGGCGGCGCTGCAGATCTGCGCCACCGCCACGGCGCTGCCGCTGGCAATAGCGCTGTGCGGGCTGCTGGGCTGGAACCTGTGGCTGCTGAGCCGCAACCTGAGCACCATCGAATACCACGAGGTGAGCGCTTTCACCAACGAGAAGTCGAAGTGAAGTACAGGAGACTCTGACGAGCAGCGTTGCCGACCGCGCTGTGTGACCTACTGGGCTGGAGCCCGTGGCCGCCGAGCCGCAACATGAGCACCACAGCGTAGCAAATTACACACACACGCGCGCAAGACTGCAATACCGCTGCCGCTCGCGGTCGCGCCGTGCGCTGCTAGGCTAGAACTTTCGTCTGCGGAGCCGCAACCTGAGCAACCATAGTATATCATGAGGTGGATGTGTGGAAAATACCTGACAAGATGCTTGTTACTGTGGACTAACGAGCAGCAATGTCGTTTGTGACGGGCACCCTGTTTACGTCCTACACTCCGAGGCTCGTACTTGGTTCGAGCTGCTCTTTTTTCGTGGGAGAGGGTTTGTTGGGTTTGCTGGAGTTCTTGCTCCTGCACGGCTGGGCCGAACACCAAGGCCAATCGAGTGTCACTGAGACCCGTTGAACATGACTCATGTTCAACGGGTGTAAATGATGTGGCCTTGAATGGATTGCCGGCAGTGCACGAGCTGGCCCATACTCACCGTCGTGCATTGAGCATCAGCAGGCTTCGCCTTTTTTATCGCTGTCATGCCCCATATCCTTACGGAGATGCTGAAGTGCGCCGTCCACCCATTGCAGCGTAGCACGGCAAGGTCATAGTGATGCAAACCAGCGCTGGGCTACGGGACGGCACTTCCACAACTCTGGCCATTGCTGTCTTGCTTCCAACCAGCGTTTACATACCTCGCTGTGCCCGCGTCAGGGCACCACAGCAGCGGACCGAGCAGCGAGAAACGGCACAGCTGCAGAGCGGCACTGCTTTATTCTTGTGTTGAACCCTGGAGCACCATTTCAGGATTTGTGCCACAGAAACGAGAATCTATCTTCAAATGAAACGGCTGAGATCCTGTCGCCGCGCCGGGTTACGCTGCGCAACGGCCCCGCCACGCTAGTCCATATGTTCCACAGTCTGGCACGCTAACCGTGTTCACTTTGACGCAGCATGGCTACATTTGAATCTCGCTGCAGGGCATTACAGCGGAGATCCGGGCTGCGAGGGCGGGCGGCGCCGCTGGGCGGCACCCCTACAACCTCGGCCCGGTGGCCAATGTCGCCGCTGTGTGCGGGCCGCTCGGCCCCTCCTGGTGCCTGCCACTGGTGCGCTTTCCTTCGGTCTGGTGGTTTTATTGCTGGAGATGCACACGTCTGAGAACGTCTACCAAGTGTTGCCACCGCGTCCAGCTCACTCGGGCTGCACTGGTGCTGCCACTGGTGCGCGCTCCCCACTGCGTTTTGTTGCCGGAACTGTTGGGAGACTGTGCAGGAGCCAACCGGGCTCTTGATGACCCTGGGAATCGCGCTGACGCTGCTGCCGGATGCCTGCAGAAATAAGAAAATTGTGTGTTTTTTTTTCGAGTGTCTCGATACGATGTATAAGGAACGTTGCAATTAATTTGATTAGATTTTGTTCTAGATTTAACAATCTCTAGCCCTATCACAGCTTCCCCAACCATCTGGCTGACAAAGGCCAGGCTGTAACGGACAGCACAATCGTAAGAGTCGCCCTACAGATGGGATTACTTTGATATCCTGCGTTTCTTGCTGCAGAGCGCCTCAGCGGACGGTCCCGGCACAGCCTTCCCTACCATCTGGGACGATGACGACCAGAGGATAATGGGCGGCCCTGCCGGGTTTAGGGTTTAGGCCAACCCAATTGAGGGAGCAGCCTGCACCGTGAAGGGCCTCGCACAGTAGGCTCAGCTGATGGGCCACCGAGTCGTCACTCAGAGACAGCAGCCAGGATACCTCTCAGGGCCAATCCTTTCGCTTGGCGACGCCGCCGGCAGACGCGGCTGCGGAGAGTGCCAGCAGCATGCGGGGGCCGGCCGCAGCAGGCGGGTCGAGTGGCCGCCGGGCTCAAGCCAGGAGCAGCTGGCAGGGCCATTCGGCCTGCCAGTGGCGACACCGCCCGCGGCGCTGGCAGGCGCGGTTGAGGGGGCGCCGGGCATGATGCGGCGGCGGGCCGGGCCGATCGCTTGCAGAAGTACTGGGTGCCTTTCCTTGATGGCGCTGGGGCAGCGGCGGCGGCCCTTGTGGTGCCGTTTAGCTGCATGCCAACGGTAGTATTTGATCACGGCACAAGGGCCGATCATGGCTGCCTGCCGATGGTGGATTTCGAACACGGCACAGGGCCCCGGGGCCGCCGCCGCTGTCGTGAGTGTCAGGAGTCGCTCGCGTTACTTTGTCCGCCGAGGCCGCTGTCCTGGCTGACACCGGCAATGCTGCGAATGTGTTGGACGAAGTGTTCTTGGACATGCAAATGGTTTCGTATTGCGAATGTTGATCGAAGGACATGCAAATTGCCGGAATACAGACCCGGATAGAACCCTAGATTCTCACAGCACAGTACTACTGCGCTAGTAGATTCAGCATCACCGCATTACACCCGAGGCATGCTGCTCGTCTGCCGTCAGATATGGCTTCTGCTGAGTCCCTGGAGGTCCAATAGTGCGAGGTCACAATATTCAGCCATTGCAGCTTTTAGGGTTTAGGGTTTACTCAATTTGGGTTTAGGGCAGTAGTGTGAGGTCACAATATCAGCCATTAGCAGCTTCTCCAAGCGAGGATATCCCAGCATAGCCTGTCTTGATTTGCGTGTTTGGCGTCATCCGGCGCAGTTGTTACACCCCTTCTCTCACCCTCTGCAGCAATGCGTGCATCCAGCGCCAGACGGCGCTGAGGTAACGCCAAACGAAGCTGCCGCGAGTGCGCGCGGTGCGTCATGAACATCCGGCTGCATATCAGGCCGCACCTTCTAGGGGCTGGAAGAAATCCTGTACAGGTTTGAGTAGCTGCTGCCTGACAGAGAAGGATTGATAGATAGATAGATTACACCCGCCAGAATCACTCGGGCATCAAATCACCAATAAATCATCATGTGTCATCGATTTGCAGAACTGTTGATGACACTCAATGAGCAGATGAGCCGAGGAGGCCTACCTCCCCCAAGCATGCCAACATAAACTCGGCAACCATCATATTGTCCCCTCCCCACACCAGCTGACGCATGCACGGCGGCACCGCCAGATCAAACAGGCAAGAAAAGCGCTGCCGGACAACGCCTGTCGCGGGACATTCCATCAGTAAATTCTTCTCGTCCAGGACCGCGCCGCTGTCACAGAATGTGCAGCAGCGGTCCTGCCTGTCTATCTGTGCAAACCTGCTGGTCTCCACCGGCAGCGAGTGCGATCCCAAGCGGAGCCTCTGAACAGCGCGCAGCTGCGGCGCCGACAACTCCAGCTGCCAGAACTCGCCTTCCTGAGCCCAGCCAGGGCGCGAAAACCATGCTGCGTATGTCGTCCGCTTCACGCCGCTTGACAGCGCTGTCTTCGGGTTCATGTCCACAAACTCCTGCTGCTCCAGCGCCGCCGCGGCAGCCGCCGCGGCTGCGATGGCGCCCTCATCTGCCGCTGCCATCCTGCTGCCATCAGCGCCTGTCAGCGCCATGCCATGCTGCTTCGAGTGACCGTCCAGCCGATTGAAGCGCCGGATGACGAGGAAAAAACTGGTGACTAACCAGAGAACGGTACTACCGTAGTACGAGACCCGTACCGTAGTACGAGACTTGGAATTAACCAAGACTTAGAACCACCGTCCGAGTGGCGGGCCTCACTCAGGCGCATAAGCACTCTTTCCCCGTCCCCCACCGGCATGATCTCTGTTCATTGCCTTGTCACCGCCTCGTCGGGTCTGCTGCCTGCAGCTGCTGCGACCGGCGGTACCGCCGGCGTAGCCACGTTCATTGCACATCCCTCCATGATGTAGTACTACCAGTGGGAGCAGTGGTTTTATTATGGGTAACGCCTTCAATGTTAGGGTAACGGGGGTAACACGTTACCCTGCGGGCGCCTCAGGCTAACTTTTTGCCATGTGTCAGGTAACACGTTACCCCAG
>JAABUL010005120.1_pt1 | contig 16712 bp, 16 predicted proteins | sample 5559151 | NCBI WGS metagenome assembly JAABUL01 (sample SAMN10711876, study PRJNA513368) | rock metagenome | isolation source: Antarctica rocks | place: Antarctica: Victoria Land, Pudding Butte sud | reverse complement strand
ATTTGTCCGCTCCTGCAGCACCGACATGGCACTCATCAAGGACAAGTCGTTCAAGAAGTACGCCAAGCAGTACGCCGAGAGCGAGGATGTCTTCTTCAAGGAGTAAGTCTGGGCTTCAGTACTTTCCCCCACCCGAGTTTCGATCACTCGATGACTATCTTACTTCCTTCCCCGGTGTGCGGTATCGGTGTGATCCGCATTGCAATAGGCCAATCCAGGTCGGGGCTGATGCCTCTCAGCTTCTCTGCAGCTTTCGCCAAGCTCCTCGAGCTGGGCGTTCCGACCTCGCAATTTGCGGGCGAGCCCTGGTCGATGGGCGCCAAGTAAATGTGTTTACATGCGGTGGAGAAATTAATTGCGCCTGTCACATGTGGATGATCAAGATGAAATGAGGAGGGGCAGGAGCATATGCGAGCAAGTAGAGCGCGGTTGAGGAAGAGAGGATTGATGCGATCAGGGATGAATGGTCGTATGACGGATTTTCCCACCGACTGCGTTGGAGAGGATCAAAAAAGCGCTCGCGCAATCAACTGATAGAAACCAATAAATCCAGCACGACACGTGAAATGATTCAGTCACAATGCTAGCATCCCGTCAACATTTCGATTCAACCGGACACTCAGACAACAATCCCAGATCACGATTCGCGTTCTCCCCGTATCATCGCTTTCCTCCATCGCCCTCTCATTGCCGTATCGAGAAACACTCAGAGTCAAAACGGAAAGAGGCGTATCCCATGAACGAAAACACGAGCTTAAGCGCTCTTGGCGTGAGAAGCCATCATGTTGAGTGCTTTAATATACGTCAGTCGGCTCACTTCATCCTGACCCGTCACTCACCCGAACCCGCCTTGAACCAACCCCACTGCCCCTCATTGATAGATGAGGTGGTAGCGATCGTCTCTTTAGAACCGTCCTGGTGCTTGATCTCAACCTTGATCTCCTGACCCGGCTTGAAGCTGGCGAGATCCACGATCGAGATCTTGTCGGTACCCGAGATCTTGTCATAGTCGGCTGAGTCCTTGAACCACAGAGGCAGCATGCTGCATGGCATTAGCGAGGCTAGGGTTTCATGCTTTTGAGACGAGCTCACCCCTGCTTCTTCAAATTGGTCTCGTGGATTCTAAGGTGAAATCGTCAGCTTCTGGCAAAGTAGAGAAGGCGAAAGACTGACCGTGCGAACGATCGGCAGATGACTGCTCGGCCACCGAGGAATCGAGGCTCAAGAGCGGCGTGTTCTCGGGAAGACCCCTCTCCATAGTTCTCATCGCCAATAACGACCCAGGGGATGTTGTTATCGCGGTAATACCTGAACAGGAGATTTCAGCAAAGACTCCACTGGTCTTGATTCCCACTCACGCGCCGACTGTAGGGACGGGACCATGTTCACCAGTCACCTGATTGAGCACACTGTTTGCCTCGCCGCTGTCCGCATTGATGGCGCCAATCAGGCAATTCTCTGTGAGGCGTCAGCTGGTCTACTGCAATGCGTAGGAGAGACTGACGAGAAATGTTCTCGAGGTGACCACGGTACTTGAGCCAAGGCCCACCCGCAGAGATGTGATCAGTCGTGCACTTTCCCTTCGCCTTGATGAGGACTGGCGCGTCAACGATGTCATTGCCGTCCCAGGCCTTGAATGGATGAAGCAGTTGCAGACGGTCGCTTGTAGGGCTGACAGCGACGGAGACGGTAGCACCGTCCGTAGGAGGCGCTTGGAAGGTGTTCTCTCCCGAGTCGTAGCCCTTCGCGGGAAGCTCGAAGCCAGACGGCTCGGAAAATCTGAATTCCTTGCCGTCAGAGCCCTTGAGGCTGTCGGTGAGGGGGTTGAAGGTGAGATCACCAGCGAAGATCATGGCGGTAACAAGCTAGAAATCGTAAGGAAGAGCTATATCCAGTGAAGATCATCGACTTACGTCGGGAGATGTGACGAATGCGTGTGTAGCGGGATTGGCGTCATTTCGCCCTGTGAAGTTTCGGTTGTACGAGGTAACGACTGCGCTTTATCGGCATGGTCTCCAAGACAAGTTGCAATGCCTTACTGGAGTTTGCCTCTCCCTTCTTTACATCCTTCCTGTCCCACTGGCCAATGCAAGGCCCGCAGGCGTTTGCAAGCACGACACCTCCAATATCTTCGAATGCCTGAATAATGCCGTCTCGTGCAATGGTCGCTCGGACCTGTTCCGAGCCTGGTGTGACTGTGAAGGCGGATTTCGCCTTGAGACCATGGGCGGCGGCCTCTTTGGCAATAGAAGCAGATCGTGACATGTCCTCATACGACGAGTTTGTGCACGAGCCGATGAGACCGACCTTAAGCTCAGCGGGCCAAGAGTGCTTCTTGACCTCGGAGGCGAATTTGGAAATCGGGGTGGCAAGATCGGGTGTGAAGGGACCGTTGATGTGAGGCTCCAGCTCGTTAAGATTCTGAGGAGAATCAGTGATGGTCTTTGGCAGATGAGCTATTGCTCACGATCTCGATTCTCTGATCATACTCGGAACCCTCATCAGGCTGCAAGTTATGGTTGAACTCTTCGGCATATCGTGCGATTCGCCCACGATTGGTCGCCTCGAGATATGCGCCCATCCGGTGGTTATACGGGAAAAGTGATGTGGTCGCGCCGATCTCTGCACCCATGTTGCAAATGGTGGCCATGCCTGTGCAAGATAGCGTCTCGACACCTGGGCCGTAATACTCGATGATGGCACCAGTCCCGCCTTTCACGGTGAGGATGCCGGCGACCTTGAGGATCACGTCTGTAACGTGTCAGACGGCTACAGACTGTCAGGCTCTTAAGCTCACCTTTGGGTGTGGTCCAACCGCTCATCTTTCCGTCGAGGTATACACCGATGACCTTGGGCGCCTTGAGCTCCCAAGGAATGTTGGCCATAACATCGACCGCGTCTGCGCCACCGACACCGCAAGCGACCATGCCGAGACCACCGGCATTGGGAGTGTGGGAATCAGTCCCGATCATCAACAGACCTGGGACGGCGTAGTTCTCTAGGATGATCTGGTGGCTTCGGTGCTTGTCAGCGGATACTGAAAGACGGGGAGATAATACTGCTTACATGATACCGCTGCCTGGCCTCCAAAATCCTATACCGTACTTTGCGCAAGCGGTCGCCAGGAAGTCATAGACCTCCTTGTTGATGTCGACGGCGCGAGCGAGATCCGCCACGCCACCATTCTGAGCTTGGATCAAGTGATCGCAATGGACTGAGGTAGGGACGGCGGTTTGGGGGAGACCAGCGGACATGAATTGGAGGATAGCCATCTGAAAGGGATGACGTCAGCTTACATGCTCAAGGCGAAGAAGGACGAGGGAAGCACTCACTTGAGCTGTAGCATCTTGGCAGGCGACTCGCTATCACGGCGGAGAGGAAATAACGGCGATCAGCTTTGATTGACAGCAGATTGGCAAGGACGAAGGCGAGCACCACTCACGTCAGGCCGAAGCTTAAGATAAGAGACTCCTCGCTCGATTTCCTGTTCGTGGGGGTTGTCGAGGTGACCGTAGACGATTTTTTCGGCCAGAGTGAGGGGGCGATTGAGTCTGACAGAGGATGGTCAGCTGGTCTGACGAGTACCTCATCTTTGGGCAGCTCAGGAATGTAAGGGTTAAAGAGAAAGCGCGTCGCACACTCCCTCGGGAATGGTCTGGCACCAGCTTGAAGCTTGGGGCATACTCTTTGAGGTGTTTCCGAAGACTAAGAGACGATATGCAGATATGAGGAGCAAGGAGGAAGTCAAGGGCCGGTTGCCGCCGTCTTAACAGCTAAACGAGCTCGTCACTCACCTCGATCGGACCACCTGCAAGGTATCCTCGATACGCTGGTAATTAATGTATCTCCCCTGCTCCATGTTACTCATCTCCACCTGCTTATCGCCGATTCGCGATTGCACGGTGGCCATGGATCTGCCTAGGCGGGAGAGGCTGGAAGCCCCGCGGAGGAGAGGGGAGGTGACGAGACGGGAGGACGCCATCGTGTATATGGTGGTATTCGATGACTAAGGGCGAAGGGGATGACAGACCTGACCAGCGGCCAAGTGGACTACGAGGTAAATTCCAAGGTGGGAGGCAAATTGCGCCGAGGAGACGAGGGTCAAGGGCTCTCTACCTGCATACGAATAACTACTGGCTGGAGCAACTCCGGATAGACCCGCTCAAAGCCGGAGAATTTACACGTCATCTGTTGATCCCCTTCGGTTGTACCGGTGTATCCTCGCTCGCTTTCGTCGGCCGGTGTCAATTCTGCCAGTCGGTCTCCTTAGGCTTCACTCGACATTTGACCTTCAGGTGACGTTTTGAAGCGAAGACTAAAACGCACAGACATGATCGACCAATCGCTCGGACCCCTCGTTTCAGGTTTCCCATCAGCTACGCGGTTCTGAAAGACAATAGGCTCGCGACGATTGAGGCAGATCCTTGATATATCCATTGTTTGTCGAGCTAAAGTCTCGTAATGACTGACAATACTGCTGATACAGCTTTGCGCTACCCGAACGGATAGAGGGATACAAAGCGCTTCAAGCCAGTGACGCGTCAAGATAGTCTCAGCAAGAATGAATACGGATCAACGCGCGTTTCAACATGTGCTTCTGGCTCCTCATTGTCTCTTCAATACTCTTACCCTCCCACCGCACCGTTCCAATGCGGATAAGAAGAAGCAGTGATTGGCTGCAGAACAAAAAGCTTCGTCGACAACAAGAAAGAAGCTTCCCGATTCTGTCGCACGAGTCGGTTGGATCCGGACGCCAGAGTTCTAGCTCATGCTGATCTTTGTCCTCGAGGCCTCGACCAATCCCTCATCGCCTTCTGCACTTCCCTCCTCTTCTTCCCATGACCAAACTCCGCTGATGGAGCATAAAATCAGCCAAGATTCGATTTTCGATGCCGCTTTCTCCGTATATCCGCGTCAGCTAAGTCTTTTTACTTCAATCCTATCCTTCGCGTCACGCAAGAGGATTCGTGAATGTGGCGCTAGGGATATCGGGAAAAGGGTCAAAAGGCACTCACCTCCGTCGGCTTTCTTCCCTTTTTTTCCCCAAAGATCCCCGATGTTGGAATTCAGGCTTCTGGGCTCGGTTTTCGCCTGATCGTCGATATCGGAGATCAAACCATCACACCTTCCCTTCTGATTCCTTTGTCCATCTATAGTATCAGGCGGCCACCCGTATCTTCGGTCCCCCACCGCCTTCGCCTTTCCAGCCCAGTACGCTAACTCACGACACTCACGCCTTCCCTGCGAATTCTCGCTGCTTCACTGGCCGTGTCTCCTTGAACTCGACTTTTAACGACTGTTACGACTCTTAACGACATCTAGACGCACCTTCCTCAACGACCCGCTTCACGATCTCGTCACCTGTCTCTTGGGCTCATAGACCAGAGGAGTGATTTCCACACCTCATACTCTGCTGGTCCGCGTTAGGTCAGCTAGCTTCATGTCCTTTCATGGGATGCCCAACTCCCCATGCGCATCGCACTGTCATCCTTACAGAGCATCTTACACCGGCCGTCTTCGCGACGAGCCATTCGATTCGTCCTTCCCCTGTGAGCGATTCTCTCTCTGTTCCTTTCCCGTCGATCGTGCTCACGGATGACAGTTCTAGATCCAGCATCCCCCGCAGGTTACGCCTTCACCAGTCCTAGTCCAAGTCAGCATCACGAGAACGACTTGTCGCACGGCAATCTACCACGTCAACCTACAGACGGCGAGAGTCAGCTCCACGGGAACTCGACCATGGGATACACGGAAGGTGAATTTCCTGTGCAACCAAAGGCACTTCGCATGCTCACAGCTTCGACTCGCAGATACCGACTCTACACCTCACTTCATGTCGCACCTGTCCCTACGCGCACATCACAAGCCAGGCCCAGCGCCAGCGCCACATCTCCACATCCCGGAGATGCCCAACCCATTGGTCGCGTATACCCCTTACACCCCCTACCAACTCCGTACCATCGCCGGGCCCCATCCAGCGAGCTTCCATCCATATCGGCCTTGTGAGTTGTTCCGATCTTTGAGCATTGCGTCGAAAGCTGATACAATCTAGATGGGGCAATGCGGCTTCCGACCTCTTCGCCGTCGCCACAACATCCGGTGTCGCCACCCCTTTCGGACTCCACGCCCGAGTCGGTAGGATCTGGCCATGTCGGCTTTCCTCGCTCCTCTCGAAAAGCCGCCAGTCCCGCACTGATCAGCCCAGGAAGTGGCTTCGGCTCGTCCCCTTCCAACACCAGCCCAATCAGCATGCCCTTCCACGCGCTGCCGGATGTAATATCATCCCACCCGATCATGGTCGCTATGCCACAGACTGGTACAACCAACCTGTCAAGCATCAGTCCATCGGGGCACAACTCCTCTACGATTCCGAGCCTCTTCCTCCATAGTCAGGGAGCAGTGCGGCGCTCCAATCGTCACATCAGGCCGAATTTTGCTAGTCATAATACGACAGGTACGATGGTCAAGGACGAGAACGAGGGATCCCATGATGAAGGGAAAAGCGCGGAAGAGGAAGGTGAAGACAGCAGTACGCTGAGGGGTATGGGATCCGGCCTCTCGCAACCGATCAAGTAAGCCACTCCTCCTTAAAGCCATGACACCGCTGACATGCCTGCGCAGTGAGAACGCCGAAGCGGATCATGCCTTGCCGATGCGGGATGAGCTGCGTCAAGCACGAATAAGGAGTGAGCAAGTAAGTCCCGACCAGAGCCTGAGAGACAGTATGCTGATGGCGCACCCGCAGAGGCGCCGTAACGAGCTTCGCGAGGGGTTCAAGCGGTTGAGCAACGCCCTGCCACCGAGCAACCAACGATCGTCTAAATCGAGTCTGCTTGAACGATGTAGGCCCTCCCATCCATCTTCTGCTCATCTGACACCCGTACTAGCCGTCGTACATATCCAGCAAATTGTATCGGCGAATAATTATCTGGTACAACAGCTGGAGAAGGCGAACGCAGAAGTTACTAAGCTCCAGGTGTTCGTCCTTAATCTCCAACTTATGGATGATACTGACGAGGCTCAGCAACAATACCAAGCTGATTCACGCGCTCGCACAAGCGAATCCTGCCACGGCGGACCCTCCCACCGGATCGAACGAACAAATTTGAACTCCAGTCTTGGCATCGGAGCCTGTCGAAACATCCGCCTGCCTTGCTCGTCCAACCTCACCTGAAATCCCATCGTATCTTCCGATCCTCTCCCTAAGCTCCTGGTACCATCTGTCAACATTCCAAGTACAATCATCGTCGAATCGAGGCTGTCGCCATCACACCCAGAGCCCGGTCACGACCCTCACGACCCTCACGACCCGTAACGATCAAACGACCCGCCTTTCCACTTAATATTCTGGCCCGTCCACGCGCTTGTCAAGACTATCCGATCCTCGACCCTCAGTCACCTCGCCACCCTGCGCCATCGCATTGATCATTTGGTACATGCGCGATTATCCCTCGTCACTCGACTGTTACCCCTAGCACAGGGGCTAGCTCGACCGAACCGCTTTCGAACAATCGGTCTCATCACCTCTCTTTTCATCACTCGCCCTAGTCGTTTCTCGACGAGGGCCTGGTAGGGTGATGGCGCGGCTTCCTCCGATTTGAGTCCTACGTCTTTTCTTCCTTCTGTAGGTTGAAGGTTCTTCCTTCTGTAGGTTGAGAAATAGCGACGACCATCATGACCGTAACGTAGACTTTGACGACCTTTATGACCATGATGGAAGACATGTCCGCATCGCTCCAAAGGGCCAAATCCATGAATTCATGCATGCTGGGGTCCTAAATAAAAGAAGAAAAAAACAATGGTAGAGATTAATTCGACTCCATGTAGGATCCCTCTTCTATGCCATCGAGCTCCTCTACTGCTAAACCGATAAGCGAGCTCTGGCCGCTCACTTGTCGCCGCCACCACCAGGCTTCTTCATCTGTGAACCGATGATTAGCAATCTCTTTCGCATGAGGCTCGAAGGGGATCTGATGACGATCTCCACCGGCAGGCTACGTCGTAGGAAAAGCCACTCACAAAGTCGATGAAGATGTCCAAGCAGACCATATCGGCATCATCGACAGTATAACCTCGAACCTGAACCGCGAACTTGGCTAACCACCACGATCAGCGATGTCCCCAGACCGCCGAGAAGGTAGATAATACTCACCCTTGGGGATCTCCTTGGGCAACTCGACGGTTTGCTGAACCGAGTATGTCCCGGGTCGGACCGGGCATCGTACAGTCGCGTTGGCGCTCTCTCTGCGCCAGCCCATATCAGCCCGATTCCACAAAAGCCTGAGTGGTTGGGAGAACATACGCTTCTTCGCATACATCAAAGGTCTTTTGTAAGAGTTTGATCAGGCCGAGCTTGACCACCACATCGGCGCTCGCTCCGTCCTGATCGAACGGACATCGTCAGCACCAGACCGAGTAGAGAGCGCCCTGCGCTAGACAAACGTTCCGGAAAGCAGAAGACGACGACGCTCACCTCGATAGTCGCGAGCACATCCGCTTCGACGAACACGGTCAAATTCTTACCAGGTACCGGAGGATCGGGGGAAACTTTGATAGATTTCAGCTGGCTGTATCCCTATCAGCTCCAATCCCTCAAATCAGAAATGGGCGAACACCACATCTGTTGCCAATCCTACATTCAATCAGCCTCTTGTTTGGAAGACGGATGAGCTTTTGTACTCACCACAGTCGATCCAAGTCCACGAGTCCATCGTATGCATCTCCCCCTTCTTCGCCTGAGGGTCGGACGAGACGAGTCCATTGGCGAATGTGAAGGCGTCGGTGGCGAGGGAGGCGGAAATGGAAGGGATGGTGAGGAAGAAGAATGGGGCGAGGGTGATGAGACGCATCATGGTCTGTGTCCAGCGAGGAGATGATAAGTGTGTGAGTTTTGAACGCTAGGAGTGGTAACGATGCGTTTGGTGGGATTCAAAAGAGGATCCCGGGTAGCTGTCATACCTCCGCTTTAGGCAGGTTTCATCTGATGCGGGGAAATTGCGGGGTGAAATCCAGCCGGGCCAAGAAATCTGATCCAAAACATGAACTGAAAATCATCTCATACCGTCCTTAACTCTCTCATGTCATTCCACCAGCTCCTGTGAGATGATCGTGAACTAGGAGTATTGGTAATGGCCGCAGTCATCGTTAGACATGACTTGTAGGTGCGGCTGCGTATCATCACTCATAATTTTGTTCTTCCACTTGCCATTCTCACAGCGTCCAAGCAACCTATACGCTCAAGATAAGCAGCCCGATCTCCGAATATCTCGACGACGGTCTTGTCTGCTCTCCGTGAGCCAGTGACCCATCAAGTGCTTCTGCTTGAGCCTCACGTTCCAATCCCTGAAGGTCCCTGCTTCTCGACCCATCGACCTCGAAGTGTCCAGCTTCCAAGGGCGATGGGTTGAGGGATGTGATGGACGGTATGTATGGATCCAGATCCGGACGAACACGCCTGAGCTCAGACGCAAACTCGTGTCCACCGGCGACTTGCCATTCGGATCAGTCGCTATCTCCGCTGATACGAAATCACTGACTGCCAGCACGGATGATGAAGCGGCGTGACGCACTCTTGGCTACAGCCTTCTCGAAGGCGTAAGCGACATCCCGGACCTGAAGTCAACGGTCACAGTCAGTCCCAGCGGTCAATGGCAGGTAGACGTACATTTACGACCCATGCGGGATGCCAGGTGAGGGGGACCGATTTGTCCTTCCCCGACAAAAGCCCCACGAAGCCCTGAGTGGATAGACCGCCTTGCCCTTCGAGTATGGATTGTGGCGACGAGCATTGGAGAGCGGGACCGAAAAAGGACTAGACGGTTCATCCGCATCGTCCGCCCGAGCTTTTTGCGCGAGAAATGACAGACAAGTGGGAACGATGAAGCTCAGCGCGGATTCGGCGCCAAGCTGAGCGTAGGCTGCCGTGCCGAGCTGTTCAGTCTGCTTCTTGAGCATCGCGTGCCAGAGGAATTTGGTCGCCAATCTGAGACAACGACCGACATCAATATGGGTTCAAGGATAAGATGAGGTGAAAGACTGCGAGGCATCCGCCGATCCACATTCGTTTTCGGTGAGATCGTTCCAATCGGCTTCACTGAATGTTTTGCCTTTCAATACCTGCCACCATGTTTGCGGTTCTGAGGACGAGGCTGGCGCTCCGTCCTGGACCGCAGCTGGGTCGAAGACGACGACGACGACGGTCAACTCTCCTCTACGCGCCAGAGCGGGAGGGAAACTCACAGAAAGATGAAATCACCGAGACGGCTTGAATGGACGATCCGCGCCGCACAGCATTCCTTCAAATTGTTGATACGGCCCGAACTCTCTTGTCGAGCTTCATCCCGAATGGAGAGATCGCTATGAGATTCATCAGTCGGGAACGATACGTTCTGGCAAACATGTGGTACAATCCGGTTGGTAGCGCAATATGTACGATCGTCTCGCCAGTAATCAATCACTCCAGCCGAGACTAAGCAAGATATTGCTCACCGCCTGGGCGCCCTTGACAAGCTTTCTCGTTCCGTATCTCCGTGTTTCGGTAGGACGACAACCTCACATCTGCCCTGCTTGATCCAAGGTCCCAGCGTGAGATTGGTCTCCAGATTTTCTCTTTGCTGCTCGGGTCGAACCGAACCTCTGACTCGATACCCCTTCTCGAGGGAAAATATTGACGTATGGATGCCAATGAAGCCATTGACACCGGTGATGGCTGCCAGCTCAGGTCGATCGCTCGTCATGGCGAGTTAGTTACCGGATGTGCATCCTCATTGAAGTCGCTAGAAGACAGTTGGCCGGATCGCCAAGTGTCCACTCGTTAACATGACTGCCTCCCAGCATCACAGGCCCAGCGGCAATCCTGGGTGATATTAATGATATCTGTTAGTCATGTATGGATTATACATACTGCTTTGGCCTTGACGATATCGTGATGAACTCGAGGAGTAGAAAGCAGTAATCGCGTTCCTGACCGGAGTCACCACGGAATCAGTAGTCACCAGTAGCCTCAATCGTCCCGATCCTGGTGCATCATGTCAAGCAACATATACCTATGCTCCCGAATCCGTTCCGTAATCGGTGATAGACTTTCACGAGCTGCTCAATCCTTCATGCGACGCCATGACTCCGGCTCGGCATCCCCACCAATCCGGACAAAACGTCCGTCCCCATACCGTCTCCTCCGATCAGACAGCTTCCTACCTGCTTTCGCCCCTCTGAAAGATGCAGGATGGGCCCTTGACACTATGAAGAGTCGAGACTCTTCTAATGAGTCTGGAGAGGAGGAATTCGCGGATCTACAAGATCGACGGCTGAAGCGGGTCTATGGGTTCGATGCGGGCAAGAGAGGATGGCGAGATACGCTCGAGTTCGTAGCCAAAGTAGGAGACGTAGTCGAGGTAGAGGATGTGAGCTCTGGCCAGATATGGTTTGCGCAGTGCGCAGCTGATACCGATGGTGTAGCATCATCCGACAATCTTTATCGCCCCAGCAACGGATTACGAATCCTCCTCGCCTGATGATGCCTCGGAAACTTCGAAGCAAGGCTACGTGATCGAGATCTCCACGCATACGCATACTCCCATGCTCTCTCTTCCCGAACCATCCTCGTCGTCTGGGCAGGATAAGGGAAAGGGTGCGAAAATCCGGCCTGGGATCACCGGAAAGGACCTGAAGTTGGCTGAGAAGATCGAAGCGCTTTACAAATGAGGCTTGGCGGATCAGAAGGCGTGAAGCGCGAAGGGTCTGCAGAGCCCGTCCAGCGTTAGGATGATCAGCGAACGGCGCCGGAACGACAATCGACCTCGATACAGCCCACAAAGGCTTGCTGTCGCAATTCCTCTTCAGGCAGGCGGGTTCGCAAGCTGAGAAAAAAGCTCACGATATGTGACCCGAAGCGCGTATAATCTCGCATATTACATCGATTTACAAACGCATGTATGTCCTCTTTTGGTATGCCCTAGCGAGATTACCCTAGAAAATCTCCCCTTGAGGCCTCTGCGCATCATAGGTGCTGATTCGTACCTGGAGTCGCCGGGTTTCCCACAGCATGACTAAGTACCGTATCAGCGGTATTCTTCATGCTAAGACCCACTCCTTCCCCATGAGGTGCGCCGAGTGCGAGTGCTTCTTCAGCACTCGCTCGATCGCATCAAGCCCTTTGTCGAGCGTCTCCATCTTTGGGCCGAAACTCAAGCGGACGAAGTGATGGCAGGGAGAGTGGAAGAGATTGCGCTGGATCGTCGTCAGAAGTTCTTACCTTTATTGGGTGGAGGGCACCCACGCGTTGCGAAGGGTTGATGTCGAAGAATAGACCAGGAACGCAAATGGTCTTCTCCTATGTGAACGCCAATGTTAGCTTGATCGATAGCGAGTACCGAGGCCTCACCTTGAGTAACTCCTCAAAGAATGTCAGACCCTCGTTAATAGGTGGGGCGAGTTTCGACAGATCCAGCCAGATGTAAAATGTCGCTTGAGGAGGGACGGCGATGGGAAGCCCCATCTTCTCGAGACGAGCGAGGACATGGTCGCGCTTGATCCGGAATGCCTTCTGGAGGGAGATCTGGTGAGTACCACAGATTAATTCGGTCTCTCAAGGTTGAACTGTACGCGTACTTTGTCTTGCTGGATTCGAGAGCGTTCGAGGAGAGGGATCGCAGCCATCTGAAGTCTACGGTCGCGGTCAGTAGGCAGTATGCTGGTGGCAGCAGACGAACGGATGCGATGCACCGCCATCGAGGAAGCTTCCGGACTGCGAGATTGCGCTGATCACGGCCTTGGGTGCAACAACCTGAAAACCGCATCAACCAGTGAACGCAATGTCGGCCACAATGAATATACCCAGCAGATTCGCCAGCCAGGTAGCCTGCCAGAGGTTAGCCGCAGACCCAGTCGATGATTGTAAAACCCACCTGAAACCCTTGGTCAGGCCATTGATGATGACTACCGGATCCTGCGTTCTACATCAGTACAGCTCGGCACAATCAAATCGCGGAGACACACCTCATTGACGTCCTCGACATAGGTAGCCCCGCTCAGACTCATGCCCAATTCCTTCGGGTCATCCGGATACATGTACCTTCACGATCTGGTCAGTCCATTCTGATTTCGTATTGACGATATACCATGAGTAGAATTCGTCGAGGACGATCGTGGTCTTATCTCTGCTGATACCGACGAGATCGCGTAAGTCATCTCCCGCGATACATTGGCCGGTAGGGTTGCGTGCTGAGAGTTTCTATCTCCCAAGCCACCATACGACAGGGAGACGAGCTGACGGTTGGATGCGAGAATGACGTGCAAACTCAGGTCGAGGATCTCCTTCTTCACCTGATGGAAGAAGTCAGCTAACAAGGAGTGAAGACGGCGTTTGGAGGAGAGGCGGACCTGGTCGATATTCAACCTGTACTTGTCCTTCGCCTTCAAAGGGGTCGGTATCGGGATGAGGCGCTTGAAGACAGACAGCACTTCGGAGTAGGTGGTATCTACAAGGTTGTATAAGCCAGCTTCAGGTCCAATGTCCTGACGCTACGCACACTCTGGTATCTGGTACCCTGTGTGGTGGACGCGCGATCAGCCAGATCAGACATTCCACTCAAACCAAGAAACATACCGCAGTACACATCACCCTGTAGATCATCGTCAGCTTGTCTACACGGTCAGCATTTGGTGAAACCTCACAATGACAGCGGCAATTCTCGCCATCCCCGCCCTCCCGCCAGGTACGATACAGACGTTCTCATACGTATATTGACTCGCCTGTTCCTCCCTGTACTCCTCATTGTACATTTTCTTGCCTCTCATTAGCCTTCGATTTCCGGATGAAAGGATGAGAAGAATACACACCGCGACGGCTTCTCGCAGCTCCTTCACTCCGACAGTCGGGCCGTACTCGTTCACGTCGTCGCCCCACTGCGTCAGGTCGATGGACTTTGGGCGAGGAGGGCCGCCAGGGAGGTCTCCAACCTGAAGCGATTCAATGTGAGCATTTCAAAGTTTAGATGGGACGCGACGTACTTCGGGAGCACCCTGACCGAGATTGGCCCATTCGGGGTCGCTGGCTGAGAAACCGTTTGCTTGCGCACTGGGCAGAAGGAGGATCAGCGAGATACCAAGAGGTTGAACCAGAGCTGACCGGTCGGTACAGTAGATAACGCCTATGGAGCTCACGGTGAGCCCTCCGAAACCAGCGTTTGGTAAAAGCTAGCTCACCTGTTGCGCCGGGATGCAGGATACCTGGACTTGATGACGGTCAGCCTGATGCGACATCAGGAGGTCAAGTGAGGAGCTCACATGGTCTCGGCATCCTGGTTCTTGTTCTGCATGGCAGCCGTCAGGAAGAGCATTGTGGTGGTGGTTGATACAGGAATCGTACGGAGTTGCCAGCATATTGTCGCAGCATCTGGGAGTCCATTCATGTTAGCGAAGGCTGCGATATGTCAGCACGGAAGGCTCACTTGATACGCCTCGGAATCATCCTCATGCTGGGCGACCTTGACCGCGGCCTTCGCTGAGCTGGAGACAGAGGCCATTTGACTTATCTATGTTCTTCGAGGAGGATAAAAGAGCGAGCTTTGCTTTCGATAAGAGAAATCAATTTAACAGTGAAGGATGCAGAATAGCCGGCATCGTTACGCGGGAATGACATCAGGTGTTTGTGCCTGGTTTCAGGCCAATGTTACACCGATGAAATGCGTGACCGCCTATCTAGCTAATTAGCAGGCCTAGCTTACTGGCTCCCCCTTCTCTTCGGACCTTCGATATTATACCATGCATTATACCTTCATGAAGGTCTTCATCACCTAGCTAAAGGTGGCCGCATGTCAACGCAAACAGGTTCCGCAGAGTCGCGAATCCTTCAGTGACACCGATGCTGTTATGAGAAGCGGGAATGTCCAACATGCATGTCGTGTGAGTATGCCAATGAACTGTGAATGAAGGCATGACGGGAAAGTGGCATCGAAGGAGTCATTATTGGGCATACTAGACACACACTTTAGCTTCCACCGGAACGATGTCAATAATCAAGCTCACTTGTCTCGTGAATTCGGCCGCCTTTCTGTCGAAAGATTTCCGATCTGTACGGTATTGGTCCGCCTGCGAGGGATCTGTCAGCTATACGACCTCTAAGATCCCGACTTCGGTCTCCAACCCGCCCCCAATGACAACGATACGGACAGGAAATCGGTTCAGGCATAGGTAAGAAGGATGCGTGAAGCTGACGGTAGTAGTGAAGACTCACGACAGCGGTGACAAGCGGATCGTCCGGATTGGGATTCTCGATGAGGTCATAAATAGCAAGCAGAACTACGGATGACAACAATGAGCGGTAGGACGACTTGGGTGTCAAGCGACACTTACTACTGTTCATCTTCGTCGACGGCTTCCATTGGTCCACCTTCAAGATACCCATACACAGGCTGAAACATCGTCAGCGGTGCTCTAAGGGAAGGCGGCTGCAGCCAGTCTCTGCTGCTGGACTTGCACTCACTTGCCCTCGCTGTCAATATTGGGGTGATATATCTTCGTCTTGAACTTCATCTAGCGTAGCTCCCGTGAGTTCTAGGATGCGAATGCCAGGCAACACTTGAACTCACGGTGGGGGCTTTGAACGGGAACTCATGGCTGAACTCGATAGCAAGCCGGAACTTGCCGTTCGCATATGCTGTTTGAGACTGTGTTATTAACACTCAGCTTAGCCATTCTCCTTCCCGCAGTGAACAAGAGGGAAGACGGAGCGACAAGAGCTCACAGGTCCTCGGATGATCACCTCCCATGATTGGATATTGTTCTCGTCCGGCACGATCGTTACACCCTCTAGGGGCTGAGCCATGAGCTCGGCCAGCTCCTACAATGAGGGATCAGCCAATGTTGTCTGTCAAGACTATACTAGCGAATAAAGCATGCCGCCGGTCATCTAGCCGGAGATGCACAGCAAGTCGTACGAGGGAACGGACCTTCTGTATCCGCCGGGTCGCTGCAGATGACATAATGACGACCGGTACCGTGGACCAGATATAGGATTGGACTGAAGCGTCCGGATATCTTACTGCTAGAGTGCAGCCTCACAAGACGCGTTTCGTGTTTGATAAAGGACATGTAATACATCTGAGTGACGGTCAAATCGTTCATCCGCTCGGCAGACGAGCCACGTGCCAGGTTCCGAGTGATCGGGATCTACCGAAATCGTTGACATCGGAGATAGCCAATTGATTGGACAGGTTGGTAGCCACACCTGGCAAACCCGCGGGATCCCCTCCGTCCTGCGCCAAGGCTGTCATCTTCGCCCTTCCTAGCCTCGCAGCAAGTCAACCATCATGGTGCGTGGATCCGCATGGAGGAATGAGGGAGCTGCGCTGACGAAGATTTTATTCTCGCCATCAACTCAACTCGATTGTTCCGCTCTTTCCGACTCGCTCAACCACCACGTCATTAACCCTCCTCCCCATTCCAACCGAATCCTTCTGGTCATCTCGACTTTTCATCCATGCTTTTCCCTCTGACCGGCCTCTTCCCCTCTAATAGGGTCGCGTCCGGACGAAAACCGTCAAGCGAGCTTCCCGCGTACTCATCGAGAAGTACTATCCCCGTCTTACCCTTGATTTCCAGTGAGTCTCGCTGCCCCTTCTGGTTCGCGCGTGGAGCTTTGGGGAGGTCGAGACAATGGGATACTGCCGAGGAACCATCGGAGTGTATATCATTGCGGGACACTGACAGGG
>JAABUL010005118.1_pt1 | contig 16715 bp, 11 predicted proteins | sample 5559151 | NCBI WGS metagenome assembly JAABUL01 (sample SAMN10711876, study PRJNA513368) | rock metagenome | isolation source: Antarctica rocks | place: Antarctica: Victoria Land, Pudding Butte sud | reverse complement strand
CTCTTTACCTGCACCTCTTTAGAGATGACATCGTAGCACTTGCTCGTACCAACTTCGATGCTAGCTTCTTTTTGCGAACTTTTCATCGCTTTTCGCTTTTTCATTCCTTTGAATTTCACAATCGCTCGTGTTTGCTCTTTTTGCTGCGAGTTCGCATTTCGCAGATTGATTGTATTCTTGTCGTTATGCGCGTTTGCATGTGAATTTAGCATCAATGCATCGAGTGAACTAAACATGTATTGCGTTTTTCTATTTACTGATGTGAGCGATTTTTGTTGACTGCGAAATAAATCGACAATGTCGTTCTGCAGTTGTTTGCTTGTTGACGAACTCATGCTAAGTTCATTTCATAGATCTGTTTCAATCTCTATCGTTGACTTTTTGATTTCTATCGTCGACGTTTTGAGTTCTGACGCTGAGCTATTGCTTCTACTGAGTTCCGCGTTACTATTCGCGAAACGGGACGAGAAAGAGCGCATAAAGCGACTCTTTATATTTCTTTTCATAGAGGGTTTTTTCAAGTTTCGAGCTTCGAACTTCTAGAAAATTCACTTGACATCACTTAAATATCTCTTTAACCTCTTACTCAAAGCGTTTCACGTAGGCAATAACTCTAGTGTAGAGGTTTTTCAATTTCTATTTCGAAATCTGCAATAGATCGTCTTCTATTATCGACTTATGTCAGACGAAAATGATATAAATCTAGTCTGCAAAAGCCTAGATTACTCTTTTTGATAGAAAATGCTTGACGCAATTGCTTTATATCTCAGGTATCGAAGTAGTCGCGTTATCTCGCTCAGAATAGTAACGACTGACCTCGACTTATTGTCTTGCACATCAAGAAAAGGTAAAACAGATAGTGATTTGATAAGAAACACTCTACTTCTCTGAAACAACGTTGTTTTCTGCGCGATCTTCGAGCGCAAAAGAATTCGATTTCGATTTTTGCGTCAGTACGCAGTCTTCTTCTGTGTTTTTGAGCTGAGCTTTTTCCTTAAGCTTTATCTTTGCAATGACTGTGTGAATGTCTGTGTTGCGAGTTAATATTCTGATTGAGCAAATGTCTGACTCAGCTGTTTCTACTATTCATTGATCGATTTTTGAACTGAGTTAATTGTATTCTCTTTTGTAAACATCTTTCAAAGAGAAAGTAGTTTCATTAAGTTCAACATAAGTAAACTCAAAAATCTTGTTAATATCATTTCATAAACATTCAAACACAGACATTTTATATGTAAATAATATGTTGATGAAAAAACTTTGTTAAAAGAAGAAAAACACAAGTGAGTTAATAAAGAATTGATTAAACTATGTTGTTTGATTTTTTTATTTATTTCTTCATTAAGTGCATGCAGTCTATGACTATGACACTATCTAGACGCTGTGTATATGTTAAATTACATGTAATCTAGTCAAAATCGCTGCAGTATATCTTCTCATTAATCAATCACATCAATAGTTTGTGCAAATGAGCGCGTGAGCTGTTTATATAATCAAGTGATCATATAAATAATTCAAGATTGTGAAAGCTGATCACTTCAACGTAAGCTTTCAACTTGTCTATATGATCATCAAGCTACGCGAGCTAAATGAGCTTTGATCTATGTAGATGAAAGCTGATCACTTTGACGTAAGCTTTTAAGTTCACTGTATAATCATCAAGCTAAGTGAGTTAAATGAGTTTTGATCTCTGTATTTGCAATGCATGTAAATCAATCAGAAAATCGAAAAATCGATCGATTTATCGCGTTGCACAGATGTGTATGTGCGCAAAAGCTGAATCATGCTTTTGCAGTGACTGTGTGAATGTTGTATATTAGTTGCAGCGCATGTGCAAAGACGTTGCTGTTGTTCTGTGTATATGAGCAAAGACTGTGTCGTGTCTTTGCAGTGTATGTGATTGCGATGCGTGTAAATTGATCAGAAAATCGAAATCGATTGATTTACTGCATTGCACAGATGTGTATGTGCGTAAAAGCTGAGTCGTGTCTTCGCAATGACTGTGTGAATGTCGTATATTAGTTGCAGCACGTGCGCAAAGACGTTGCTGTCGTTCTGTGTATATAAGCAAAGACTGTGTCATGTCTTTGCAGTGTATGTGATTGCAACGCATGTAAATCAATCAGAAAATCGAAATTGATTGATTTACTGCGTTGCACAGATGTGTATATGCGCAAAAGCTGAGTCGTGCCTTCGCAATGTATGTGTGTGTGACGTATATGAGTTGCAGCGTGTGTGTAAAGACGTTGCTGTCGTTCTGTGTATATGAGCAAAGACTGTGTCATGTCTTTGCAGTGTATGTGATTGCGATGCATGTAAATCGATCTGATAAAGCGAAAAATCGATCAATTTACTGCATCACGCAAGTCTGTAGATGTGCAAAAGCTGAGTCGTGCCTTCGCAGTATATGTGTGTATATTGTATATGAGCTCAACATGTGAATAAAGCGCTGTTACTGCTCTGTGTGTGATTGCGCTGCGTGTAAATCAATCTGAAAATGCGAAAAATCGATCGATTTACTGCATCACATCTGTTTGTATATGCGCAAAAGCTGAGTCATGTCTTCACAGTATGTATGTGTATGTTGTATATGAGTTGCAGCATGTATGCAAAGACGTTGCTGTTCTTCTGTGTATGTGCGAGCTTCAACGCATCAATGATCACGTTGTTATTGTCTTGCTTTTCGACTGTGTATGAGCTCAACGCATGAGTAAAGCGCTGTTACTGCTCTGTCAATGTTGATGAGATTGTTCAGCTCTTCTGACAAGCATAGCTTGCAGAAGGTTTGTAGTCAGCATCTTATACAGGTAAATCTCGTTATCGATCTTGCAATGCATGTAAATTGATCAGAAAATCAAAATTGATTAATTTACTGCGTTGCACAAATGTGTATATGTGCAAAAGCTGAGTTGTGTCTTTGTAATGACTGTGTGAATGTTGTATATTAGTTGCAGCGTGTGCATAAAGACGTTGCTGTTGTTCTGTGTATATGAGCAAAAACTATGTCATGTCTTCGTAATGTGATAATTGAATCTACTAAATAAATAAATGAGATTTATAAGAGTGATATGACAATGTGATATTCTCAACAGACACAGAATGAATATATTTTATAATAAAGCTAATTATTAAGAAGCTTTTAATAACTCAAAAGAATCAATCAACTATAAAGAGTTTGTCAAGCACTGTCAAGTTAAACACAACATAACTCATGATATATTAAGTTGAAGATATGATGTAGTTTAAATGATGTTTTAACAAAGTCATAAAGTTTTAAAGTTAATTCAAATCTGATTTTCAACTTAATCTTTAATTCTAATCTTTGATTTAATTTCTATGTATCAATTTATCATGACAATTGTTTTTTCTTTTAAGTGAGTTCATTCTTAATCTCAATAATTAATGTCTATGTTTAGTTTGATAAATGATGATGTGTATTCATTAATTTGCTTTAGAAGCTCTTAATAAAAATCTTTAAATCTTTGTAAGAAAAAGAGAAAAAGAGAAACTTTCAATTGAAGAATGATTTATCTTCAATTATAATGCATATAAATAACATTATAGATAGTATATGTATTATGTAGTTGATGTAAATGACAGCAATGATGACGTGTAAATAATACATAAACATTGTTTACATTTTAAGTAAATGATGTGATTGAAATGATAAAGTGTAAACAAGAGTGAATAACAATTGTTGTTTTGTTTATCGTTCTTTCAGTTTCTTTCAACTTTTCATTTTCTTCAACTTCAACTTTTTTCAATCATGATCATATTTTTATCATTGTATAATTACTTTTAATAAACTTTAAGTATATCTGTATCATAAAAGTAAAAGATTTAAATCATAAATCATAAATGTGCAGTAACATTCAAAGAAAGTCATAAGATGATGAAGTTGATTGATGTTCAAGTCAAGATCATTATGAAAGTAAGTGATGTCATAACTTGAGATTTCACAACTATTACTACAACTAACAGTATTGTAAGTTTACTCAAAAGACATCAATTAAACATGTTAATCATTGTGCTGCTGATGCTGAATCACTCATGATGATGCAGATGTTATCAAATTCTGATTGAGAATTTATCACTTTTACTATTTAAACTTTCAAGTACATCTTTGTTATCAAAGAGAAAATTCAAAAGATGATGAAAGAAGAAATAATCATTGATGCTTCATCAACAATTTTGTTGAATTCACAGACTTCATGAAATTGAAAAACAATGATAAGATTTGCTTATTCAACTTCTTGATGTCATTACTGATGCTTTTTAACTGTTAATTGTTGAAATAAGCAAAAGAAGTGTTGCTGATTTCAAAACTTTAAATAAAATGATTTGTATAAAGTGTGCTTAAGTTTTACACATCAAGAATAAAACATTGCTGTGTAATATCATCTTTCAAAGAAAAACAATGTACAAGAAGTGTGTTTGCTATGCAAGTAATGAGAATTTCTGTATCACAGTGAATATACTTATCTAATACATTTGCTAAACACTCATGATTTGATATTTAGATTTTCAACATTTGCATTTTGATTATTAATGAATTCTTTCATCTGCAGAAAATTCATGATAGTGCAATTAAAAATGAAGAAGAGAACATCATTTTGAAAACATTCATTATTCATCAGAAAATTCTTTACAAGAAATTGATAACAGCGACTCATGTAAAGAGTCATCTTAAGAAAACTCACAAACTTAAGTCTTTAAAAATTCAAAAACTCATTCTCAAAAAGATGATAATTATCAATGACATTATTAGAAAAATTCTGAATGTAAAGTGCTTTGCAATGCATTTAATCTCAATTATATATCATTTTGTCAGCATTTTTAATTGTTTTGATATATTTTAGCATAGCACATCAGAATCGAACGCATAGATCTGAATGCTTATCTGCACTCTAGAAACGTTTCAGGCACGAATAGCTCGCGATGCGACTGCGAATGAAGTCATCAGACGACGAAGCATGTACTCATGCACTGCTCGAACTGATCGCATCTGCGATCAAGAATGCTACAAGATGCTGACTTCTCGAACTATTGAATAATCGTCGTCATCACGAAGAGTCTCAGAGCAGTAGCGAAGATGATGATGAAAACGAAGCTCTTGAAGCAATTTAGAGTGACTAGAACACTCGTTCTCTAACGTGCAATCAACGTGAACAAATTTGATACATAGTCTCAAAACTCACTGTTTTGACTGCGTGAAGCAGTCGTGTAGACTGCAAGTGGTTTTCTACCTCAGAAAGTTTTGTTCACTCGATACAGATAGCATAGAGTTTCTCATGAGTCGATCTAATCGATGTCACAAGAATGTATGAATTTATTATTATTATTATATATTTTAGCATAATCTGTTATCTTTCAAATCTTTGTCTTCACATCTTAATGTAAATTTGACAATGAAAAAAAAGAAGAAGTTTGCAATCTTGTCTCATGTAAAAAATATTTGATGAAGTGATGATTGCATGATGTTTGTGATGTCGTAATGATTACACTTTCTTGTTGAACGCGTTTAAATATCTTTGCGCTTTTTTCTTCTATCTATTAATTTACATATGTAATCATCTTATTAAAGAGTGAAACTATCATAATACAATGATTCTTCTTTTCTAATAATGAGTTTATGCTTGAAAGTAAGTGATTATGCTTTTCACTCATGTTTCAGTCTTGTTTTGAAAGCTTTTATAAGTTTCAAAACATCTTTCATATCTTTGCTCAATAAACTGACAACAAGATTCATTTATACATGATGTTGACTACGAATCTTTTGATTCTATTTTGTTTCAAATAGAAGTCAGAAGAGTCAAGAGATTTCAATTCAACGCAGTTCAAATGATGTTAAGACGTTGCATGATCAGAAAAACCGTCATGCAGAGTTTTTACTCATGCGACAACATCTTCTTCTAACAGTCACAATCAATCTACGAAGAGAATTAATGACATGTCGATGTCAGTAAGAGATGAAAAGATACTACTAGTAGAATAGTTGATTCAGATGAAGAATCTGAAAGTCGTGACTACAAGTGATCGAAGAATTTGCAACTCGTTGACTGCGTTGATATTGAAACGTCTTCATCACATCGACAGTGCTATCAAGTAATTGATGAAAAGATATCAGGTAGAATAAATGAATCAGATGATGAGTCTTGAGTTTGTGACTACATGTGCTTAAAGAAGTAGTGACTCGTCGATTACGCTAATATACTGAAAAGACTTGAGCTCATCTTCTTTACTTGACGTCAAGTCATACATCTATCTACGTGGAAAATCGAGAGTGCATGAGAGCGATCAAAACGCATCTCTACTATTGATCAGCTAAGCATCAAACAACTGCGATTGCACATCTATATCATGAACTATCAACGTCTACGTGACATAAGACAAGAGCAGAATAGAGTTATTTGATACAATCACACTCTATCTTCTCATTGTATGCATCTCTCTTTCACGTATATTTTCTTGCTCGATGAATGACAATCATCAAGCAAAGAACACAGTTTTGACATTACAATCACAAGCATCATGAGTGCAAAGAATCATGATCTTCGCAATCGAAGATCGAAACATCGTTGTATAGAATATCATCAATGAAGAGCAGAGCAAAGACGATGCATTGCAAAGAAACAGCACAGACACGCAGTAAGAGTTTACTTGAGCGTCACGCGCTGAATAGAAGCTATAGATTCATTACTGAGTACATAGTCTCAACGTTATTGTTTCGATGACGTGCAGTCGCTGTGTAGTCGATGAGCAATTTTCTTCTTCAGAGAGTTTTGTTCATTCGATACACATAGCATAGTGTTTCTCATGAGTCGATTCAATATCGATGTCACAAAAGTGTATGAAATAAATCAATCTTTGCTCAATATTCATTGATTATATTTAATGAAATATTCTTTTCATTGTATCTTATAATATAAAATTCTCTTTCTTTTTCACTTTTATAGAATCTTTTCTACCTTTCATTCTTACTCATCATTAATAAGCTCAAATAAGAGATAATTGAGTATAGAATCATCATTTAGTCTATGATTATATGACTTTAAGAAAAATACATTATTTTTTTTTATTTTTTTTATTTTTTTTTATTTCTTCATTAAGTGCATGCAGTCTATGACTATGACATTGTCGAGTCAATTAAAAAACAACAATCACAACATGCATACAACAAATCTTGAAAAAGAGCATTACATGCAAGACAGAGCGAATCTAGAGAATAATCAAACGACGATGAATTGCATGAGTCACAGCAATGCAAGTTTGAAGATGATTGCGAGCGACGTTGACATGTTGCAAGAAAACAGCGACATGAGATTGCAACGCTCACGCAATAATGAAGAGAAGATAACTGACATTATTGATCTACTAATAAAGACATCAACATTAGAGAAAGAAATGAGCAAAGATTACTCATGAAAAGAAATAGCATTGAAGCTGATGCGTCGTCTTCGACTTGATTTAGAAGAAAAACATTACATGACTCAGAATGCATTCATCGCGAAGAATGTACAGAAACTGAAGACATCAGTTCAACTGCTAAGCAAGCAGTTACAAATGCAGAAAAATACGTGTTTCTCATTGAAAATCATGTCATGAGCAAACATGACAAGAGAAGAATTATCAACGAGAAAGCAACGTCTCAAAGAGAGATTGTCATTGCTTCGCAAGAAACGTGAAGTCATGATAAAAATAGCAGACAGAGAAGAAATAAAGAAGATGCAGAAGAAGATCATCGAGCAGATTCTTCAAAGAATAGCAGACGTGTCAACAAATCAACAAGATCTGATTATGTCTCTTTGCAAGCTGAGTAGCAAAGACATCTCTCTTCACGCAGTCAGCTCAGATGCATGAGCAAATCTGAAAAAAACTCAAGAATGAGTAAAAGAAATTGCGAACTTGACGTGTATATCGCGATCAATCTTCGCAGTGCTGACATATGAGATGCGCATTACAATTGACATGAGCAATCAGAAGAAATTCATTAGAAAGCTGATAAAGAATAACGTGAGACTTCATGAAAATCTGAAGTATCTAAAAATAGTCTGACTCAAGAAAGTAGCACAGAGTGAAAAGACTCATTCGTCGCTCATCATGAAGATAGCAATCGAAGCGATGATAAATCAACTGATAAACGTGAGTATGTTAAATGCATATCATGAATGTGCATGTGAGCTGTTCGAGAAGAACTGTCACATCACACAGTGTTTCAGATGTCAAGAATTTGATCACATGATCAGATTCTGCAGAAAGAATTAACGCTGCGTCAAGTGCGCAAACAAACATCACATCAAGAGATGCATGATGTTTTCAAATAAAAGACGTTGTGCTAACTGCAATGAAAATCATGAACTCTGAAGATACATTTGTTTCAAATGACAACAGCAGATGAAACAAACGTTTGAAATCTATAGAAAGAAATCGTTCAGATATTCAGAAGCATCTAGATACAATTGCACATTCTCGTAATTCTTGAGCTCTTTGCTGTCTTCAAGCTCTGCAGATTCAATGAACTCTTTAAAGTTCACGAATTCTCTCAGTTCAATGAACTCGTCGAGCTCAACGACAGTTTGTGCTGAAAACACGCAGTCTAGTCGCTCATGAATCAATATGACAGATGATAGAAGTTAAGAAGAGACGTGTCAATCATTTCTCTTGCGTGAGTAGCGACTCAGATGAGACGTTGCTTGAGCAGAGTCAGAAACAATAAATCAGAAGATGAGACAGACTTTCAATGACTGAGAGTATTCAAAGAGTCTTTTCTTCGCAGAGTTAACAACAGCTACAAATAACTTTATGATGAAACAATTTTCTTTACAAATACTGCAGTACAACATCAGAAAATCATTGAAAATTCAGAAATCATTTCTAATCAACAAAGAAGTTTATGATTTTGACATTGTAATCATATAGAAGCAGAGTTGTAACATTAACGACACTCAATCATTTAACTCAGCTCACAACTTCTTTTATTTAGTGAAAAACACGTCATCACAGTCAAGAACATGCATATATGTGAACAAACACTTAAGATTCGATCAATGAATGATAGAAACAGTTGAGTCAGACATCTGCTTAATCAGAATATTAACTCACAACACAAATAACAAAACGCAGACGTTGCGACTTATAAATGTCTACAATTCGTGTTCACTGTTCTTTACATCTATAGAGAAATCTTCAATCATTTCTCGCTTAAGCGAGTTACTCAAAGACGACTGCAAACAACTGATCATGAAAGATTTCAATCTACATCATTCTCATTGAGAAGAATGAAGATGCTTCACTCAACATGCAGCGATCAACAATTTACTTGACATCATTACTAACACTAAGCTGAAATTATTGCTGAAATCAGACACTATTACTCATGAGACTCACAATCAGTTTACAACTATTGATCTAGTCTTTAGCAGCGATAAAATACAGTTCATGATATGCAAGTGCAAGATATGCATTAATCTGCATCAAGAATTGAATCATCTTTCGATTGTCATAGAACTTTGTCTACAAACAACTTCAGTACAGTCTTCAACTTGATGACTATGAAAGAAAATGAACACAGAAGCATTGAGCGCGTATTTGCATATGCATCTTTCGTCGAATCGTTCTTTGAACAGCAAGATAATGATGAACGAAAGAATGTGCAAAGTTATCAAGACACTACAGAAAATCATTGAGAAATCTACTTTCTTGACAAAGTCATCAAGTTGAGCAAAGAACTTCTGAAATTCAAACTGCTCAGAGATAGTAACAAAATCAAGATGACTGTGAATTGTATGAAAAATACAAAGCACACTAGATGCGTGAAATGAATATCTGAAACACAATGATCATAAAAACAAAATCATTCAACAAGCAAAGCGCGCACATTTCAGATCACAAATGCATGAGCTGAGTGATGCACTTAAGTCAATATGATGCTTCGCAAAATGAGTCAGAATCGAAAGTCAGCTATTTAAAAAACTTTCTCAGTTTTCGTCACTGAAGCGAAGTGACACTGATCAAATGATAACAACGTTCAAGAAAAAAATCAAGATATTGCGAGAAAAATTCTTTCTCTCACTCTTTCAGACAAACATCAATGACATCGCAGACTCATTTATACTCTTGACAATGTCATTTGACTTACACATCTTAAAAAATGAAGTGAGACAAACAATCAAAAAAGTAAAAGCAAACAAAGCATCAGACATCTCAAACATTTCAAACAAAGTGTTGCAGACAAATCTTGCAAAACTAACTTTGATATTGATGAGTTTATTCAACGCATGTGTAACATACAGATATCATTCGAAGCAGTTCAAAAAGACTTAAATGATAATACTATGCAAATCAAAGAAGAGCAATTATACTGATTCAAAGACATATCAACTCATTGCTCTGCTTGATATCATGAAAAAAGCTCTGAAGTCAATCATGACTAAAAGACTGAGCAATATAACTGAGACTCATCACATGCTATCTGATGCTCAAATGAAAGCGAGATGTAAGCAATTCGTGATCTCAACATTAGATCTACTAGTAGATCAGATTCATATGATATGAGACTGCAAAATCAAATACGTAGCGTTTATGCTAAGTTTAAACATCATTGAAGCATTCAATCAAGTCTTGCACGTCAGACTTCTGCATACTCTGAAAATGAAAAGAACTTCAGACTACATAGTTGAATGAGCATGCAGCTTTCTTAAGAATCAAGAAACATTGCTGAGATTCAATGAATAAATGAGTGACATGCGCGAGATAAACGCAGACATATCACAGAGATTTTTCATCTCATTGATTCTCTTTCTATTCTTCAATGCAAGTCTGATTGAGAAGTGTGAAGCACTGAAAATTAAGATCAAAGTGCTTGACTTCATAAATGACATTAACATTCTAACATACAATAAATTCATTGAAGAAATCTGCAGAACACTGAGCAAAGCGCACGACATCTGTGCGAAATGAGCTCGCACTCATGATGCAACATTCGCATCAGAAAAGTATGAACTTACGCACTTCATCAGAAAATCAAAGAAATTTGACATGATGACTAGCATACAAATAGAAAGCTCAGTTATTAAGTTGAAATCAGACGTGCAAGTTCTGAAAGTACAACTGAACATGAAATTGCAATGAAATGTGCATCTTTGTCAAATCGAAGCGAATCACGTCACATGAATGCTAGCACTTAGTCAACTTGAAGTCTTCACATGAGAGACAATCTTCACAAAAGCAAGACAGATACTTAGCAGTAGTAAGATCAGAAATTGCATTCGAAGCATCAGTTTAACATCAGCGAGAAAAAGAGAAAGAACTGTCAGGCAAAGAATGCAGGCTTGAAACACTATAGAATTAGACTCTGCATCACATTGCAAAGATGTTCAAAAGAGTAAGCATCAAGACTCTGAAAGCAGAAATGTATACAAGCTTGCTGCATGTTCATCTGAACATGCTGCAAGACAAGATCACGTTACGCAGTCGAGTTGATGATCGTATGCAGAAAATTAGACAAACATGTGAACTGATATACATTCGTCTGATGAGTGTCAATTGCATCATTTCTCGCTCTTTTATCATCAAGAAAGTGATGCTTCTGAACAACTCAATTTAAGAAGACGCGAAAATACAGTCAAGATGCAAGACATTAGCTCTCGCTGCGATGATTTCAACTAGTGACAGCATTGTAATAGCGCAGTATCACAGAAGTCAGTGAAAGCAATGATGGGAAAAATATAGAAAATGCATCGCAGATGTTCACATCATCTCGACACAAAGATTGCATCTGTTCAACAAGACAATAAAGATGCAAAATGATTTTCAGAAGATTGAAAGCACTTTCATCACTCACATCAAAATTGAATGCATAGATCTGAATGTTTATCTGCACTTCAGAAACGTTTCAGACGCAGATAGCATGTGATGCAACTGTGACTGAAATCATCAGACGACGAAACATGTAATCGTGTCACGCAATCATCTACTAAAGTAGATGCTGATCACTCAAATGATGTACACTTCTCAAATGATGTTTTTTACCTCAACAGATCTACAATCTCTTCTACTGAAGTCTCATTCTCGTATTCTACATCTAAAACAGTGACTCATTTATCGATTCACTTCTGAGCTGACTTGTCAGTTAATTTGAAGTCTTTTGCAATAACTTTGTTTCATTTAATTCAAGCATTTGCATCTCGCTTCTTCTCTCGCTTCGATGCTTGAACCCGTTTTTTTCGCTTCTTCTTCATCTCAGCAGTGATTTTATCTCTTGTTTGTCGAACGATTATTACCTCTCTCTTCTGAGCAACAGATTCATCGAGTTTGTTTCTTTTAGCCTTCGCTTTACTGTGATTGTGAGTCGCTTCAATGTCACGTTCGATCAAAGCAAGCGAGCTAGCTTTCACTAATGATCTCTTTATATATCGATCAAATTTTTCGCGTAGCTTCTTCAATATATCGTAGTCATTTAAATCATTTTGAAGCTCTGTATCAAGCTTCTGAATCTCTCTGAGTTCATGCAAAGTGATTTCTATAAAGAAGAAGAATAGAAAAGAATCTTGTGAAGAGATTGACTCGAGAAATTGTCAGACTCTCACCTTTTTCAGCATCACTTTTGATGAATATGAAACAAGCTCAGTCTGTTTGAAAGTCGATCATATATTCGATTCAGTAAAGATCTTGACTCGTAGATTAATGAAGAAAGCAAGAAAGTTCTGTTTGTTGAAACTCGTTGATTCAAGTCGAATTGTCTCATCAATCATCTTTGAATGATAATGCTTCATGAGCTGAAATATTCTCACATTCAATGACTGCGTAACGTGTGTAGAATGCGAGAAAAGAATGAATATCACGATATTATGAAAATCGACGTACTGTAGAAACTCGTAGATAAGGTGAAACTTGTAGTTATTCATGATCAGAAGTTTATGAGCTTCTATCTGAGTCTTTCGACTATGAAAATCGAAGTGCTTCAGTCAGTCAAAGATCTTTTCATCATTCGAATATTTGAATTCAGTAGTAGCAAGCAATAGATCGTCATTCAGATCATTTTTCTGCACTCATTTGTTCAAAATGTTGATTTCGAAAATGATGAGCATGAGAAAAATCTTTTCTTTCTCAGCATTAATCGTCTTCACATCGCTCACTAAATTTCTCATTTTCGAATCAATTGCACGAAGAGATTTCTTTTTGATCAATGTAATCACTAAATGATCTCTTTCAACTTCGATACGAAAGTCTGATTCATTCATGTTTCATATGTCATTTGATTGAATCGCATATTTGATCAGCACATCTTGAAAATCGTAGAAATGTTGCTTTGTCACCTCAACAGTCAGAGAAGTCTTTCTATCAGCGACAAGAGAAGTTTGTTTTCTCTTGAAAAACTGAGAATTTTGCTGTAGAAATCGTACTGATCAGTGCTGTTCAACTCGAGAAGAATTCACGAGATTTGTCTGCTGCAGTAGAAAATTTGCTGCTTCTCAAAGATGTCTCAGTCGAGCAGAAATTGACAGCTTGTTCAGACGTGTCAAATATATACATATAGTCTTTCTTTGCTCAGTATTCAGAACATATTCATGTAATTCTCGTTCAAATAATGAGATGTGAGTTTCGACTAGTCGTCTTTGAAGCGTTCAGACAGAAACTTCAAATGTCTGAGCTGCAGTGCTTGCAAACTTGTATTCGTCATCATGAATTGCATCTGTAGTCTCTTCTATATGATACTTTAAATTTATATAGTATTCAGACATGATGTGATTGAATGATTGAGATGAGAGAGAGTTGAATACATAAAGGGAAAAAAACGTCATTTGAGAGATGTACGTCATTTGAGTGATCAGCATCTACTTTAGTAGATGATTGCGTGACATGATTACTCATGCATTGCTTGAACTGATTGCATCTGCGATCAAGAATGCTACAAGACATCAACTTCTTGAATTATTGAATAATCATCATTATCATGAAGAGTTTCAGAGCAGCTGCAAGAATGATGATGAAAATGAAGCTTTTAAAACAATTTAAAGTGACTAAGTCACTCATTCTTTAACGTGCGATCAACGCAAACTAATTTGATACATAGTCTCATAATAATAGTTTTGACTGCATGAAGCAGTTGTATAAACAGCGAGTGATTTTCTATCTCAAAGAGTTTTGTTCACTCGATATAAATAGCATAGAGTTCTTCATGAGTTGACTTAATTGATGTCATAAAAGTGTATGAATTTATTATTATTATTACTATGACACTGTCTAGATGCTGTATGTATGCTAAGTTACATGTAATCTGATCAAAGTCGTTGCTTTATATCTTTTCATTGATCAATCACATCGATAGTTTGTGCATACAAGCGCTTTCGCTCAACTCTCGTCATTGTACTTTCATTTTTCTTTGTCTTTTTGCACTCTTCACGTTCTACTCTTTCGTTTCGATCAGCGATGAAACTCATCTGTACATGATGCTGACTACGAATTTACTATCTAGCTACAGTAGAGTTTAGAGATTATCAAAAGTTTGAATGATATCAAGACGTTGCGTGATGATGAAGCGCTGTGCGTTGATCGCGTGCAGAGTTTTCGCGATCGCGCAGACTTCGATAATCTCAATGCGCATGCTACAAGCAATCTGCATGCAGATGAGAAAGTCAAATAGAACGCAGAACTATGAGAGAAATCGCTTATGAAAATCATTCAATTCAGTATCTCGTTGTCGTGACAACAAGAACTGAGACAGAACATTCTCGCGTTTGATCTGTTGAAAATGATTAGCAGAAAGAACTTGAATCACAAACATTCTTTAGATCTATGTGCTAACTACGTATAAATCTTGTTAAGACTGCGTGTCTGTTACTACGACATGAGCAACTCACAAGACTCATTAAGTTTGACATGAGCAAACTCAAGAGTCTCGTTAATATCGTTTAACAAATGTTCAGACATAAACATTCTATACGTGAACGATACGCTGATGAGAAAACTTCGTTAAGAGAAGAGAAACACAAGCGAGTTAAAGCAGAAGAAAGAATCATCAATTCAGACAGTAATTTGATTGATAAATCGAAGAGCAAACTCACACGAAAAGAACAAGTCGTCAAGCGACTTTAGAACAACACAGAAGACTGCGTACTGACGCAAAAATCGAAATCGAACCTCTTTGCGTCTGAAGATCGCGCAGAGAACAACGTTGTTTCAGAGAAGTAGAGCGTTTCTTATCAAATCACTATCTGTTTTACCTTTTCTTGATGCGCAAGACAATAAGTCGAGGTCAGTCGTTACTATTCTGAGCGAGGTAACGCGACTACTTCGATACTTGAGATATAAAGCAATTGCGTCAAGCATTTTCTATCAAAAAGAGTAATCTAGACTCTTGCAAACTAGATTTATACCATTTTCGTCTGACATAAGTCGTTAATAGAAGACGATCTATTGCAGGTTTCAAGATAGAAATTGAGAAATCTCTACACTAAAGTTATTGCCTACGTGAAACGCTCTGAGTAAGAGGTTAAAGAAATATTTAAGTGATGCCAAGTGAATTTTCTAGAAGTTCGAAGCTCGAAACTCGGAAAAACTCTCTATGAAAAGAAATATAAAGAGTCGCTTTATGCGCTCTTTCTCGCCTCGTTTCGCGAATAGTAACGCGGAACTCAGTAGAAGCAATAGCTCAGCGTCAGAACTCAAAACGTCGACGATAGAAATCAAAAAGTCAACGATAGAGGTTGAAACAGATCTATGAGACGAACTTAGCATGAGTTCGCCAACAAGCAAACAACTGCAGAACAACATTGTCGATTTATTTCGCAGTCAACAAAAATTGCTCACATCAGTAAATAGAAAAACGCAATACATGTTTAGTTCACTCGATGCATTGATGCTAAATTCACATGCAAACGCGCATAACGACAAGAATACAATCAATCTGCGAAATGCAAACTCGCAGCAAAAAGAGCAAACACGAGCGATTGTGAAATTCAAAGGAATGAAAAAGCGAAAAGCGATGAAAAGTTCGCAAAAAGAAGCTAGCATCGAAGTTGGTACGAGCAAGTGCTACGATGTCATCTCTAAAGAGATGCAGGTAAAGAGGCTGCGCGAAAGAATTGAATTCGCAGTCAGTCAGCTAAGACAAGCAATATCAGAACAGAAAGAGACTATAAGTCATAGCTTAACCTACATTTGAAGAGCATGCAACGAAAGCATAGAAAACCCGATTCAGAAGCAAATAGATCGACTTCAAAGTCAAACAAACAACAAACTGAAGATCATTCTACAATTGGTTCAACAAAATGCTGAAGACATCAAAAAGAGAATCAATGCAAAGCAAATGACAGAGAATTCGCAAATCTTGCAGAAGGCGCAGGTTTCGCAAACGTCGCAAGTCATGCAAAATTCGCAAAAACCAACGCAGAAGCTCACATATGCGCAAAAAGCAGCTCAAGTCACAGATGCAAATGCAAATGCAAACACAAATGCAAATGCGAATGCAAATGCAGACGAATGAAATCTGATTACCAAGAAATTCTCGCCAAAATCACAAGAAATATCGTATCGCGAAAGAAGATTCATTGTCAATCTCAAAAATGAGAACTGAACGTTGAAGACGATGAAAATGCGAGATTCGATGAATAACGCATTGAAAAAGGCGAAAATCGATCTAAAAGTCGTCACGATAGTCAAAACGCTAAAGAGAAACAACATTGCTTTGACGATCTCGAAAAAATACATCGCAG
>JAABUL010005117.1_pt1 | contig 16718 bp, 4 predicted proteins | sample 5559151 | NCBI WGS metagenome assembly JAABUL01 (sample SAMN10711876, study PRJNA513368) | rock metagenome | isolation source: Antarctica rocks | place: Antarctica: Victoria Land, Pudding Butte sud | reverse complement strand
TTATTAAAATATTTAAAGTATTAAAAAAAATTATTTGTTAAATTATTTAAATTTCTTATATCGATTGTAAAAACAAAGAATTGCAAACTTTTATAATAAATATAAACAAAAAACAAATTTAAAATATATTTAGTATATATTAGAATTATACAAATATTACTAATAGTTTATTTAGAATTTATAAAATATTTTTACAATTTTAATAATTTTTGAGAGTAATTTAAATATCTTAAATATATATTAATCTTTTGTCGAATATATTTTAAATATAACTTTTAAAAATATTATTTTAATTATTTAACAATTTATTTTATTAATTAACTTTAAAAAATTAAAATTGTTAACAAACTACTACAATATATAGATAATATAAATATATTATATTCTAAACTTAAAATATAGATTAAATGTTAAAAAACAAAATAAATTTTTATCGAATTATATAAAGAAAAATTAAAGATTTCTTTATATTAATAAACACTAGTTTGCAATTATATTAATATAAAAAAAAGCAATTACTTTTAAAACAATAAATTTGCAAAACAAAAACTATTATTACTTGTTTCTATATTTAGATAGAACTTATATTTATTTTAAACTATATTTATACTAATTATATATTAAAATAAGAAAACATGCTATTAAGATGTTTGAAAAGAACGATTTCGAGATAAAAAAAAATATTCTATCTATTTAATACAATTGTAATAAATTTAATTATATTGTTGCTTAACTAGTTAAAAAAGATATATATAACTAGTTTATATTTAATTAGACTTAATAGTTAATTAAATTATAGATAAAAAAGATCGAAAAATTGTAAAATATTGTTAACAATATCTATATCTTTCTTTTAATTTAGAAAATTCTTATATAATATTCTTTTTTAATAGATTTAATTCTAAATATAAATTTGATACAAATATAATATTTGAATTTAATAGCAAGATTTTTTATATATTTTAAAGTTGCATTTCAAGAATTATTTATTCAATAAGAAATCGATATTAAATATCGACTCAATATATATTAGATAAAGATTTTGAAATATCTTTTTTAATATAACAATATATAGAGATACTATTTAGGAAAAATAAATATCAAATATTAACTCAATATATATTAGATAAAGATTCTAAAAAAAATTTAATACAATAATATATAGAGATACTATCTAGAAAAGATAGATATCGAATATTAATTTAATATATGTTGTTGTTTAACTTAAATAAATATAAATTAGATTTAAATTTTATAAACAATATATTAAATTTAAGCAAAAAATATATAGCAATACTATTGAAATATTAAATTGAAAATTAAATATAAGAATAATATATAGAATATATATATTAAGAATATAACAAATTTTTACAAAAAAAAGAAGAAAAACTAACAAAGAAAATTATTAAATTAAAAAAATTCGATATTATTAGCAATACAAAGTATATTTTAAATATAATTTTATTATAGGTAAATTAACAATATCTATTAAACAATTAAAACAATAACAAAAATAAACTAGCTTATAAATTTATATCTTTGTTTTACAAATATTATATAATATTAATAATTTAAGAACTTTTATTTAAACTTAAAAGACTATATATAAATCTAACTTATATCAAATTTGTATTAAATATTAAATTGAAAGAAAATTTATTACTTTATTAAAAGATTTAAAATTAAAAAAAAAACAATTAAAAATAAAATTATATATAAAATATTTGTATTATTTATAAAATTAATAAGTATAATAACGCAACAAACTATTATAATTGCTTGTTTAGCTTTATTTTATAAAAAATAGTATTTAGAATAGAAGAAATAAATACAAGATTAAAATAATAAATAGAATAAATATATAGCAAGCGTAGACAAGATATAGACTCAATATATATTTAAATATAACTAAAAAAAAATCTTAATTTAGAATTAGAAAAAATATAAAGAGATTTTATATTAGATATAAATTGTACTTTATTTTAAATTAATTTGCAAAAGAATTTTTTTTATTAAAATATAGTTGTTGTAGCAATTATGTAAAAATAGAGTATATAATAAATATTGACTTATTTTGTTAAATTAAAATCGAAAAAACAAGTATTTAATTATCTATATTGCATATATTAGATACAATAGAAAGTATGTAATTAGCTAAAACAAATTAAAGTATTAAGTATAGTATATATTAAATCTAAAATTTAGTAAAACAATTTTAAAAACTTTTTGTTGTTAATTTGTTCTAATTTATATTTAGTATATATTTAATATATATAATAAGAGACAATCTAATTTTTGTCTTTTTTAATTGTAAATATAATAATAGTTTTTGTAATAATTGTATTAACTAAATATAAGCTTAGTATAATTTTAGTATAAATAAAAAGATAGTTATATTAACTTTTGTTATTAATAAAGATAAATTTATTTAAAAAAGAATTAGTTATATATAAATTTAGTATAGATATATTATAAATATAATATAAAATTGCAAATAGTATTTTACTCTTCTTTGTTATTAAAATATTAATTAGAATATAGATATTTATTAAGTATAAAATTAATATAGTTTTAATATAGAAAATTAACAAACAAAACTTGTTTTTATTCGAATTAAGAAAAATATTGTAATTTTTTTCTATATATATAGTAAGTATAAATATAATATATATAAGTTTTAGACTCTCTTATTAGAATTAATTATTGTATTTAACTTTTTATTATTATAAGCAACTTTTTTTTGTTAACTACGCATATATTAAATATAAATAAAATATAAATCTTTAAAAATTCTCGAAATCTTGAACATATTATTATTACAAAAAAAAAATCTTTACACTTCTTTAATACTAGTATATGCTTAGTATAAATTAAATTTAAAATATAATTAAATAATCTATTCGACGATATTTGTAATAGATATATTAATTTGCGTACGTTCTAGGCTCTCTAAGAATCAAAACGTCGATTATACAACAATTGTTCTTCGATTGGGCACTAGTTAAATTACCATTCTAGATTGAGTATCAATTGAAAAATTGCTTTTCGATTGATAAAAAGTTTGTTGTACAATAGCAAGTAGATTAAATAGCAATTAATTAAGGAAAAGACTCGATTAAATAATAGTTGATTAATCTACTCTTTGTTGAATAACAATTAATTAACGAGAAGACTCAATTGAATAACAATTGATCAATCTACTATTTGTTAAATAACAATTGATTAACAAGAAGAGTCGATTAAATAATAGTTAATTAATCTATTTCCCATTAAATAACAATTAATTAACGAGAAGAGTCGATTAAATAACAGTTAATTAATCTACTTTTCGTTAAATAACAATTAATTAACAAGAAGAGTCGACTAAATAACAATTAATCAATCTACTTCTCGTTAAATAACAATTGATTAACAAAAAGAGTTGACTAAATAACAATCGATTAACAAGAAGAGTCGATTAAATAACAATTGATCAACAATTAATCAATCTACTTCTCGTTGCATAACAATTAATCAACAAAAAGAGTTAACTAAATAACAATTAATTAATCGAAGACAAATATCTTTACAAAAGACTTCAATAAGAGCTTAATAGAAAGCAACAACAAAGAGCTTAATAAAAGACAACAATAAAAGACAATAACAAAAGACAACAACAAAAGTTCTCTAAAACATTATACAAGATATAAATATATATTTCTAAATTATATATATTGTGTTACTATTGTAGTTAAGAATATAATACAAAGCAAACAAAGCTATTACTAAAGTTTTTCGCATAAAAAAATAAAGTGTTGTGTTATTCTATATAGTATTATATTAAAAAACTAATAAAGCTCTTAGAATATCTAGCTATATATTATATAATATTGTGTATCTCGTGTAGAAAGTTACTATATATATATATTTATGCTATTACTAATTCTCGTTATTTGTTATATTGTTATTAGTTAAAAAAATATCTAAGTTAAGATTAAGATTTATAGAGATTTTTTTCTTGCTTTAAGTTTAATATAATATTGTGCGCTTTAAATATTAATTTACATTTTAATTGCAAAAATTATCTTTATTATACAAACTATTGTAAATGTTAAGCAAATAATTTTTTGTATATTTTATAAAAATAGAGTTCTTAAATAAAATCTCTAACAAATTTATTAAATATTGCAAAACTATCAACTAAATAAAGAAATCTACAAAAAAAGTTTAGCTAATACTATAATAAAGTATATACAATTTATAGCAAAGAAATTTGCGCTCTCTTCGACTTATATTGTCGAAATCAACAATATATAACTTAAACGAAAATATCTTTTTCAATTAATTGTATTAAAATTGTTTAAACAACTTGTTTTTAAGCTTTTTGTAAATATACAATTTTAACAACAAATTAATTTGTTTGTTAAAAAGAATTTAAATTTGTCAAAATTTAATTGTTGTTTTTAGAATATTAGTTTTTTATTGTTTAAAGCTTTTTTCTATATTTTTTGTTGCTTTTATGTAGAGAGAATTGTTTATTCTAAGATTAGAAAAGATAACACAAATAGATTTGTTTTTGTTGTTTTTATTAAAATATATAAAATAGTATTAACAAGTTATAATATTAAGTCTATTAAAAATTTTACTTTTAAAAACAATAATTGTATTTATTTGTATTATTTTATTTTGTAACTTTTTATTGCTTTAACTTTAACTAGTATTGTGATTGCTAAATATTAAAGTAAATATAAAAATTGCTTAATTGCAAAATAGATTCTTTATATTAAATATAATATTATTGTAAATATTATTTAATAGTCGAGCAATTATTGTGAAAGATTTTTGCGCAATATATTTTACAATAGTAGACTTTTGCGTAATATATTTTGCAATAACAAATTTTGTAATAGCAAGCTTTTTAATAGCAAACTTTGCAATTTTAGTCTTTGTTATAAATTGTTTTGCGTTATTAGTTTTTGTAATAAACTTTAACATATAAAATGTTGCTCTAAATATTAAGAAACAAAACAATAAAAAAAACTTTAAAATTCGAAAAATTATAGAAAACTTTAATACTAAATTAAAGTATATTTTCTAAGATATTTTTATTTGCGTCTAACTATTTTTATTTTTACTAATATATATATACTTTATTATTAAGTTCTTCTTTTTTTTATTATTAATTTGTTTATAGTTTTGTATAAGTTAAGAAATATTTAATATTAAAGAAATCTTTTTTGAAATTCTATTATTGTTATTAACAACTTTTTGAATATTGTTAATAAAGACTTTAAGTATTTTAAATACTTTAAAGACTTTAATTGCTTTAATTGTTTTAAAGACTTTAAAAACTTTAAAAACTTTAATTGCTATAAAAAACTTTAAAATAGTTTTTTTAATTAGAGATTAAGTAAAAGTCTTTAATATTGTAATTTGTTTGTTAGTAAAATTAGACAAAATTTTGTTATTTAAAGTCTCTTGCAATTGTGCGTTTTGTTTAATAGTAAATATATTAATCTAATTTTATTGTTAGATAATTATTGCTACAAATATAAGTAAATTACTTATAACTTGTTTTTATAAAATCTTATAACTTGAAGACAAGTTTTTAGCATTGTTATTAAAATCTTTATTTTTTTTTCTTTTTTGTTGTTGCTTATAATTTAAAGTTGTTAATACTAACTTATTTCTTAATAATCTTAAATCAATTGTACTTGTATAATTAAATATAGTACTACGTTGCTTTAATAATATTTGAAATAATTTAAAAAAAAATCTTTTGCGCAATACTATTTTAACTTAATTAACTATCTTTATTAGCGCAAGAGTTATAGTATTTAGTATTACGTTCTATTTAAGATTTAAGTAACTTATTTAGCAAACAATATTGTAGTCGACAATTCTATATTAAAACAATATAAATAATTTATAAATAAAAAATTAATATTATTTAGATATTAACAAAAGTAATCTTATTTTAATTTTGCTTCTTTTAAGATCTTTAACAAAATTATTTTAAACTATTAATATTGTAAAAACAAGTTACTATATTAGAATTCTTTTTGTTAATATAGCAATTTTAGATTATAATTTAATCTATTTGTCTATTAATATTTCGAAAACATTTTGTTGCTTCTATTTTTTTTAATTTTGTTATTAAATTTGTTATCTTTCTTTTTTTGTTCTTAATCTTTTTCTTTAATTTTTTAATCTTTTTTTTTTAATTAATTCTCTCTTTCTTATTGTTAATATAAGACAAGACTAAAATAACAAACACAACGCAAAAAAAAATTAAAAAAAATTAAAGTTGTGTTAAATAAAATGTGTCGACAATATTGTTTGCTTCAATTTGAGTCTCGACGTTAAAAATATCTAATAATCTAATAATATATACAATTAACTATATGTTTTTGCAAAAGACTTCGAGATATTTGTATATACAAAAGTCTTTTGCGTTAAAGTTTTTTGCAACGCAAGTTTTTTATAATGCAAATCTTTTGCAATGCAAGTCTTTTGCAATAAAAGCTTTTTACAACTTATTTTACTAAGCTCGAAATAAATATAAGAGATACAAAAAAGCGCTAAAACTACTCAAAGCTCTTAATAGAAATAAAAGAAATATAAATATAGAATAAGAAGATTTTATTAACAAAAAAAAGACAAACAAATATAGTAAGTTTTAATTTTCGATATTTCGATATATAGATTTCTAATATTTGAAGAAAATCAAAAATGTTTAAGAAAAAATGTTTAGATATTATAGTTAAAGATCTTAATACAATATAGATATTATATAGATATGCTATTTCAATTAAACTTATTATATATAGAAAATACTTTAAATTATTTATAAATTAAGAGAGTAAAATAGACAAATAATACAATAAGATTTTTCGATAATTTCTTATTTAAAATTGATAAATTTATTTGTATTATTTATTATAATATCGAGTTTCAATCTATTATCTTTATATTTACTATGATCTCTTTACTCTTAATATTATAATTTTCTTAATTATTTATATTTTATTTTTTTAATAACAACTTGCTTTAAGTTCTTTATTATTAAATTAATATAAAAATTCTTAAAGTAAATAACTTAGAATTTAAATTTCTTTATTTTAAATCTTAAATATACTAATTTACATACTAAGTTATTTTAACAACTTAGAGCGCTTTGTAAAAAACTTTCTTATCTTTTGTATTAAGAAATTCTTATTTTTGTTTATCTAATACTTAAATTATTGTGCAAAAGACTTTACTTTTAATTTATAATAAATATAACAAAGGTCTTTTGCAAAATTTGTAATACTAATAGTCTTTTGTAGTACAAACTTATATCTTATATACTCTTAAGTATCTCTAATATAATTTATTAATTAATTAATATTTGTAATCTAATTATTGTATAATATTATTTTAAAAAATTGCAAAAAATTTTAGACTTTGTCGATATTAAAAAAATAAAAATCTATATAATCGATTTTTACAAATGTTTTCTTTTTTACTTTATAAAGTATATCGAAAAGTAAATTTAATTTGCTTAAAAAGAAGCAAATAACAAAAATACTTTGCGTTAACGTAAAATAAATATTAATTTAATAGAAGCTTATCTTATTGTTAACAAATTATTAAGCAATAATAAATTCTTTAAGAACAAATATTTAAGAAGTCGAAATAACTAATAGCAAATAAATTATCTAACTTTGCTACTCTACAAATTTCGAAAAAACAATACAAAAAGTTTTAAAGATTTTTTTTTCAAAAAGAGATTAATAAATACAATTATTAACAATTAGTTTTAAACTCTTGTTAAGCACGCTAAATACTATCTAGCTTTTGCGCGTACAACTAAGAAGTTAATATTGCAAAAACCTAAATTTTTCAAAAAATAATTTAAGTTATTTAAGTTGTTTTTTTAAGTTTAGTTTCCTATTGTATTGTTAAAATTTAAAACAAATTTATTAAATTGCTTTGTAGTTATTTTCGAAGTACATAATTTAGACAAAATTATTATAGATTTATTTTTATTTAAAAATAGCTTACAATTTTTTAGAAGAATCTCGACGCAATTATCGATAATACTACAATAATATTTAATAACAAAAAGTCTTCTATATTATTTACTATTAAAGACAACAATCTTAACTTAACTATTAAATTTTCTTAGCAATTTATTAATGCGCAATAAATGCAATTAGAGTGCAATAATTATAAATTTAATATTAATTATTGTTTTTAAATATGTTAATTAATTAATATAGTTTTTGTAAAGATAATCGAATAATCGCAAATTAAGAAGCAAATTAAATAAATAATACAAAATTTTTATTATATTGTTAATATAGAGTCTTAGTCTTAATTTAAAATAATAGCTATTAAAATAAATTAAAACTATTTTATTCTTTAACTCTTCGACAAAGCTTACGCAATTAAGTTCGACAAATAGCAACAATTTATCAACAATAAAAGCTATCAAAGAGATAACTTAAAAATAAGCTATTCTTTATTATAAATTATATAACGCGAATTTGAAACAATTGTCTATCGAATTTTAGAAATAGCATTAAGTTAAATTATATATTTCTAATAGTTTGTCGCAATTAAGACAATATATAAATTCTTATTAAATCTTACTATTTAAGATTGTATTTTAGCAAATATAATAAATCTTAATAAGATTTAGATTATTGTAATTTATTTACTATAGATAAGTTATTTTGTTAAAGACTTTACTCTTATTAAAATCTTAATTTATTTTATATTGCAAAAAACTTTTATTAAAAGAAGTTTTTTGCAACTATAATCTATTTTGAATCTTTTGTATTGTTAAACAAATAGTAAAGTCTTTAGCAATATTAAATATTATTGCTATATTAAACTAACATATATATAGATAAAGAAGCGAAGACCTTTTAATACTATATAGCACGAATCTCGATTAATAATTCGATTAACTTTAATACTTGTATTTAAGACTCTTATTAATTAATAAATTAAACAAATTTATTTAATCGCATTAAGTTAATTTGACGTAAAAAAGTATTATAAGAATACTTAACAATATAAATTAATAATAAATAAGTTAACTATTAACAAATACTTAACTAAGAATTATAAAATCTTCGACAATTGCAAGAAGCAAACAAGTATTATTGTTATATTTAGTTTTACTATATAAGTATATTGTTACAAGTTTAAAGCTTAAGAGAAATAGCAAATAAAGAACAACTAAATTTGTACAATTGCAAATTAAGCGTTTGTTAAGCTTAATATTAAGTAATTGAACAATTTATCTTATTGCTTTAATATTAATATTGTTGACAAAATACAGTTTTTAAAGTCTTTAATATTGTATAACAACTATACTCTACAATAGCTTTCTACTTTGTTTAATATTCTAACTACTAAAATTTTAATATCTAACAATTTAAATAATATTAAAAGTCTTTTATTGTTTATTAAGCGTACTAATAGCAAATTTTAACAAATTTTTTAAATCTTAAAGAAAATAAGAGTCGAATTAATTGTTAATTTGTACTTTTTATCAAACAATTATTTTGCTATTTAATTATATATTATTTCTAGCGTTATTAATTAATGAATATACGACTTACGCTAAAGTAATATTTAGAAAAATTATCATATTTATTAGATATAGAAACAACATATAATTTGTTATATTTATTTATTAATAATTTCTTTTAAAATTAAGAAAGTAATCGATAATTATTTATTAAAAATTTAAGTTATATTTGTTTATTACAATTATTTATTAAATAAAAAGATTAAATATTAATAATTCGAAAATATACTTATTGAAAAGTTGCTTACTTTTGTTCTTAAAAAATTAAAGAAAAAAAAAATTATACTTAATATAATTCGAAAGTTAACTATACTTATATTGTAAAATTAATTGTTAGCAATTAACAAAACAAACAAGCTTAAAATTAATAATATTAAAAGAATCTTTACTAAAAACGACTACTATATAAAATAATTTAATAAATTGTGTTTAACAATACTAATATTAGAGATTTAACTAATTATATTAAAGAGAATATTAAAAGAAGTATTAAAGATACAAGCGTTATTGCGCAATCTTTGTAGTCAAGTAAGTATTTCTTGTTGCAAAAGACTTTTAATATAGATATTGCAAAAAACTTTAACGTATTTTAATACTATATAAAGTTTTTAACAAAATTGTATTCTAAAGTCTTTAATAGATATTTTATTAATTTTTTACTTTATAAATTGTTTATAATTAAGAAAAGACAAATATCTTTTGCTAGCTTTTTAAAATAGTATTCTATATATATATATTTCTTTAATTTATTAATATTAAGATTATTTTTTTTGTTTTGTATTAAATAAAAGTTAAACAAAAACAAGTTATTTAAATCTTTACAAAAAATTTAATTGCAAAAATAATTCTAGTTTTTGTATATAGTTTTGACTTAATTAAATTAAATTTGCAATCTCTATATTAATAAATATATTTTTTGAAGTTATACTACAATATTTTAATTAAAAACTAATATATTTATTGATTTCAACAAATAGACAATTTTGCAACAATTATTTATATTTTCGAATATTATCTATATAACGTCTTTTTAAATATAGAGTTTTATCGAATTATAAACAAAGTTATCTTAGAGATAATAACTTTACTTAATTGCTTAATATTTAAGAATTTAAAGATTAAAAACTTAGATATAATTATCGATATTAAAGATTAAATTTAGCAAAATTCGAAATTAATTCAACTAAAAGATATTGTCTTTATATCGAATAAAATCTCTAATATACTAGAAGTAAAAACAATTATTAAAAGAATTATATTAAAAACAAAGAAAAAATAAATATTTAATAAACAAAAGAAATTAAAGTAAGTGTTTGCTATTGTTGTATACAATATAATAGCTACTAATTTAATTTAATCAATTTTTTGACTTAAAATTGTAGAAGTCTTTTGTAACACATCTATTGCAAATATTATATAAAAAGATATATATAGTATATAATAATAGTTGAAGCTTTCGACAAAAGTAAATTAAGCGCTAAAAAAAGAGAGAATAATTTAAGAAGACTAATTAATTATTATTTGCAATAGCTATATAGGCAAAGTTATTTATAGACGTTAGTATAGAACTTCTAAAAGCTAAAATTTAGATTATATGCGTTAGTTTAACTAGATTAATAAATCAATAACTTTAGTAAGTTAATACAATAAGAAGTAATTTCCAATTATTGTAATTTTCTCTATAAGATCGACAATTTTATTTATCTTCTTTGTCTCTATTAATTGTTAAAGATTAAAGTTATTATTATAATGTCTCAAATATTACGTCGTCGCTATATTAATATATTGACAAGACTTATATATATTACAAACAATCTTATTTCTATCTTTGATATTTCTTAATTCAATAATTACTTGTTTTTTAACATTATTTTATTTGTCGATTCTTCTACAACTTACAATTCTCTCTATTGATTTAACTTTTTTAATAAGATATTTACAATACAAAGCAATAAGAAAGAAGTTTGTTTTGCAAAAGAATTAACAAACAATTTAAAAAAAAATTATACAAAAAGCTATACAAAAGACTTTATTTATCAAATATTTAAATCTTTTTACAAATTAAAAGTCTTTTGTAGCAACAATTAAGATATTGATTTAACTTAAAAAAAAATCTTTAGCAACAACAATTTTAACAATAAAATAATTAAAAAGAAAACTTTTTGCAATAATAATAGAAATAGAAGTATAATAGAACGTAATAGCGCGCTAAATTTAGAAATAATAGAAATTAGCAATAATAAAGAGAATTTAATGCACATTAATAGAAATCTATTAACAAAAATAGAACAAAAAATACTATCGAAGATAGATATACTATTAAAGATAAAATATAAATTGAAAGTTAAAACTAAAATTAAGTTGCTAAGATTTTTTCTAATAAATACAATCTTGTATTTCAAATACTTGCTAATTAGCTCAAAATAATAATTACAATATTCTTTAAAAGATTTAGAGTCTTATTCTATATTAATATATAAAGAATCTAAAAAGCAAAAGCAAAAGTAAAAAAAAGTCTTTTACAATGCTTGTCTTTATTGTAAATTCTTATTTTTGTTTCTTATTATATTATTTATTTATTAACATTATCTTATTTATATTGTCGAACAATTCGAAAAAAGAAATTGTAAAAAAACAAAAAAGAAAGAATATTATATTATTATTACTTTATTTAACGTTTAATTTATAATTCGAGAAATTAAACACTTTCTAAACTAACTATATTACACTTAGAGAGATTCTTTAAATATCGAAGTCTTTTGTAGAAAATAATACTCTTATCGAAGTCAACAATTCTATATATATTTTTTTTAAGAAAACTCGATATATTAAAGTATTAAATTCGACAATATATATTTTTTTTGCAATTAATGCGAAAAGCAATTAAAATTACAATAGAGAAATTATTTTCTCTTGTTAAAAAGCTAAAGAATTAATAACAAAAAAAGCAAGTTAAGTATTTAATATAACAATATTAATATAAGTTTTTTAATTTTATATAAACAATTCTATTTGCTATTAAATTGCAAATTAAGATATACTTTAATATAATATACTAAATTAACAAATTTATTAAGCTTTAATATTTAAGATTTTAAAGTTTTTTTATTAGATTTATCTCTAAAAATATTTGTTATATCTTAAAGCGCAAAATTATAATTTTTGAAAATATTTTAAAGATTAAATTAAATACAAACTTTATATATTAATATAGTTGCATTATCTTTATTAACAAAGACTATAAAGAAAAAAGTATCAAATTTAAGAAACAAAATAAAATAGTTTTCGAATTTCAAATTGTTATAGATAATATTTATTTTCTTTTAAAGAACTTTAATAAAGATCTTATTATTAAAAACAATAAACTCTTTATTATTAAGAACTACAAACTTAATATATTTTTTACTTTAATTAACAAATATTTTTGCGTTTATATTAATAAAGATTTTGATAAAAAGAACAAGAATTTTATATTTATTAAAAGAAACTATATTCGACGCATTTTAAATATAAAATCTCTTATTGTTTAATTTATATATTAACTTTATTAAATTCGAAATAAACTTAAAATAAATTATTATAATTGCAAAAAACTTCTTAAAGTTTTTAACAAATTTTATTTATTATTTTTTTATTTTCTCTTTATAGACAATTTTAAGATTTATCGAAACAACTATTGTTTTCTTAAAATATTTTATCTTATATTTGTCGCTTTAATTTACAAGAAGCAATATAAAATAGCAAATATCTTTACTTTTATATTAGAATCTTACAAAGTTAAGATTAAGAATATAGTAAAATCTATCTTTAAATTTATACAAAATTTAAATAAAAAAATCGATTTTATTATTAATAGAAAAATTATATTTGTTTACGCTTTTAGAATAGTTTTGTTCGACAATATACTACAACAAATTTACAACAAATTTTTTTTTTATTACTTTGCACAAATAAATTGTCGAATCTACTACTATCTTAAAAAGAAGCAAAAAAATTTAGAATTTAATATTGTTAACAATAAAAAATATTATTAAGAAGCTATTAATTAAAGAAAGTATACAAAAAACTTAATTAATAAAAACAAAACAATCGATTTGTAGAAAATTAAAATTAAAATTAAAATTTTAATAATTTAGTATTTGATTTCTTTATTCGATTTAATATTGTTTCGAATTTACAACGCATTTTATTTTAAGTAGCAAGAATTAAATAAAATTCTTTAAAGCTTGTTAATTATTACAATACTTAACAAAAAAAGAAATTAATTCTATATTAAGATATTTTAGTATTTTTGCTTTTTTTTAAATTAATTTTGTATATAACCTTTTATATTCTATATTTAATCTTAATTTTTGTTAGAGTTTAAACAAATTTTTTTGTTAATTTCTTTTATTTTGCATTCTTATATTACAAATATTTGATTTAAAATAAGTTATATATAGAAGACTTTTAAACTTATATTTAAAAATAATACTAATATACGCAAGATTATTAAAATCTTTAATACAATAGCAAAGATTAATATATTAATAAAAAGTTAACAATATATTTATTCGAAAAATCTATATTATATAATAATAACAAGTTAACAAATATATTAAATTCTTATTTAATATATTATAGATTTTGCAAGAAATATTGCGAAAGATTTTAAATTTTTTTTTAAAAAAGTTTCTTGCAACAATAACAATAATATAAACAACGCTAACAAAACAAATATAAAATATAAAATTTTGAAAAATATGTTCTCTAATATTGTTAATAGTAAATTCGAAAATTTTAAAAACAATATTTTATTACTTTAAGAATATATATAACTATTAAAATCTTTCGTAGATATTAAAACGAAAAAAAATTGTAAACTTAAAAATAATAAATTTTAGAAACTTCTTATACTATTTAATATATATATTAATCTCTATATTGTTAATATAACGCGCAAGTATATTACAATTATAAATATAAATATTCTAATATATAAAATAAAATATATATAAATAATATTTAAATAATTCTATATTAACTAACATGCTTTTTAGATTCTTTAAAACTATAATAGATTACGCAATATTATCGAATCTTATAAGTTATTTTTTTGTATATAACATTATAAGTTAGTTTATATATCTTAGTTTTGCTAAGTCTTAAAAGATATATTTAAAATTAATAAAGACTTTAGTATTGTTTAAAGACTATTACTTATTATTAATAAAAAGCTTTCTACTATTGAGCGAGCAAACAATTGACAAAAATATAGATAAAGTTTATACAATAGTTTGCAATAATTTATATTGACAAATTTAATTGTTTTTAATCGACTTTAGACTCTTCGACGCGCTTGTTATAGACGCAAAATCGAATTTATTAAGACTTTTATTTTAGCATTTCTTTATTCAAAAATTACTAAATATCTATATACAAGACTACAATAAGCAAATTGTTAATCTAAACTTTAAGCGCTTTAAGTAATACAACAAAATTGTCTTTATTAATAAATTAATATTCTAAATACATTTTTTGTAATTATAGTTAAACTAATATCTATTAAAAACAATAATCGGCGCATATACAATATAAGAAACTATATAATAATTAAAGTTAGAAAGAGTTGTTTAAGTTAATACTTTTTGTATTTATATTATTGCTTAAAGTATATCTTTGTTATAATAAATATTATATAGTAGATATATAAAAATAATTTTTTTTGCACAATTCTTTGCACAATCTTGTTCTAAATTTTTTTGTATATTGATAGATTCTTGCACAATATATCTACGAACTTCTTGTTTTTATTTCGAACAACATATATATTATTAACGCTTTCTACGAGTTAGACTAGCAAACAATAAAGAACACAAATTAATATCTATTAAAATATAATTAAAATATAGCATATCTATAAAAAATAATATAGCGAAAGACTCCAAGTATTATATAAGCGCTACAAAAGACTTTCGCGACAAAATAATATATTTAAGAGAAACTATAGACATACGATAGAAAAGACTCTTGCAATAATAATAAGAAGTCTTTTGCAATAAGAATTTAACAACAATAATATTTATAGTTGTTAATTGTATATCAAATACAATTCTATTTTTCAATTGTTATTTAATCGATTTTCTATCTATTAATTTGATCTTTAGTTGTTAATTGTTGCAAAATCTTCTACAATTTTGTAGCAATTAATAATTGTTAATACTTTTAACGATTGTTTAATCGATAGTTAAATTGCTTTCCAACTATTAGTTTATCGCTTTTCAACAAATTAAGATTAAGTATTTTTTAAGATATCTAGACGCAATTGTAGTGCAATTGTAGCTTAATTGTAACTAAACTGTTCTTTAATTGTTCTCTAACTATAACGCAATCGTAACGCAATTATTTTGCAATTATGTTTAATTGTCTATAAATCGCAATTTTCGAGAAAAAACAACATAACAATTGTTGTTTAATCGATATTTAACTAGAAATTGACTACGTTTCTATCGTCGTTCTATCGTAATATAACTATCGTCAAATCGTCGAAATATTCGAAGGTTTAACTATATAGTATAATCTAAGTATATATTAAATATAGATCAATACAATAAAATATATAAGAAAAAACTTTTTAATCAAACTAAAGTATTAATATAACGTTAAAAGTAAATTAGCGTAAGCTTAGCATATTTTAAAACTAAGCTAAAAATATACTTCTCGCAAGTATTCTTTAGATCGAGAGACAAATACTTAGAAAAAAGCAACAAACAATAGTTAATTAGTAATTTTAATAATTGTATTAATACAAATTTAATATTAATCGAGTCTATACATAATTAATGCATTGTTAAAGTCTTAAATAATAAAATAAGCATTTGTATATATAGTATAAGAATAGAAAAGATAAAAGATAAATTAAGTATATAATAAGCATAAAATAAACTTATCTTGCAATAAAAATATATATCAAAAATAGTTGCAAATTCTTAATTATAACAACTATCTTATATAAGCTTAATATATACTTGATATTAATCTAGCTTACGCAATATACTTTATATTGTTTGTATATTAATAGATAATTATATTAATAATATACTTGTATTTATACAAGATATAAACTTAGTTTAAGCAAAATATATAGAAGTTATATTTCGACTTTGTAGAG
>JAABUL010005112.1_pt1 | contig 16738 bp, 10 predicted proteins | sample 5559151 | NCBI WGS metagenome assembly JAABUL01 (sample SAMN10711876, study PRJNA513368) | rock metagenome | isolation source: Antarctica rocks | place: Antarctica: Victoria Land, Pudding Butte sud | reverse complement strand
AAATTAATATTATAGTTGACAACTATTGGCGATCAATGTTATTCGTAGACGTTTGTAGTATCTTAGTCGCTAATTGTAAAATTCAAGTAACAAGATTTGCTTTGCTATTTTTTGTCGACAATATCTCATTTCGAAGACAAGACAAATACGATTTTGATAAAAAGACATAACAAAGATAAGTATTCGCTTTTCGAAATAAAAAGAGTTTGAAAAAGAGAATAGTATTACAATTCTAGTTCGTTACAATTAATATATAATCTATAGAGTAAATTTGTAAAACAAAACACGATTATCTACATACTCGACGACTTAATAAACAAGCATTGCTCGACGCATTAGTAAGCGAACTCGACGTGCTCAACAACAAATAAAGCGAGCAAAGTTTGATATGTTCGACAACAAACAAAGCGAACAAGAGAAATCTTCTTTAGTATATAGATCTCCAAACACGACTTTCTTATAAATTATGTTCAATTTATCTTAAGTTTTGACTTATTGTTACGATTGCTTAATTGCAAACCCTTGTTACCAAGTGATTGCTTACATTGTCTAAAGACGTCTACAAATCTCTTCAATAGCATAATTCTCTCTAATATCTTCGCGAGAAGTACTAGCGTAATAGATTGCTACAAACTCTAGAATGTAGATTAAAAGAAAGAAGCAAATTAAGAAAGATCAAAATCGATATTAACTAGCAAATTAAGAAAGATCAAAATCGATATTAACTAGCAAATTATTAATAGTCGAACAAGTTCTTTTGTGCTAAATCGACATTCAAGTATTGTACACGTTCTTGATAAATTTATAGGCAATTTATTTTTTCTTGTTATTTTGTTCGATAAAGTCAAATGTTCGAATAGAATAACAATAGAAGATAGTATTGTTTTCTTCAATTACTAAATAACAGCTATAGATTCTTATCGACTTGTAATTGTGCAAAATAAAAAAAGCAAAGATTTCTCGATTTAGCTCTTTCTCGCGTTTTATCGATCTAAAAAGTTCGACAAGAGCTCTTACAACAACGATAATATTGTGCGCGTTTTAGTAGTCGACAACGTTATTTGTCGCTTTCGAATATAATTTCTTTTTAGCACAACTCGAAGATTTAGCTCGAACTCGCTTCGAAGAAGACTAGTCTCGAATTCGAAAAAAAAAATATTTAGTTTTTTGTTTTTCTTGCTTTTGTTTTTGTTTTCGAAAAAATATAAACAATTTGTTAAAAGTTTGCAAATATTGTAATGTCTCGAACAAATCAATACTACAATATAGTAATAAAAGCAATAAAGGCATATACTATTTTGCTCTTAGAAATGTTACTTGTTGAAGAGAAGAAAGATATTTGCACTTTCTAAATATAATTGCTTTTAAATATAAATTACTTGCAAAGATTTTCTATCGCTTGTAGACGTGCGCTTTTGCGAACAACTTGTTGTTTCTTGATATTTTGAGATTGCTTTTCTACAATTAATTAGCTCAAACAATTAATGTACAAACTCGAAATATATTATCTTAATTCTTTGGTTCTAAAGATTGTCGCAACTTATTCTTGGGAATTAATTTTGCTTGATTACAAATTATATCGACTAAAATAAGATAACAAGTCTTTATATAGTTGCTGATATAAAATAGCAGAAAAGTTGCAGAAGAGTCTAATAGAAAGATAGTGTAACCAACTACGCGAAAAGTCTTGGCAGAATAAGCGGTACTAAATTTAGCGTCTAGTTCGACCCGCACAAATCTCCGCCAATTAGACTTTAGATTGAAATACCATTCTCCAAAAAGATATATCTAAACTCTAATATACTAACTAGCGCCAAAGCTAAGGTTATCAAGACTGCCACAAGATCAACAACAAATCTAGCTTGTTCTTTCGAGAATGTAGTTTTACTGCAAGTTCTCTCGATATTAGCAAACAAAATTATAGATTAAAGTAAATAAAGAATCTTGCTTAATATTTATAGATATTGTATAACGTTAAATTACTTCGAAAGAAACAAATTGACAAAAAGAATTGTCGATCAAACAATAATATCTAGCTACAATAGACTCGAGACTATTTAAGAAAAAATATTCGAAAAAAAAATCGATATATAATATAAGCGATGCAAAAAGTGTTCTAATAATTGATATCTATTGTAAACAACACTACAATATATTTGCTCTTATTGTGTAATCTACAAGTTTTGACGAAATTCTTCAATCTATATAAGTAATATATATCTTCTTGAAATAACAACTTATTAAGCAAGTTATTTAAGAGATTTGTTACTCAAGATACAAATTTTATATTTATAAATATCGAAAGTCTATTTGTTCAAATCAAGTCGACATTAAATTTACGACAACAATTACAATATTAACAAAGTTTAGCAAAGAAGAGCGCGTTGCTATCTACAAATTTATATTTAAAAGCAAAGATATTGCGTTTTAATCAATGTAACAAGAGTATCAAAAACTAAAAAAGCAAAAGCTATTAATATCTAACTTGTTTTCGAACATTTTTGAAGAAATATATATTCAGAAGTGGTTAGCTAGATCTAAAAAATAAAAAATTGATCAAAATTGTTTGATAAAATAGATTACTATATATTAAATTAAGAATAACTCAACAACTAAAGAGAAATAAACAAATATATTATTGTCAAGTATCGAACATTATTTGTATTATACTACTGTCTTCAATATACTCAAGCGTCGCTATCTCGAGTTTACTATTTAAGACGCGAGCCCAAGTAATGCTTGCTATTCGATAAATTATAATATATTATAAAGTGTTCGAAAACACAATTTTTATTCAATCGAGATTTCTCGCGATATCGTAACTTGTATTCTTACTAAATGCAACTATTACAAAGCTTTTGCTTTCGACAAACTAGAATTCTTCAAATATTATATTTGTAAAATATAAATAAATAATTGTTATTATAGAAATTATAATTTGAAAATCTAGCATTTATATAAGTCTTAATCGATACAAACTTTTCTTCTAAGTTATCAAACTGTTTTATATTAACTCTAAAAGATCTTGTCGCGTTTTATATATTTGTTTGTATTAACAAAATGTCTAGATATAGACAAAATATATTGCTTATTGTTAAATATTAACTAAATATATTTATAGCGATATTCTAACTTGTTTTTGAAGACAAAATACTTAATAAAATCTTGAAAAACGCAACTATCTTTTCTTTGATTATAGAAATCTTGAGATCTAGTATTTTTGCGAAATGTCAAAAATTAATCTTCAAGATACTTATTATTGTCTTGTAATAGAATTAATTACAAGATTTTTTGTTGTTTTTGTTGCATAAGTTCTATACAATCTTTTCTAAACAAGCAAGATAAAGTAAGATAAGTGTTGTTATTGCGCTTTGTTGTTGTTATTATTCGATAGTCTACTAATAGATACAATTGATGCTTTGAGTTTGTAGCTTTCAATAAATTATATTCTTTTTATGTCGAAAAATACAATTTACGTATTTATAGAGTTGGACAAGACTAGATTTTGTATCTATTTTTTGCTATTTATTTAATTTTGATTTTCTTACAATTGGACACTTCTATCTTAAAGATAGAATATTAAACAAAAATTTAGTTACTATATATTTTTAGTTCTTCGCTACTATCTAGCTATATATTGCAAACGATTCTATCAAATATAGTAATAACTATTGTTGTTGCTATAAAACTTTATAAAGAGAATTGTCAATTGTTTCTATATCGAAGAGAGACTTGAATATTCTTGATTAACTAGTGCAGATTAGTATAATTTTATTGTTAGTTTTAGAAAGACGTACTATCTCAAGATATTATTTATAATATATTCGACACCATTTCTTATTGCATTGCTCGCAAGAGAACACGCTAATAACAAAGTCAAAGCATATTTAACATCTAGCATTGAATAGAGAATGTATCGAAAATATAATTTTACCAAGAGTGCTCGCTTGTCTATATAGTAGTTGTATCACAAAAAAAACATAAACAACAAGAAGAATCTCCAGACCAATTGATATTATTCTTACGGAACATAACTTTATTCTGATAATTTATACTATTCAAACACTATTCAAGGATTTGTTGTCTGTAATAAAGAGAAAGTGTGCAAGCCAGAGAGATGTGCAAGCCGGAGCGATGTGCAAGCCGGGAAGATATGCAAGCGAGATGGAGCCAAGCCAGGAGCCAATCCAGGAGCCAAGTAGATGTGCAAGCTAGAGAGGTATGCAAGCCAGGGAGATGTGCGCAAGCCAGGGAGGTGTGCAAGCCAGGGAGATGTGCAAGCCAGAGAGATGTGCAAGCCAGAGAGATGTGCAAGCCAAGAAGATAATGCAAGCCAGAGAGTGTGCAAGCCAGAGAGTAGTGTTACAAGAGCCAGAGCTGTAGAAATATATATCTTTCAGCAGTAACTAAAGTATAACATTTATTTCCGAATACAAGAGTCAGATTGAGAGTTACAAAAAAAGCAGTCAATAATAGTAGCACTCAGAAATAGAGATAAGAACAGTCAGAAACAAGTTTTCTTTTTTAATACTAATAAAAACAAAACTTTTTTGTAGAGATTGCAACACAGAAAATCAATATTATTCAAAGTTTCTATTTATAGCAAAATACGAAACACAAGAATCAACAACACGCTTGTATAGTTTTTTAATAGTATTATTTAAACAAGTTTTCGCAAAGAATCAAAACAAACGTTTACAAATTCTATATTTATTTGACAATTACAAACAACTGCTTGTCAATATATCTGCTTTTAAGATTTCTTACAAGTCCGAAAAATCAAATACAAAAAGACAAAAATTATCGAACAGAAATTTTCTGTTTTTTGTTTTTATCAACTTCGAACTCTCTTTTTATAATAAGTATAATCGAATCAGCAAATATTATAATATTTTTTTAACAAAACTAGTAACAGTATCAAAATCGATTATCAGTCAAATCAATTGATTCGAGATAATTCTTAATATTGTAAATTTATATACAGTTGTGTCTCGATTTTAAAAGATAGAGATTTCTATATTATTGTTTTCGAGAAGTTCTGCAACAGATTTGAGTAAATATATAATATTTCTGAAATACAAATGCTGCGTTAAAAATTTAACAAAAAAATACAATAGAAGAATCGAAATCAAATTTGCTGAAATATTATTCGACAAATTTACAGATAGAAAGAGATTGCTGATTGTTGCAGTTATAATTGTTAACAAATTCAATTGCGCTTTGTCAATTTGTAAACGTCTTGTATATAGTTGTATTGTAGATTAATTCTATTCGTTTTTTCAAGTTTGTCTGTATATTGCTTTTCTTTGTATTTTTGTTGTTATATTGTAATTTAAACTGACTCAAATATCTTTGTCTGTCTAATTAGATCTATATTTATACTACAGAGTTTGCTGTAGTTGTTCAGACAATCGATCAGATTGCTGTCTGAAATTAAAAAACAATAAAATTTTCAGTATAATATAGACAATAAAGATATAAATCTTGTATTCTGAATTTTTGTCTGTATCAAAATCTTACTGTATTATTTATTTATACTAAATATATATGCAAACTATTTCTGCGTATTTCTTTTTTATTGTTATTTTTTGTTTTTTTTTTCTGCTATTTTTACTTTTTGATCGAGAGTATCTGCTAAGATTGCCAATTTTTACAAGTTAAAACTCTAGTTTTACAGCTGCAACTTTTTACTTTCTTTTTTGCTCTATTGCGCAATTAAGAGCATTAGTAACAATTATCGATTTTCAAAAAAAAAAATCTTATTTTGTAATCGGAACTCTCTGTCAGATCTTTTATTTTACTCTTTACTATTGCTATTTTTTATTTCTCTCTTCTCTCTTCCAGCTCGATCAAAAGTGTTTGCTATAATTATCAAATTACTATCAAGTCTAAGTCTGATTTTCTTAGCTGCAATCGACTTATCTGTATCTGCGCTTTATATCTCTATCTCTCTCTCGACTTTTTGACATTCTAAGATCTTGAATTTCCCAATTTTCGAGTATCAGATATTCTATTATCTCTTATTTCGATTATTCAGATTTTACTATTTAGTACTCTATAGTAGACTCTATCTTCTCGAAAAAGTTTCGAGAACGTATTAATTCGAAACAATTTTTTCTTTTAATCTACTGTATTAATCTCGATTTTACTATCAGTCTCTGTTGTATATTTGCAACCGAGAAAACTGTAAATATTTAATTAAAAAATATCGAAATTATCGAAAAGAATCTCTATAGACTAACAAAATATAATTCTTTTACTATTGTTTCTGCAATAATAGATCTTGACTGATCAGATAATATTAGAGTACTATAGTAGTTTGTTGCAATCGAAATTGTTTCGGATAGACAATAGTTTTTTTACAAAAAAAAAATTAACAATTTCGATATTGCTTTCGAGAACTTAATAAAAAAAAAACAGTTTAATCTGTTTGCAAATTGTCGAGAAATCTCGCGCGCTTGTAAAAGAATCTCTGAATATAGATAATATAAATCTATATTGTTTATATATTGTTTCTGAAACTAGTACTGACAGATTTGATTATATCAATTCTTGTATCGAAAAATTGTAAACTAGTTCGCGATATAATTGTTTGTTTTGTTATATTCGATTGCTACTGACGCAAAAACTTGAAATATAAAATATCTGACAGAGCAAAACACAATATCTGAACTGATATCTGCTACAATATTCTCGAATCTTTTTTTATATAGATAATCGAGATTTCTGTTCTGCTCGAAATTCTGAAACAGATAGAAACAAATATCAATTTATCTTTAGAAAATATTAACACTATTATTTTTACAAATCTCGAGATTGCTATTAATATACTGCTATCTAACTGAATATTCTGAAAAGATCTTATTTTTATTTATAATTATATTCAGATCAATATTTTCAAAAACAAAATAATATTTTTTGCAAACAAGATATACTATCTATAGTCTCAAATCGAATAGTTTGATAACAATATCAGTTTAAATATACAATACAAAACTCTATTTATTTTTCAATTACTCTCTTCTATATCTGCATTCTATTTTAACAAAGAACTATCGACAGAAGTTCTAAATAGTATTGTTACAATTAGTTTGCGATGCAGCAAAGTCAGAAAAATAGTTACAAGAGCATAAAGTAATAGAAACAAAAAAGAAACACGAAAATACTCAGTATCTTTCAGCTTTGTAGAAACCATCTAGCTAGCTGATTATACAATATATTATCCAATCTCGCACTTCGAACGTTTATACTACAGGGCCGAACATCTTTTTAAGCCAATTTACTTCCCTAACGCCCCAAACGCGAAGTCCGTTGCTCGGAACCTCCCAAGATTCCGAAGCAATATACTCCAAAGCTGCCACACGCGGCAAAACAGTGCCACCGTCGGCGCCATACGATGTGGATCTACATTATATATGTTTCATCAGACCATTCGAAGAATCCATTATCGAAATAGACGGCGACGCAGATGGACCTTTCAACACAGACATCTCGTTGAAGCAAGCGGAAGATATCTTGGGAGCAATTGGTGGAGACTGACTGCTTGACAAGGAATTGTGCCACTGTCGTTCCCATAAACAGGACTGGGCAGAGTGTAACCTTGTTGGAGAGGTAGGAGAGTCTAATATTCATTGGCATCCACAGGATCTTGATTTCAGATTGGTGTAGTGGATCTTGCCTCACTATGCTTGTAGGGATATCATCTCGGTGAAAACACTCCTACCGAAGAGAGAAGAGTTCTTGTAGCCTATAGTCTCTTCCTGGACATAAGCAACAAGAACGGTTCTTATTTGACTTATGTATTGTCCGTTCCCCTGTTTTGATTCTGTAACACAAAGTAACAGTAATAACTTTCACATCTTGCGTTGCAAATTTATAAAAGAAAAGAATTATTTTAAAAAAAAAATCTCTGCTGCTGCTAGAATTGCGATCTGCTCTATAGCAGAAAAAGTTTCGAAATCAAAATATCGATATTGTTTTTTACAGTACTTTTTATATAGAAAGAATTCCACAGAGCTCTCTATTTTTATTGCAATTTTCGAATCTTTGTATATCTATATTTCTGCGTTCGACAAATTCTGCTGCTCTGTAAACAAAAAAAGATTAAATCTATTGTTAATAAAATCGATTTTGTTTTACAATAGATATTATTTCTGTTCGATCGATATTTTGTTTGTCTGAAACGTTTTAATATTTCTGTTTTGAGCAACTTTGAGATTTCGGACGTTGCATAAGTATTTCGAGTTTGAAAAAATATTACTGTCGAGAATTTTATATATTGTGCAAAATAGTTTTGTTTGTCTGTATTTTCTGATTGTCTATTAATCGAATTTTCGAAATTCGGATTGTTCAGTTGTTAGATTAATTTTGAACAAACAATCTAGTTTTTGTTTTAACTCGATACACGTTTTTGTTTTTGCAGTACAGTCTATTGTTGCTCTCGCTTGTATTTATAATGCTTGCGACAATTCTGCAAATACTGTTCGAATCTCTTTTATATTCGATTATATTTGTGTTTGTGATAAATATATCTACAGAACTATATTGCGTAGCTGTTATTTTCGATATTGAGACAGTCTATAACTCAGAAAATATTGTTAGAAGATAAAAGAGATTTTCGAATTGCTGTTTCGACAGTATTTTTTTGAAAAATATAGTTTTCAGATTATCTCGAAATTATTTTCTGAGTCTGATTTTTTTTTTTTTTTTTTTTTCTTGTAGATAGTTAGAATTGTTAATTTATTAATTTTTGTATTTTTTATCAAGTCTAATCTTTTTATATTAATAAAAAGTTTCTCGATACAGTTAGTATTCGAAGTTTTTTTTATTTTTATTGAAATTTTCGATTTTTAAAATAACTTGATCTTTGTAATAATACAATAGCAGATATATATTTCAATATATACTGTTTATAATTTTTTTAAGTATTATTTTCTCTCTGTTAAATCGAACAAGTTTCAAGCAATTTTAAAATTTTTGCTCGAGTTTCTTGTATTCAATATAATAGTATTTTTTTCTTTTCAGTTAATATTTGAAATCTGTTGCAAATTTTTTGTAATTTTTGTTTTGCAACAAAACTCTGTTTGCAAAAAAAGTTGCAAATTTTCTGTATTTAATATAGATATAACGTTTAGCGCGTTCGAGAGCGCTTTCTTTTAAAAAAAAATTGTATACAGTTCTGTATATAGTCTCTTTGCGGCGTCAATATTCTAGATCTGTAAAATTCTTTTGTTGTTTTTCAGTTTTCAACAAAATTTTGACCGCAGACAATATAGTATAGACTTCGACAACACTTCGAGTGCAATCTCTTGCTGTCTCGGCTTTAATCTTTTTACAACAGTAAAAAAACTGTATTTCCGGCGTTCTCAACTTGTTGTAATTCTTCTTGTTACAGTCCGCTTTGCGAAATTTGTTCCGATTCAACCAATAGTTGAAATCGGCTTCCAACAACGAGTTGCCAACAAGTAATATAGCAAGATCTCTAACCGCGTTTCGAGCACGAGTTCTGATCTTGGATAGTTCGGTTGTCTCGTAGACGTCTATAGAGCGTTTCTCCGAAGTGACTAATCTGCTTTCCCGATTGTAGTTCTTATTGTTTAGTTTTTCACCTTTCGCTTTGTAGAACTCCGATCGCTGCATCCAATATTCGTAATCCTTTTTTCCCCATTCGTCGGAATCTTCGACCACCAAAATAACTCGACCTTCGTAATACTTGGCGAGCTGTTCTGCGAAGTATTCTGCGCGTTTTATGGCTGAATCAAGCAGCTCTATTCCAGTTATTCGCCGACGAGAAGGGCTTTCCGATCTTAGCTTCCACAAAGCGTCTCGTCGCGCTTCTCGATTCGGAGAGTAGAGATTTCATAATAGACGTTTATTGACGTAATCCAGATCGAAGCGACTACGATAGAGCCAGAATCGCTCCTCAGTCGGTGTATTGGACATTAGGAAAGTAGTTGAAAGTTCGGAGAAATTTGATACAGTTGGTAAGATGTGAGGTTGGAGCAGAAACAAGAGTGACTAAGCACGCGGCATGCTTAGTTTAACCGCCTTTCGCGCAGATCTTTTGGAGATATTTTTAGCATCAAGTTCTAGCCACGCGTTCTTCCTTGGGCAAACCCCATTCTTACCTCTGTAACGGCTCAGAATGGCAGAATTTGACCATTCGAAAACCATACTCGTTGTGAAGCCCGTCGGCCAGGCCGCACTGGAGATGCTTCGTTCCGGACTGAACGTCGATCGTCTTGTTTTATTTCAGTTCTCTGACTCCTTCCACGAAGAGACCACTAGCCGTGCCAGTCGTAAATGCACGTCGTACATTCTTTCGCCTCCGGAGATCCAGCTTCATCTGAGATTCGACCCAAAGCCACAGAGATCTCAACGAGGTTTCGTCTTCGGAATCAAGGCGCAGACGTGCGACGTTGTTCTTTTGAACAATCTTGACTCCAATAATTTATATGGCATCAGTGGAAAGCACTTCTATCTCGACTTTAATTGGGATTTCGAATACGTACGATTAAACAACATTTCACGGTTCGGTACCAGAATCGAGGCGCCTTCAATTGAAAACGGCTATCAGCATCTCAAACGAAATCAACGACGCATGTTCGTTCCAGGAGAGCAAACTAGAATCGACGTAGGATTTCTCAAATTCGACATCTTCTTTCTCGTCTATAACGACCATCAACGCCAACTATATCGACAGCACTGGGAAACTTTTCGATCGCTATGTCAAGGGGCTCCTCTAGATATAAAAGGATTACAAATTATGTTTGAGTCGAAGATTACAAAGTTCCTCGTTCGTCGCGAGAAATGCGAAGAAATCTATCTATTGCACGACAAATCGATGCAGATGGGTTTGGAACTGTTTGCAAGACTTTGAAGAAGCAGAACGAGACAATGTATGTCGCCAAGCAATTCTCGAAGAAAAATGCTCAATCCACTTTCGAGATCGATTTATTGAAAAAGATAAGCAACGTTAGCTGTTTTCCCAGGTTCCATTCATGATTTTGAGTTGACACCTTATTTAGGAGCACATCGTTAAGTATGTCGACGTTATCGAAGACGATGGGGACCATATACTGATAATAGAATATATGGTCGAGGGCAACTTCAAGCAAGCCAATAAGCAACGGAAGATTACCTCGGAAGAAACAAGAACGATTTTCAAACAAACGCTAAAAACCCTCCATTATTTGCACGACAATCAAAAGATCACTTATCGCGATATCAAATTGGAAAGCATTCTATTGTATTCTCGAACCCCAAATATTTCCATCAAACTATGCGATTTTGGTCTGGCCACCAATAATCAGGATTTGAAGACTCGTTGCGATACAGCAATGTACGCGATCGCGAAAATCTACTTGCAGATTTACGACAACTTTGTCGATATCTAGGCGACAGCTGTCGTTGCTCTCGATTTTCTTATAGGTCTTCCGACAAATGCGAAGGGCATACAATATAGCAAATGGTGCACGAAAGTTCGTCAGAGCATCGAAACAATATGTGGGCAGACACACGATCCACTGATGTTATTGCTGAAACCGATGCTCGAGCTGACGCCTGGGAACCGGCCATCGGCGCAGGCTTGTTTGGCCAACCAGTCGATAAGTATGCGGCAACTCTCGCCATCGCGATTTGAACCAGGAACCGATGTTGCCGCGACAGAAGTGTTGTCAAAACAGTCAACAAAAATTCTGTTGCCTCTGGCAGATAGTCGAGGCGGATGGGATAGACCGACTACGCCACAGAAATCGAGCAAACGGTTGCAATTTTCGAAGTGCAGCGCCGAATTACAAGTCGACAATTCTCAGAAACAATTTTTCGCCAACTACTATTTTAGACTATCTCCTGCATCTAGAAATCTCGAAACGAATTGTTGCAAAATTTACATTGTAATAGAACAAATTGATTTTAAAACGATTGCAAAACTACAGACAGTTCTATTCGACAATATTGACAAAAAAAAAATTTTTTTATGTTCAGATAAAGATTATGCAGAAAAAGAAAAAAATTTAATAGCACTAAACTAGTATATCTATTCGAAAAATAAAATATAACAATTTGACTATTCAGACTTTTTCTGTATATCAATTTTTCAGTAGAAAATTCAATTTTTGTTTTTTATATTTTTTATTCTACTTGTCTGTCTGCAACTTTGACAACAGCAATATTGTAGTCAAATTCTCTCGATTCTGAAAATTTTCTAAAATATAAATATATTTACAATCCGAAATCTCTCTGAAAAAGTATCAGCTGATTCTGTTTGTATTAAAAAAGATTTGTTTACAATTTAAATTTCTGCCGGAAACTGACAGATTATAATATTTTGTTTATACTGATTGCAAAAAAATTTTGTCGAATATATATCGAGAATATCAGCTGATTAACTCGAGTTGAAACAGTATTTTAACTAATATTTATAAAATATATATAGATACATTCTATCTAAAGAAATCTGTTCTTTGACTAGAAAAACAACAAGTATATTTTCTAAAATTATTATTGTAAAAATTTTCAAAAAGTATTTTTAATTTTACTTCTAAAAACAAGTTCTCGCTTTGAACAAGTTTCGAAGATTGTTTCAATTATTGAAAGTTTTTGAATAAAAAAAGTGTCAATACTCTCTGTTTGCCGAAACTATAACAAGTTTCTTATAATTGCTGCCGACTTTTATTTAATATTATTTTTCCGAATTATATTTTACTTTATTATAGACTTCGTTACAACATATATTACAATATATATGTCAAATATAATTAATAGAGAACAGAAAAGCTTATTTTGCAATCGATTGTTCTGAAATTAAAGAATCGATCTTATTATTACTGCAGAATTTAGACTATTTTTGTAAAAACTCAGTATATCAAAGATATCTCTACTGTTGTTTTGTATTACAGAATTCAAATAGAAAAACAGACAATATATAAATTAAATAAGAATTGTTTTTGTTGCTTATATTCAGTATATATTTTTATTTTTCTCGATCGATCAGCAATCTGATCTAGAATATATTTTTTAAATTTGTATTCTCAATTATTCGATACTATTGTTAGATTAATCTTTTTTACTATTTTTATGCTATCAGAGACTCAGAAAAGAGTATAAACTACATTGATTTTTCTCTTTTCCGAATATATTATAAGCTTGAGAAATTTACACAGTTGCCCATAAAGCGTGTCAGATATTGTTAAACTATATAATGCGGCAGATTGAACTGCAAGAGACTTTCTGATAAATAATCTAGTCTATTGTTCAGCTGAGCTATAGCAGACAATCTAATATTTTTATAGACAGAGAATATCTGATAACTTGTAAAAGTAAAACAATCTCGATTCTCGTCGCTTCCGATATCAAGTCTGTATACAATATATTGATAATGCGAAGCACGCATTCTCAGAGTATATTTCGCTCTTCAATTTATCGAGCAATAGAATTACACTCTTTCAGTTTTTTGCTATAAAAATTATTTCGAGCACGACACAATCTGAACTGCACAATTGCTGCAATTAATCAAAAGAGAGAGAATCTCGAGTATAATATTGTTTCGACTGCTGTCTTTGAATTCGGCTACACAGCTAGCGACTGCAATTATATATTTTGAAAAATATAAGAGACAAGAAAATCAAGAGCTCGAAGCAGATATAATCAGAATAGATAGAACTATTATACACTATTTTTATGGAAGACAAGTTCTATCGTCTATTATGCGCACTTCCAATCCTCTATCAGGCACGCTTGGACCGGTGTACAGCAACCACGGGTCTCTTTTATTGTGTCGAAGATAACAATGTCTCTTCTATTTGTTGACTGTCTCCGCGACCAGACTTATAGATTAGTTCTGCTACTATTTCTTTCTTCAACTTCGTAATTCGTAGCTGTTGCAATTTTGTGTTCGTATAAGTAATTCGTAGTATCGAAGAGATCTGATCGACAATCTGTCGAGATAGATTTCTTTTCTCTTTGAAAGTTACTGCCAAATTTATCTCTTACCTGAACTACTTCGTCGACATAAATTTCTAGCCGAATTGCTATCGTTGTAAGCAATGCACGTTGGTACATTGATCTAGTTATCTTCGACTTGTAATAACTAATCGTTTTCTGTACTCTTAAAGCGTCGAGCATCAATTAAGATTGTCGCGTCGTTGAGAAGTAATGTCTCGAGACAAATAGATGTTCTTCCAAATTTTTTGCACTTCTGTTACGAATTCGTTGGACCATTTGTTCTATAATCTTAGTCTCGATAAGTGTAGAGCTAGATGTTCTTGCTCTCTCGGTCGAAGGACTTGGAGTCTAAGTCTTGAGTAAGATAGATTAAATCTGAAGTCTTAAGATGTGCTTACTGTAACGTCGTAACAATCCCCGCTATAAAGCTGGAACATAACGTTATATGTCGTGACGAAGTTTGGCGATCGTTAAAGAAAACAGAATTAATATTTCTACTTTGTCAGAGTTATCTCTCGACTATTCTTCGCAATTTGATCAAGCCGAAAGTGGACTTGTTGATTTGGAAAATACATATGCAAGACGCGGCAAGCCGAAAGCGACCTGTAAATTCCAGCTATCGGCTGGGAAACTGCAGCTTCAACGATCACCAGGGAATACGAAAACGTAGACCTGCAGCTTCGCAAACATGCCAAGACCCGGCATGGTAGCCAGCTGTCAGTAGTGGGAAGGATTATCATGTAATAGTAGCAGCGGTAGAAGAACGAAAGGAAAAGTGAATAGATATTTTAATCTTCCTCCAGATAAGGCTCCCACAAACCGTAATAATGAATAACCATTTCCTCTAGACCTCTTCCTTCCCAACGTTAGCTACCGCGTAAATCGGAGTTGGAGCCGACATCTGTGTCGACAGAGTTGCTCTCTTTGGTATATAACAATAGGGAATACATCAATTATAATCTTGAATTTGAGCAGGGCCTATGCAGCGGTCTATCAATTGCTAGCAACTTGACTTCAGAGTTTCGTCTCTGCATCTGATTTAGTCTCGGAAGATTTACTATTGCCGTTTTTGTTATCTTTATTATCGCTATTACCACTGGGAAGATTATAAATACATTTTAATATTACTGATCAAAGTCAGTAGATTCCAAATTTGAGTCTTTGAAGATAACAACTGTTTGCTTACTGTCGACAATTACTTCTTTTTATATACCGATCTGATAATTGACGAGTTTCAAATCTTTTAATATATTGTATTGCAACGTTATCCCGTTATTCAGTCTTTTGAGAATCTTTTTCGAAAGAGTATTCTGAGCATCGACTGATACTTGCTGTAGTTCTTGCATTTACTGTATTTTACTCAGCTGACGCTGAGTAAAGCCAGTCAGCAATAGTTGAATTCTTTCCAGAACTTAAAACAACAATTGTAGAATTCTTGATTGTTCTGCACAAGTTCTTTGAGAGATTAATTATAAACAAATTATAAGCTTGTTTTTGATATATCTAGACCCGCAGCATAACTGAGAAGTTATTCGGAGATTTCGATTAAAGTCTCTATCGCCGCAACAAGTCTGTTATAGAACGTATTCTTATTTGTTTTTATTATTTAACTGTAAACGTAATCGTAGCTATAGATCTCTTGTTGCATTTGATTGATAGATTCAGTTTCGGCGACTTTTTCTGAAACTGTATCAGAATCCGAAGAAGTAAATATAAAATGTTCAAGATCAGTAGTGTAGTTATATTGCAGAGATTGTTGATACAGTGCGGTTGAATATTGTTGCGACATAATTTCAAGTTCTGGTACTCTTCTGTTGTCTTCAGTCGAAGAAGGCTGCGGGAAATAGACTTGCTTTGAGACGATCTCGGCAGCTGTCGGCTGTTGTAACTGATACAAAGACATATCATCGTATAGCGGTTGCGCTGGAGCTTTGAAGGCCATTCGCGAAGTGTCTTGAGGGAACTGTTCCTGGCTTAATGGGTCCTGGAGGTAGGCAGGCTGGTACTGAGAACAGCTGCGGTGGAATTGTCGTGGGGGGGTATTGGGCACCATCTCCTGCATCTGCAGTCTGCCATATGGATGTTGGCAAGGTCGTCGAGCCATCGTTCGCCATATATCTCTCCAAACTTTCGTATTCTACTTTGTTGTCTGTTATTTTCCATACCACTTATTCAAGCAAAGGCTGAATCCTCCATGCGCTGAGAGTCTCAGAGGGGTCGCGTAGAACATAGGGTTGTCGAAAGCTCCAGCTGGCAAGGGCTCTCGATAAGTTATCCGTTGGTCGACGCGGAGAAGCGGAGGTTATGTAACGAGAACGGTGGTTAGTTTTCTGCGAGTATAAGAGATATGTAGCATTCGCGCGGGAACAACTGAGAGGATACTTATCTGGAGCAATATTCTTTTGCTGTTGTAGACGGGCTATCCATAACCTTCTCAAAGTAGCGGTTGCGGTGTCCCACTCGTTGAGAGTCGACTTTCAGATCGGGGCATGTAGATTACCCTACAACACGTCCAAACCATTGCGTTAGCTTCAAAAGTACTATTGGCAATATGCCCCACTAATCTTCGTTGGCTCACAGGCGCTATGGCGAGCAAAATGCCAAGCAAATCCTGCCTGACCCTAACGCCGGGATAAACTCCGCATCTAAGACTCTAACCGCTCTAAAATAAGTCTTCAAGCCCCACAATCGGCTTCTGACGACTTACAAGCGGATTTGGGTATTGCCTGTAAAGCTGTGCATGTGCTCCGGCGAATAGGATTTACAGATACTGAGTCACAGCTCCTCCTGCATT
>JAABUL010005109.1_pt1 | contig 16748 bp, 27 predicted proteins | sample 5559151 | NCBI WGS metagenome assembly JAABUL01 (sample SAMN10711876, study PRJNA513368) | rock metagenome | isolation source: Antarctica rocks | place: Antarctica: Victoria Land, Pudding Butte sud | reverse complement strand
CTGGATCATCTACAGCGGCCAAATCGCCTTCGGCGCCGCTCTATCCCTCCTCGGTCTCCTCGATATCGGCACACGCGACATAGACGTCACGTCGAACAACGAGATTGCCGGGACCAACCCGATGTATAGTAAGCTCCCGCATAATGACTTGCCACTGGCGATTGTCGCGATCGTGTATATGGTGGGACGTTGAGTGTTTTGGGAATCATGCATCGGCGGAAGGGGAATGTTTGGGCGGAGAAGGAGGTTCCGTAGGTGTGGGAGCTCTCGGATTCCCTAGATGGAGACATGAGCATTTGACAGTCTTCGCGCCTTGACGATAGATCACGAGGGAACTCTTGCCTTCGACCGAAGCTGTCACCGAGGCAAGCTTTGTCAACTTGGATTCGGGCGTCGAGCGTGTAATCCCCATGTTCATCTTCATCTGCTTCAGCGCTGCTACAGCAACCGCCGAGAACCTCCAGACGATCTTCATCACGCGTTTCTTTGGTGGCGTGTACGTCCCTACCATCTCTCAAGTATCTTAGCTGATATCGAATCAGCTTCACTTCGGCACCCGTTACTATCGTTGGAGGGTGAGCCTGATCCTCTCTTCAACTATTCGCCACCCGCACGCTCCCCCTCTACCACTCGGGCTGGCCTTACCTTCCCCCTACCCCCCGCCTCGGCTGACACCTCGCAGCGGCATCGCCGACATGTTCAATCAGCGCGAGCGCGGATCCATGGTCGTAATCTACTGAATCTGCATCGTCGGCGGTCCTACAGTCGCGCCCGTCATCGGATCGGCTGTATCCGAATCCTACCTGAGCTGGCGATGGACCCAATACCTCGTCGTCATCCTCACCTGCACAGTCTTCGCCCTCGACTTCTTCCTCCCCGAAACTGCCGCGGCTGCGATCCTCACCAAGAAAGCACGGAAGATGAGATTGTCGACGGGACGGTGGGGTTTGCATAGTGAACATGAGGAGACGGATCATTCGTTATCGGTGACCCTGCATAAGACGCTGTTTTTGCCTTTGATCATGTTGGTCAAGGAACCGATGGTGCTGCTCATCACTCTGTGAGCGTCACCGCATTCGTACACCAATCCGACTGTGCTAACGGGTCAAGGTATAACGCTTTCGCGTACGGTATCCTGTACATGCTCTTCGTAAGCTGTCTTTTGACGACGGATCTTGTGCTTCGTGCTGAGTGAGGATCAGGTAGCAATCCCGATTATTTACGGCGAGGACCGAGGCTGGAGACCCGTCTCTGCGTCACTGCCGAACCTGGCCACTCTGGTATGTCTTTCCTCTGCCCAATGCCGCCGCACGGCTGATATGGTCAGGTCGGCACCCTGCTGGCCGCAGTGATCAACTACATCTACTCCGATAAATACTTTGCGGATATCTGGACACGCACGGCGACATGGCTCCTCCCGAGCGACGGTGAGTCTGACCCCCTTGTTGCTCCGGGCATCGCTGATCTCGTAGACTAAATAGGCTACCACCAATGATGATCGGCAGTGTCGCATTCCCAGTGTAAGTGCTCTTCCCGCCTACCTAGATCGATCCCTGACAGCGCCCAGCGGCTTCTTCATCATCGGCTGGACGAGCAAAGCCTCGATCCACTGGTTCCCCTCCCTAATCGGTTAGCCCTCGTAGGAATGATACCTAGATCGATCCCTGACAGCGCCCAGCGGCTTCTTCATCATCGGCTGGACGAGCAAAGCCTCGATCCACTGGTTCCCCTCCCTAATCGGTTAGCCCTCGTAGGAATGAGTTTCCTCCTCATCTTCCAGGTACGTCTCCCTCCCACCCTCCCTCATCCTCCCTCATGCACAGAGCATCGCCGACGTCAACGTCTTGCAGGCCGGGATCAATTACCTCATCGACGCATACACAAAGGTCTCCGCATCCGCCATCGGTGTGTCTCCCTGTGCCCGACTTGTGATTGGCCACTGATGGGGGACGGTCAGCCGCAAATACGTTCAATCGATCGATCCTTGCTGCGGCATTCCCACTCGTCGCAAGTCCGTTGTTCCACAATCTCGGTGTTGATTGGGCTTGTACCCTCCTCGGCTGCTTGGGCGTCTTGTGGTTCCCCATGCTCCTTCTTCTGGATTTGAGGGTTTACTCATGGGTTGAATCAGGTTGGGCCCTACGTCATTCTTCTTCTTCAAATATGGAGCGAGGTGGGTCTTCCACACTCGCCTGATGACTTGAGCTTAGCTGATGCTCGCGTAGGATACGCGCCAATAGTCACTTCATACAGGATCGGAAAGGATAATCAAATCGACGCATACATGGTCCATACACTACCGAGACTTATCCCGTCGCGAAAAGCGGGCGATGCGTATGCGTCAACCACGCTGTCCTGCACCTCAAGCTGGGCGTAAAGAGATTGTGCTTAATGTCCTCCTCCACCTGAATCTAACCTGATGAGACAGTGTGCTCTGCACTCACAAGTACAGCTTGTCAAGACCCCAACGACGACCAAAAAGGCACAATGTCACATCATCCCAAACGAGGAAAGGACCAAGCAATCCCAAGCCCTAATCTTGCCAACCATCCCCCGCTTTGTTCCAACTTTCCTCAACCGCGACCGGTAATGCCGGACATCTCGCCGGGAGATTCAGTCCGGCCCATGTACAGTAATCCCTTCTCCTGCCCGCTGCTTCCCAGATCCAATCGACTAGCATGAATGGGTATCCTCGACTCCAGTGATCTACGTCACCGTCAGCGTCTGAAACAACTTGACACGCAATAATAAGTGGAGCCGGTTGGGTATATCGCTTGGGGGATAAGAGAGCCGGTTGGGTATGCAGGTTGAGGAAGAGGAGGGAGGTGACTTACCCAACCACCACTTGACAATAGGTATCCTCAACACGTGATTATGCCACCGATACCAATTCTCCTGATAAGCGACCTTTACGCTCGGGTTCATGTATATCCGTGGAGGCCGTTCTCGGGTGGGGTAGAGACGGTGGAGGTCGTAGCTGAATAAGAAGCACTCGGAGTGGTCGCAGGCGTCGATGCCGGAGGAACGGAATTGGATGGGGAAGTCGAGGGCGGGGGACTCGCGGAAGTCGGGATATGACGCTGAGGAGTTCATCAGCAAGACGCCTGAAGTGGTCCGGAAGGGGGGGGGGGGGGGGGGAGGCGAACAGTTGTCAATCATCTTCCAACCTCTTCGCCGCAAATTGGTGGTGGTGGGTGGGGTGGGCGGGGTGGGCGGGGAATAGATGTAAGGCTTGGCAGGGAAGACGACGGCGCCGTTCCAGCAAGACGAGACCTCGAATGGCTTCTGATCTCGCACCCGGGACATGGTGGCCTGATCCTTGACGAATGGCCAGAATGGGCGGAGTGGTGTACCGCACACATCCCTCGCGACCCAGGTATCATACAACCCTATTTTGATCACAATCAGCTCCATTATTGTCGTTGGTAGGATTGGCATGACTCACCTGAAGAGGCGTAATCTATCCCACAAGCGAGATCGTAATCCCCGGCTTTCGACTCATCCCCATCAACCCGCGTTGCTACCAATCTCACGATACTCTCCCACGTGAATTGGACATCGTTCAAGAAAATGACCTTCGTGAACTGATCGTATTCCTCCAGCCGGGTCTGCGGGTCGGAGCTTTGGAGCGGTAGGAGGGCCTGGTTTCGAGCTCTCGCGAGGAAGTTGATGCGTTCGGGAGAGGTGCCGTAGGGCCACCACCGAGCTTCGTCGTCCCGGCTTACTATTCGGTGAGGGAGGTCGAGAGTGTTTAGGGTGTGGTCGAGCTGGGAGAGCAGGGGTTTGGTGGCGTCCCACGAATTGGACTCGTAGATGGAGATGAAGGTGTTGTTGACGCCCACTGCGGAGACTCAGCATCACGTGCGAGAGTGGAGAAGTAAGGGAGACTCACAGTGCTCGCAGAGCTTGATAAGCTCAGTCGACCAAGATTTAAAGACCTCCTCGTTGTTGTACAGATTCGCAGCGATGAAATACCGTTCCTGGACGTCTGGATCCGCTCGATTAAGCACTGGCAGTGGTTGAGCAGGCGGCGTGAGACCGAGGTGGCACCAGTACAGCATGAGGCAAGTGCTGGCGACCAGTGCGACTCGACGGGGTACGCATCTGGTGCGGGAGGAGGGGGAGGAAGGGGGTGTGATTGTGCCGGGATGCCGGATCGCTTGCCAGAGGTTCGAGCCGGGTGGGAATCGCCAGTTGGCCGTCCGAAGTGCGTTCAGCAACCTCACCCAGGCGAGGAGTGTGAACCCGACTGTAGCCGTTGCGAGGCCAACAAAGAGGGGTATGGTAGTGGGGAAGGGGTAGGTCCAGAAAAGCTCCAGTGTCCAGCCCAGAGCAATTGCTGTGATGATGGCCTCGAACGGGTGATGGACGATGAGGCATGGTAGTGATCGGGATAGGGGAGTAGAATCCAAGTCATCTGTATCGGTAGAAGTGTCGAAGCTGAGGGTAGATTCGGTGTCTCCCAACTCAAGTCCGAGCGCGTTCTTGGGCTCGTGATTCTCCTCTTCGAGGAGTAATCCCATCCTCTCTGCGCTATCCAGCCGGAAGGGACAAGAATCACCAGTCATCGCGCTCGACTAGTCTTTGCCTTTTCGTCAGAAGAACACAATGTCAGCGATGATATGCCAATTGGGTATTCCGTGTATCCGCTCGGGTGAGAGGACGTGCCATCAAATCACTCCTTTGTACTGCGGTGAGTCGAAACGCGTACCCAGTCCGGGGTACGCATCAAAGGGGGGCGAGGAAAGCCTTGGAAGGTAGGTAGGGCAGGAGGATGTTCCATACACCGCTTCATCCAAAGGCCGCGGGAACGGCGACGAGCCCGCCAAGCCGCGAGTGAATTAAGGTGTGATGTCCAAGACTCACGCGATGTGCTCCTTCCCCTGCCACGCTCCTGTCAATCTCGATCTCGGTCGGGAGATCTGCACCGTCCGCTGCTCGCAGCTCCTCGGGGATTGAACCGAAGCCACAGCGTCAACGAGGAGTTGTCGCGGTTGAGGTTGAAAGAGAAGGTCGATCAACACTCTTCATGGCCAGCTCCTCAAGCCACCCTATGGTCACTTGTTTTGATTGTCTCAAAATGCGCGGATGATCTCGACCGGCGAAAGTGGATTTGCCAAACCGGTCGCCGTGTCGTGATGAATTGAAGCGTTGCCGACAGCGATTGACCGTTCCGAGGCGGTGCGGGTAGGAAAAAAAGCTGGGGAGGTAGGGAGTATGGAGTAGACACGTGTCACTAAGCCCAAACTGATCTCAGGGGCGATCAGGGGCGGGCACGGGTATCTCAGGGGAAATCTAAAGCGCTGTTCCTAAAGTGATGATTCTGAACCGGGTCATTTCCGATGACGCGTGCGTTCATTAATGGAAGCAAATGCCGGGAGCCCTTCAGGGGCTCGGGGAAGAAGAATGCGCCGGGCCAGATTATTGGAGGCGATACGTTGCCAGGGCCATGCTGCTCGAAATGATTGGTATATGTCTATGATAGTTCGTTGCATCTCGTAAAAGTCAGGGGGACTCGTATCGACATATGGACACTTAGCCAGGGATCTCGAGGAGACATCGGGAGTCTCGCCAAAACAGTATACACAGTGAGAGGCATCGGAGCAGTCCACAAAGTGACGGTCATGAAATGGTAGGGTGGGACTGGGTCGAAAGAATGAGAAGAAGAGGGGAGAGAAAGAAAGTCGGGTCGTTGTATGGCTCATTCGTCCATACCGAAAAGCCGGATGAGGTCTTGAACGGAAAGGCGGCCAAGACGACCGCCATCGCCTTCGCCCATCGCGCCGTCCGCTAGTTTCGCTTTCTCCTGTTGCCTAAAGAAGCTGCCTCAGACGGACACTCAAATAGAGCTTCACTTACAGTGCGAGAATCCTCTGCTCGACCGTGTTCCTTATGACGAGACGCCGGACCTCGACTGGCTTGGTCTGGCCGATCCGGTGGGCGCGGTCAACAGCTTGATTTTCTGGAACGCCGATCAGAACACCTTCCATCGGTCACGAGAGGTCCTACCTGTAGCGCAATTCCAAGCCAGGTCCATCATGACGCATTTGCAGGCAGCGGTCAAGTTCAGCCCCACTGCAACGCTGTCAGATCCCGACACCCCTAACATGGCTGATCGCTCACCACCTCCACACTTCAGCGAGATAAGCAGAACTCGTGGTGCCTTGGGGTGTTGTGAAGGCGCATTGAAAGCCTTGACAACCTCCTCGCGCTCCGGTTGCTTCATCGAACCAACGTAGCAGAGATGAGTCACCCCTCTGCGACGGAGGAAGATGCTGCAGAGTTCGATATAGGACGTGAACTGGGTGAAGATGAGGATTTTGTTGGTCGCATCCTCTTCCAGAAAGCCGTCCACCAGGTCTTTGTGGGACAATCATCGGCCAAGCCCTCATGATGAGATCGCACTTACCCCATGTGTTTCATTTTTGTCGACGGAAGGACTTGGTCAATGCCGGCCATGTCCTCGTCATCGTCCAGCTCGTCAGGTTCAGCTTTAGCTTTGCCTTTGATCTCTGGCTTCGCTTTCTTGAACAATGTTTTGACGTCCTCCGCGTCGATCTGCAGCAACATGAGCAATTACGCACTTCACCTTCTGTCCACTCACAGCACGCTTCTTGCCCAGAGATTTCGGCAAAGTGCTCGACATCGCTGCATAGGCGACCTCATCCTTCACATTGGGCTTCGCATCCTCGACCTCCGGCTCAGGCTCCTCAAAGACAGATGCCCTGAAGATTTTGCCTTTCTCAATCGGAGCCCGACACATCGGACACATCCTTACACCCCTTTGCACCTGGTCATCGGCGAGATCAACATCGGTCGCTGGGCGATTGAACAGGTCGTCGACACAGGTCGAGCAGAACGAGTGCGCGCAGGGACCGCAGACACGCTCGTCTGTCAACATGTCCATGCAGATGCTACACTCGCCGTCGCGCTTGCCTTCTTCGTCGTCCGTCTTCACCGCGAAAATCAGGCGAGCCGAACGTTCCACAAGGAACCGCTTGACCTTGTCGACGAATGCCTGGCCGAGAAGAGTCGTAGCACGATCTACTTCGCTGAGATCATCTGCACTAAGCGAGTAATGGCTTTCAGCTTCGCCGAAGAGCTCGTCGTCGTCGAGGAGCAGGTCGTTTGGGTGCATGGGGTCGCCCGGGTTCCGGCGAATGAGATAGGGATGGCCTGACAGATCAGCCTGATGAAACTGCACACATCGTACTCGACTCACATGTGAGTTGCCTCAAGCGAAGAAGCAGAGTCAAAACGCAAGCCATATTCTTCATGACGCTACCCTTCTTGAGGAAGCTGTTGAACTTGATCTTCGCTCGCGTCTCGATGGCCACGTAAGTCGCCCTTTCTTCTTCGGTGAAATCGAGTTCATCGATCTCTGTCGTCTTTGGCGGTAGCTCGAGTAGACGCTTGCCGTTGAGCAACGATTCCTTGTGCCGGCGCAGGGAGCAGGTCTTAAGGATGGCCTGCAGCAGATCAGTGTCGGATCTAGCTTCGTACCCATGATGAGACTGGAAGAGTACCTGTACGCGCTTCGTTGCGACTTTGGGCTTACGCTTCTGCGCACTCGAGATATGAGCGCGGAAGTGGTCCCAGGAAGCAGAAGGCGATATCGATAGAAATCGGAGATGGCTAAAAACATCGTCGAGATTGTTGACCTGGAGCGCGATGAGCAAGTATATGACGAAGTCTGAAAGGAGCTTACAACAAGCGTCCCGGTCAAAGACCAGCGATATTCTGCCTCAAGATCCCAAGCTGCCTTCGCGGCTTTCGTGTTACGGTTGCGGATGAGATGCGCCTCATCTAGAACGACACGGAGGAATTTATTCCTGAATAGAGGACCTGCAGGATGCATAAGCGGGAGATACAGAGGGGGATCGAGATTCTAACCTTTCTTGCGGATGACGATCTCCTCGTCTAGCGACACGAAACTATCCACTGATTGCTCCCTCTTCGGCTTCACCTTCTTCTTGACCTGCGCATAGATTAACACTACTCGTTGTAGAGGGCGATGCACTGACTTCTGCACCGTGCTCTGACGAAAGAGTTCCATAGGTAGTCATCACGACATCAAAATGACGTAGTTGATTGGTTGATTTCGTTCTTCCATGGCCGTGATGAATTAGCACCCTCAAAGGTCCGGTCGTCCTGGTCTCAATCTCGGTCTTCCATCTAAACGACGTCAGAGGAGGATAACGCGAGAAGATTTTGACACACTGGGAAAGAAGAGCCAGGGGAGCAACGATGAGCGTGGTCTTGAGCTTCTTATCCCAGCGATTTCCCACAATAACGCCGAGTGTCTGTATGGTCTGTTTGGCTGACGTCAGCTTCAACGCTAATCTCGCATAGACACCCCACCTTGCCGATCCCCATGGCGTCCGCCAGGATCCCTCCCCTAAACTTCCTGTTCCGTTCCTTCTCCAGCATGAAGGCGACACCGAGTACTTGGTGTGCCATGAGATTGATCTCCAGACCTTTGAACTTGTCATTGAGCGATTCCATGCCTAGCATTTTGAGTGCCCCCTCCACATCGCTGTCTTCGCTCCAATCGTCCAGTGCACTGGCGAAGAACTCCTGGAGACTACGGCCCGTCAGCCTTGCTACCGAGACACATACAAAGTATTCACTCATGCTGAGTCCGAGGACGATCGTTCTCGTACCCGCCATCATCATACTCGTCCAAGCTTGCGGCGGCGAGGGACCGATTTGAGGTGGAGGATGCGAGCAGGGCAATCAAGGCGGTATTGGATTGGGTAGAGTCAACGGGGAGGGACAAAGTGCCGAGCATGGCATGGGTGACGTCTGGGGGCAGAGCAACGCCGTTCGACGGAGTCTCTCTGGCTAGACTCATGAGGTGTCGTGCCTTTGCGCTACGTGAGTCATCGAATGGATTGATGTCCGGCTAGGAGCGAGTCAGAGAGAAGGTAAGGGAGAAGAAGGGAAAAGAGTTCAAAAAGGGAAACAAACCGTTGAAAGAGGGGGTCCGTGCTCCAGGGTCCTCCACTGGTCCGAATATTGTGAGAAGTAAGGACAGCGGTCTAAAAGTCCTTGAGTCGGCGGTCGGTACGCAATGAAGCCACCGGATAGCATGAGTTCATTCAAGTCTTGCAATCTCTCAGCCAGCAAAGAAAGAAATGCCGACCCCTCAACAGTTTGTATGCGCCTGACTCGCAATCAGCTCTGCTTGATGAGATGGCCAGAGACCCACAATCGCTCCTGTGCTAAGAACATCTCGATAGTGGCAGTCTTCTCTCGCCTCAGTAGGTCCTGCTTTCTTTTCATCGTGACTATTGAAGCCTCTGATATATGAGACAGAAGCCGCCTAGGTCAGCAGTGCCCGTCCAGAGCTAATATGCCTCTCACCATGACGCTCCAACAATCCCTTTCTCTGCTGATCAGTCGGCGGAACGGATGCGAAAGGAGCAGCTTTTCTTGACAACGTAGGCGCAGAATTCGACGGCGCAACCGGCGGCTGTGACCTTCCCATCATGGGATGCGACCTCTGGCTGGGTCCATCCTCATCAGCCAGTATCACCGGATCATTCCTGTTCGTCTTCTTCTTGAGATCCCGCGGCACCTGACTGGGCGCAAGCGGCCGCACTTCGTCGTCCGAGTCCGAGTCAATTACGATGACGTCGTTGGATCTAGCAGCCAACGAGGCGCGCTTCGGCTCAGCTTTGGCGATTTCCGGTTCGTCCTTGACTAGAATGGGCAGGTTGTCGACGTTGGAGGGCTGAAGGACATGTGACGAGGCAGAGGAGCTGTGACACGGGAGTACACGGTGAGAGGTACTTTGAGAGCTACGGGAGGGACCGGATTGTGGGGTGGGCGCTCCTTGTGGAGTAGGAGCTCCTTGAGGACGGCTGGAAGATGATGCTGCGAGGTACGCGGGACCCGGGCAGCTGCGAGAGGGACGGGAAGGTGGAGTAGGTGCGCCGTATTGACCCAGTGCGCGAGTTCGGCTCGAAGACGCTTCTACAGGGTGCGCAGGCAGGAGCGGAGTCTTGAAGCCCTCTTGAAGAAGGGGTGGGGAAATATCGTCGAGTGTGAACAGCAGGGAATTACCGTGCCTAGAGGAGGAAGGGGACGAAGATACCGGATCTTGTCTCACGTAGTGCGACGAGCGAGAAGGGCCCCAGGAGTTCGGAGGATCGAGAGCGACCGCTTTGTTTTCGACGAGCATGCCCTATAGCGCTATATCAGCATGATCTGAAGCCGCTGATTGGCAGCTTACCGCTAGTCTTCGCCGCGCATCTCTCCCCTCGATGTGCTTCGACTCTCCGCAGTGAGTCTCTCATGTCGTCAGTACAGCAGCTTCAAGGAACGAAACGATCGCTACTCACTTGGTAGTTGAAGAAGCTTCCGAAGCCATCCGCCTTACCGCCGTCCGGAAGATCCGGATCCGCGTCCATCAAGACGTCCTGCACGGATCAGCTTCCACCCGCAACGAGTATAGCCCGCTCACTTTCCAACATAAGTCCTCCATATGTACCCGGACATCATTAATCGTCCTGAATCCAGTCGAGATCGGAATATGACGGAGTCAGATACCAGACTCACAAGTAACGATACCAAACCCATTGCCTCCTTTCAACTCGGCGATGAAGTTGTTTTCGTAACGACAATCGCGAAGGTGCTTGGTCAAGGCGGAAATGTATGATTTTGGGAAGGTCTAAGTGAGGTCAGTCGAGGACTAGACGAGCAACCGAAGGGGTAGTGTGAAATCTGATCTACCTTGCCTGCGGTATCTAGCGTCTGTTCGGCCATTCGTCGAACCTCTTGGGGATCAGGCAGCCGACCGGCGGAAGCCTCCATGATGGATGTGTCGCCAAGCGATCAAGAGGGCCCTGTCCGGTATAGGTACTGACGGAGATGGGTATCCGAAGAAAGCTGACTCAAGAGTCTGGTATACTTGCGAGAAAGAATCAAGGGGACGCCGCAAGGTCGACGAGGACAAAGGATCAAGGGGTCGTCTCAAGCAAGCTGATCCAAGAGAAAGATCTCAACTCCCTTGGACCCGGATGAAGTACAACAGGGAACGCGTCGGCGAACATCATCACATAAGTTAAGGGAGTGTCTGAACAGAACCGCGAGCAGATTGCCACGTCACCGGTTGAGGGCCCATCCTGGGACTGATAAGATTGTTAGTTTGAGCTGCAGCCCTCCTGTCATGTCGGGGACTTGACCCGTATATAGTTGGTGGAATTCCCGGAGGTCGGGACTTCCAATTGGTGTTTTTAGCTTTGCTAGCGTAGCGGTATGAAACCAACTATTAATTTCAGCAACCCTCGTAGTCCAAGTCAAAGTAAACCCTCGCGTCCATCCTGTCTTTGGTGTTCATCATCAGAGGTCACCCAAGGAAGGGTCGTAACAGGCTCACTCAACTACCACTCGGGACGAGCACATCACCAAACGGGTACGACCGTTGATCGCGTATTTCAAGGGTTCAAGAGTTATTGATGGTACCTCAATCCACACCGGGCAGCGGGTAAATACCCTCAAGTAGGCCGGACCCTCGATAGTCGTAGGCTATCGCGGATGCTCATGAGTCTGGCGGCAAGCAGAGGACGTGGGTTGGCAAACCTCTAGACTGCCTAACGGAGAGAAGGATCATGAGGCCCCGGGCTGGGCGTGGCAAGAGCGGAAAACGCCGAGGTATGCAGAAGTATATTAAATCGACCAGATTGGCTGATATCCGCTAGCGATCTAGTATCGAGATTCTTGTAGCTAGTTTATGCATCGTTTTGTAACTAGCGGACCTACCCTAACGACGACCAGCCTGGCTGTGGAAGTGTCCACGCTCAGGTTGAGCGATCTCTCGTGCTGTGCAAGACTAGACTGGCAGGTCAACGTCCTACCCGCACTCGTCGTCGGTCTGTGTTTGATAATTGTTGACTATGTCCACCCGCCTTGCGTTTTCTATTGTCAAGCCCATACCATATCCCGCGATTGTGTTCAACAATCGCCTCCATTCATTGATAGTCCACGGGACATGAGGGTTACTTGGGCGTGAATTGTCATGGGGGACAGGGTGGTCTAAAGGGCTGGCAAGGATGCATACGAGTCAAGGCGAGACTATATAATAGCGGTTAAGGAGGGAAGATGCGTCACCGAGTTACCTTTCGTCGAGTGGCGATTTGTGGTGTGGCGTGGTCCATCCATGACGGTGTCAGGTATCTAGCATTACTCGATACACAGTTCAGCCACGACAAATTCACGTCATGGGAACTTCTCACTCAAGCTTGGTGCCCTTGAGAATGGAGAGGAGCTGAGTGATCTGGAAACCAAAACAGATGCCGACACCATGATATCAAGCTCCTATCAGCCTCAGGGCTCCCAGTGTCGAAGCTCCGATCCGTCTCCGATCAAGTAGCCCAAACACACAACGAACAGACAGGGAGGTACTCAACGAGGACGCCGAGAATCGACTAAGTCGTCAAGACAGGCGGGACGTTGGGTCTAAGCGAGGACAAATGAGTGTAGCCGCGTAGACGAGATCGGAGAACCGGACGAGATCGTCTTGGACGTGGAATGGGACAATGAGACTCAATCGAGGATCACTGGGAAACCTCCTACAAGACGAGGCTATATATCTACTCCTTCTCCGTAGACGTTTAACCAACAAAACGGAACGAGCGGTGGAAATGGACGTCGACGACGATTGGAGGTGATACTGTGCCATGACGTGTCATTCATTGTGCGTGGTGGTTGTGGCGGTGGCCGACATGGCACCCAGCAAGGCAAGGTACTTTGGTTGGAGGATACTCAAACCAAACTCTCAACACAAAGGGACAGCTCCACTGCGAGGGTATGAGCGTGGCTCTAGTCTGATGATCGGCACACATTGGGTACCTGTTGTTTCATGAGAGATATGACGATGACATGCAGGCACCTGGAACATTGAGGCAATTTCAATTGCAATGAGCGCGCCAGAAATTTCCGTTGCGCCACACATCGGCAATTCCGGCGTGCATCGTACCAAGCGAAATTCCGATCCCTCTGAAACTCTTGCTTGCTTCCTCATCAACAGTTGCCCAACCTCTACCATCACCTCTCGAAAACTCTTTACGGCTATCTACGGATACACCCGCATCGAGTCGCAAGTCACACCCTTGCACAATTCACAAACTCTCACCAATCCATCTCGCTCAGCCCACCAGTCCAATTCGCCAAAATGGTCCGCGTCTCCGTCCTCAACGACTGCCTGGTACGTCTCCCTTACTCTCCTCTCAATGTTCACTCCACGCGACATTGAGGAGTATGAGACTAACGTGTGGTGTTAGAATAATATCGTCAACGCCGAGCGTCGCGGGAAACGTCAGGTCCTGATCCGGCCGAGCTCGAAGGTCGTCATCAAGGTTCTGTCGGTGATGCAGAAGCACGGTGAGTCGGGCTTTCCCGTGATCGTCCATTCCGGATTCCCACTGGTCGTCATTGTGGAAGACTGGCGTCCTGGAGAATGGAGAATGGCGACAATCTGCTGTGGTGAAAAGGGTCATCTTCCCTAACGGCACGACTATCCCGGAACCGCCTTCTTCGCGCCAGAATCACCTGTCTCGGATGGCTTCCTCGGCTTCACTCAATGGCTCCCCGCCCACCCGGAGCATAACTGCCTTTCCTCCTCGTCCTACGGAGTGCGGGCTTTAAGTCCCCGGCAGACCAACTCTGTATACCCTCCTCACACTAATCCCGCCTCGCCGGCTCGAGGCCGCATGGCCAGGGATCACGCGTGGCGGGCTGATTGGACGAGGACATGCCGCTTTCTTCGCTGCTCTCCAAGCCAAAGAGCATCACGATGCTGACGAGTTGTTTCTCCTCCTCGTTCCACTTTCGAAATGCTTTCCCTCGCTCCTGACCGCCGTGCCCCGCTCCCGAACGTCTCGCTTCGTCTCGCTTCGCTCGGCTCGGCTCGACAGGCTACATCGGCGAATTCGAGATCATCGACGACCATCGCGGCGGGAAAGTGGTGATCCAGCTGAATGGGCGACTCAACAAGACCGGCGTCATCTCCCCCCGCTTCAACGTCTCCGTCGACAACAGTGGGTCCTCCCTTCCTTGCTCGCGATCGAGTGGGAATACTGATGGGTGGATGATAGTTGAGACCTGGATGAACTTGCTGTTGCCTGCTCGGTCGTTTGGCAAGATCATCTTGACTACCTCGGCGGGGATTATGGATCATGAGGAGGCGAGGCGGAAGCACGTGAGTTTCTCTCGCAATAAGGTGAAATGTACGAAATGCTGATGTTGGGTTAGACTGGTGGGAAGATCCTGGCGTATGTCTACTAGACGGGCTGGGCGAATGCATCACATTACCGCATGACGCAAGAGCGCTTGATCAGACATTCCGGTAACGGGCGCTATAAAGCCTCGAAGCATCCGAGAGAAGCGGCATGGAGGGGGCTGCATGGAGGGCAATCTGGTTTGCGTGAGGTGGCATATATTTTTTCTGCACAGATGACACCTAGATCTATCGGCCTAACCGCTGCTCGACCCGACTCCAAGCCTCCATAGCTCCCTCCCACTCCTCCCTCCTAAGAGCCCCTCGTATCTCAGCCTCATCTCCCTCCTCGCCCCCTACCGGAAGCAGCCTCGCGAGCTTCCTGACCAGGGGCAATCTCGACTCCCTTGCCCTGTCCAGTGGTGGCCGCAGCAAAGCTATCAGTGTGCTTGGTAGAGGAAGCGGAGTGGGATGTTGGCTGCTCCGATCAGCTCGGTAGTCGCAGGGGGTAGAGGAAACGTACTAGATCTCAGTGATGCTCAATACCCAGAACGGATATCCTCCGAGTTCTGGGGGAGGGCGAGGGAGGAGTGCACGGTACAGTGGTGGAGGGGAGACGGTGTGGATGAGGAGGAGGTCCGGGTCGGTCGTGAAATGCAGTGCCTCTGACGGTTCGTCAGCCAATCCCCAGAGGATTGAACGCGGAGACAGGACGGACCTCTGAATTCGGCGTCAAGCCTCTTCTGGGTGATTTCGTGCTGTGGGGTGTCTGCAGTCGCGTATCTTCGCGCGAGGCGGGCGAGAAGTGGACCGGAGGAGGATGGTGGGAGGAGATGGACGGTCATGGGTTGAGATTCGCTTTCTGTACCTAGACATCATTCAGAACCAAAAAAATCAGCGAGCAAGGGATCCATGCGTACTGTATGAAGGAAAGACAATGAGGGTCGTCACGCTCTCGATCTCGTCCTTGACATCCCGCTGCTCATGTCAGCAGTTCTCTGGCTGAGGGGACATACGGGTGAGGAAGACGCTCGAGGCGGTGATGACGAACCCGAAGGCGGTGGAGATGGCGGAAGTCGGAGCAGAGATTGCACGAGCGTGGACCTGCACAACTCCAGCAGCCCTACGACAAAGTCAGCAAGTTGACAAAGGAGTACTCTCGGATAGCATACCTTGTCCATCATACACGCTCATCTCGACAACACCCTCTTCGCCAGCCCATTGCACAGCCCTCCGGACGCTTTCGATCAGCGCCTTCCTCTCCTCCGTGAATCGCTTGATGTCAAGAGACCATCCTCGAGGTGGTAAAGGAGGAGGGTGGGAGAGTACAAGCGCGACATGCCGAGGAGGCCTTCGGGCTTGATTTCGTGGTGGTCTAGCTCGAGGTGACGGTTGAGAGAGGGACTCGTATAGGCGGAGAGCAAGGGAGGAAACGGTGAAGAGGACGTGGAGAAGGATGAACAGGGGAAGGGACAGGAGGTCCCGGAGTCGGAGACGATGGGTCATGGTATTGTATGGAGTTGAGAGGGATCATTTGGGAATTTGGGGTCAAACGAAAGTGGATGTGGAATTGGAATGGTGCACGTGGTTGGAGGTCTTCTTTGTCGAGCTTTTCTGATCAGTGAGTGCCAGGGATTGGAGTTTGGCGCGGAATCGTTTGACCCGTTGGTGAACTGTAGGTTTGACTGATCAAACATCTCCGAAACCTGGTATTGGTATTCGGTATTGCGCCAACAAACTTCAAAACCTCCCCTAGTTGGTGACTTTCATGAAGCTCATCAGCACCAGTACAACTGCGATCTCACGTTCCATCCCAGTAAGCCGGTTTGATCCCCCTTCATAATTGGCGGCTCTGTTGATGTGTAGCACGGAGCGTAGGGATGCCAGGAAGACATGTCTTCCACCATGGCACCAAGGGTAAATCGCGTCATTGACAAAAACGCTACATTGGCTTTGAGGTACGATCGCAACTCCTGACTGTCTTGCTGACCTTCCCAAAATTCTTCATGATGAGCTGGTCTATGATGGGTGTGTCTTCTGTTGACATCATACTCAACTCCTCAAAGTTGATCCGGCTTATGACAACACCCCGTTACCTTGATTGTAAAGGGGCCGAGCAATATGACATGAATTTAGACAGCTTGTGGTGGTGGTCTGCAGACTCTGCCTGTATCTGTTGGTATTCGTGATGACTGCATTTTGCAACGTTCAGCAACATGTCAGAAGACAGGTGATGGCTGTCACAAAGTGGTAGTAGGCCAGATTCTAGTTGACGTTCAGCTGGGATTGGTGAGTACATGCAGTTGAATGTGGAAATGCTACTTAGAATCAGGTGATTCTGTGGTCTATCTGAGTGGTCTGGGCACATGGAGTGGGAATACCTGGAGGGAATGGACTGGGATCAATGGAAATGTGAAGGAAGAATAGGAAGTCAACTTTTGTGAGGAATCCACCGGCTGTAGTCAGCTAAAATCTGAAACCTAAAAAGGCCAAGACCGATGCAGCTCCAGCGATCCTTTGTTCTTGT
>JAABUL010005107.1_pt1 | contig 16757 bp, 13 predicted proteins | sample 5559151 | NCBI WGS metagenome assembly JAABUL01 (sample SAMN10711876, study PRJNA513368) | rock metagenome | isolation source: Antarctica rocks | place: Antarctica: Victoria Land, Pudding Butte sud | reverse complement strand
ACGAGAAGCCGATGAACGCCAACGTGTTGGCCACCTGGTCGAACAGCGAATACGGCTTCAGCGCCGCCAGCACGCCCACCGGCACCGCGACCAGGATCGCCAGCAGCTGCGACGCGCCGATCACCACGAGCGTCACCGGCACGCGCTGCAGGATGAGCGTATCCACATCCATGCGGCTGACGAACGAAAACCCCCAGTCCCCCCGCAGCATCGCCGTCAGCCAGTGCAGGTAGCGCGACCACACGGGGTCATCGAGCCCGAACTTCGCCCGCAGCGCCGCCTGCACCTCGGGCGGGATGTTCGGGTTGGTCGCCAGCTCCCCGAACGGATCGCCCGGCGCCATCGCCAGCACCGTATACAGGATCAAGCTGATCCCCAGCAGCGCCGGGATCGCCAGCAGCAGCCGCCGCAGCAGGTACGACCGGCTCATTTGGCGGCCGGCTCAGGCATCCTTGTACCAATCGGCGAGCGCCCACATGGTGCTGTCGAACCCGCTCGGCTTGGCGTGCAGCCCCTTCGTCACACCCGCGACGATCGGCCGGTTCACGATCGGCAGCACGACGTGGTTGCGGCAGGCGATGTCGTTGCACTCCATCAGAATCTGCGCCCGCTTGACCGGGTCGACTTCGAATTGCTGCGATTCCCACACCGTCTTGTACTCGTCGCTCTGCCACCGCGTGATGTTCCGCCCCTGCCACTTGTTCTCCTTCTGCGCCGCCTCGATCGGCAGGAACGCGCGCAGGAACAGGGCGGGGTCGGGCGTGTCGGACGTCGTGTTGTACATCTGCAGATCGGCGTAGAACTTGGAATACGTGTCCGGATTGGCGAAGTCGGACGAGAAGAAAACCGACGCCGTCACCGACTTCAGGTCGAGTTCGATGCCCGCCTTCTGACAGGCCTGCTTGAACACCTGCTGCGTCTTCTGCCGCGGCTGGTTGATCGAGGTCTGGAACACGTATTTGAGCTTCTTGCCGTCCTTCTCCCGGATGCCGTCCGAGCCGGGCTTCCAGCCCGCCTTGTCGAGCACGGCAAGGGCCTTCTCCACGCTGAACTCGAACGCCATGTTCTTGGAGCGGTAGCGCTCCGGCACGTTGACGTAGGCGCCGGTAGCGATGCCCGTTCGGCCGTAGATGAATTTCTGCACCATCTCGCGCGGCAGCAGCAGGTTCAGCGCCTCGCGCACGGCCGGATCCGTGAGCGACGGGTGCTTGGTCTGCAGGCTCGAGCGCTGCCCGTCCACCTCGACGTTCGGATCGGTGAAGTTGCACTGGATGTGCTCGATCCCCGAGCTCTCGTAGATCACGACCCGGCCCTTGCCGGACTGCTCGAGCCGGGTCAGTACCTCGTCCTCGACCTGCAGGTTCCAGGCGTAGTCGAACTCGCCGGTCTGCAGCACCGCGCGCGCCGCAGAGACCGCGTCGCCGCCGCCCTTCATGTCGATCGCGTCGAAGAATGGCCGGTTCGGCCTGTGGTAGTTCGTGTTGATCACCCCGGAGACCAGGTCGCCCGGGCGGAATTCCTTGAACTTGTAGGGGCCGGTGCCGACCGGCGACAGGTTGGTTGGCGCGTCGCGCGACTTCGAGCCAATGAACTCCTCGAACAAGTGCTTCGGGATCAACACCCCCCGAGCGCCGGTGAAGGCATCGGCCCAGAACGGTGTCGGCTGCGAGAAATTGATGCGGACCGTATGGTCGTCGACCTTCTCGACCTCGATATCCTTGTATTTGCCGATCGTCACCGCGGCCGTTTCCGGGTCGCGCGCATACTTCCAGTTGAACACGCAATCATCCGCCGTGAACGGCTTGCCGTCGTGCCACTTGACGCCCTGCTTCAACTTCCAAATCACCGACTTGCCGTCCGCCGCGATGCCGCCATTCTCCTTGCTCGGCAACTCGGCCGCCAGCACCGCCACCAGGTCGCCCTTCTCGTTCCAGCTCGCGAGCGGCTCGTAGAAGATCCGGGACGCGTCCTGGTCCTTCGTCCCGATCGCGAAATGCGGGTTCAGCAGCGTCGGCGCCTGCCACCACAGCACTTTCAGCGTCCCGCCGCCGCCGCGCTTGGTCGGCTTGTAGCTGTCCGTCTCGGCCGCATGCGCAACCCCGCCCAGCGCCAGCAGCTGCGTCGCCATCGGCGCCGAAAGCCCGGCCGCCAGCAGCTTGCGCATGAACCCGCGCCGCGACAGGCGCCCGGCTTTGACGCGTTCAATCAGGTTATGCAGGTCAGGCGTGGCCATCTGCGGGCAAAGCTCCATGCAGGGGAGCGGCCAAGAGATCAGGTCCATGCACGTTAATCAATGCCGATCTGCATTTTCAGAGCAGCTGTAGGCGGCGGACCCTGACGCTTCCCGCAAGCCCGCCCATATGCGCCCTATGGCCTACCCGCAGCCCGGCTCCGCTCACGCCCTCGGCGCCCTCGTGCGCCCCCTCAAGCAGGCCATCGCCTCCGAAGTGGCGGCCGTCTTCAACGATCGCGACAAGGGCGAACGCCCCGTCACACGTCGCAGCGACGGCCTGTTCGGACCGCGATCGGTCGCCTGGCGCGTCCATGGCGACGTCGCCTCGATGATGGTCGGCGGCGTCGCCGGCCTGCTGCTGCAGATGCTCCACCCCGCGGTCCTCGCCGGCGTCTGGGATCACTCTAAGTTCCGCACCGACATGCACGGCCGCCTCCGCCGCACCGCCCGCTTCATCGCCCTGACCACTTACGGCAGCGCCGACGAGGCCCACCAGGTCATCGCCAAGGTCCGCCGCATCCACGGCTTCGTCGAAGGCACCCTGCCCTCCGGCCAACCCTACCGCGCCAACGACCCGGCCCTGCTCGCCTGGGTCCACGTCACCGAGACCACCACCTTCCTCGACGCCTGGATCCGCTACGCCGAACCCCGCATGCGCCTGGCCGACCAGGACCGCTACTTCGCCGAAATGGCCCAGATCGGCATCGCCCTCGGCGCCGACCCGGTGCCCCGCACCAAGGCCGAAGCCCGCCGCCTCATCGAAACCATGCGGCCCCAACTCGACTCCTCCGACCGCAGCCGAGAGATCGCCGAAATCCTGCTCCGCCGCCCCGCCGCAAACGCCCTGGCAGAACCGCTGCAACGCCTCACCATGCAATCCGCCATCGACCTCCTGCCGCCCTGGGCCCGCCGCATGCACGGACTGCCGCAACCCCCGCTTGTCCCCCTCGTCCGCGCCGGCACCCTCGGCATCGCCCGAACCCTGCGCTGGGCCTTCGCCTAAACCTCGACCGCCTCGCCCATCCTCCCCGCCCGCGTCATCGCCCCAGATAGCGCCGCCCCGGCGTTTCTGCTGTGGTAACCGCGAACACCCGAGGAGACGCGACCATGCGCCCGATCTCGCGCCGACTTGTCCTGACCGCCGCCGCCGCCCTGCCGACCGGCCTGCGCGCCGCCACCCCGGTCCGCGTCGGCTCCAAGCTCGACACCGAGGCCGCCCTGCTCGGCACGATCGTGCTCCTCCTGCTGAAAGCCGGCGGCATCCCGGTCGAAAGTCGCCTCCGCCTCGGCCCGACCAAGATCCTGCGCAGCGCCATCACCACCGGCGAGATCGACCTCTATCCGGAATACACCGGCAACGGCGCCTTCTTCTTCAACCGCGAGAGCGACCCCGCCTGGAAGGACCCCAAAGCCGCCTACGACCTCGTCCGCCGCCTCGACGCCGAGCAGAACCACCTCGCCTGGCTCCCCCCCGCCCCCGCCAGCAACGGCTGGGGCATCGCCGTCAACGGCAAGACCGCCCAGCAGAACAAGCTCCAAACCCTCGGAGACTTCGCCCGCTGGGTGAACGAAGCAGGCATGGTCAAGCTCGCCGCATCGGCCGAGTTCGTCGAGAGCGCCGCCGCCCTGCCTGCCTTCCAGGCCGCCTACGGCTTCAAGCTCACCTCGCCGCAACTCGTCGTGCTCGCCGGCGGCGACACCTCGGCCACCGAGCGCGCCGCCGCCGAGAACACCTCCGGCGTCAACGCCGCCATGGCCTACGGCACCGACGGCGCCATCGCCGCCCTCGACCTCGTCCTGCTCGAAGACCCCAAGCACGCCCAGCTCGTCTACGAACCCTGCCCCGTCATCCGCCAAACCGTGTTGGACGCCTACCCAACCCTTCCCACCCTCCTCGCCCCCGCCTTCGCCGCCCTAGACGGCCCCACCCTCCGCACCCTCAACGCCAAGATCGCCGTCGACGGCCAAGACGTCGAAACCGTCGCCACCACCTGGCTCAAAGACAAGAAACTTTTAAAGAACCCATGAACGCCCTCAAGCGCGACACTGCTCCTTCTCCCGCTGGCGGGAGAAGGCCGGGATGAGGGTGGAGCCCCAAACCGCAACCACACCCGCAAGCAGCCTCCGCAACATCCAACTCACCCTCCTCCTGCTCGCAGCCGCCTCCCTCTTCGCCCTCCCCTTCCTCGGCCACGCCCGCAACCGCCTCCTCTCCGGCCAGCCGATCGGCCTCCCGGCCGCTCTATCGCTGGCTGGCCCCTGGCCCGCAGCCGCACTCGCGACCGCCATCGCCCTCCTGCTCGCCCCATCCCTCCGCCCCGCCTCGGCCGCCGCGCGCTGGATCGCCCTTCTCGGCGCCGGCCTCGCACTGGCCGCTGCCGCTGCCCTCGCCGCCGCCGCCGCCGCCGGACTGGCCGCCGCCGCCAGCCCCTCCGCCCGCACCTCGCTCGGACCCGGCGCCTGGCTCTTCGCCGCCCTCCTCCTGCTCCTCGCCTCCGACACCGCCCGCAGGCTCAGCCGGCCCACTCTGGCCGTCGCCGCCGTGATCCTCGTCTTCGCCCCGCTCGCCCTGCTCGTCTGGCACGGCGACCTCGCCCCGCTCTCGCTGTTCCGCGAATACGCCGCCCAGCACGAAACCTTCCGCGCCGCCCTTGCCCGCCACGTCGTCCTCGTGCTCGCAGCCCTCGTCCCGGCGCTCCTGATCGGCCTCCCGCTCGGCATCGCCGCCCAGCGCTCCGCAAAACTGCGCCGGATCGCCTTCCCCGCACTGAACCTGATCCAGACCATCCCCTCGATCGCCCTGTTCGGACTGCTGATCGGGCCGCTCTCCGCCTTGGGCGCCATCATCCCCGGCATCGCCGGCGTCGGCCTCGTCCCGGCCATCCTCGCCCTCGTGCTCTATTCGCTGCTGCCGATCGTCCGCAACACCGTCGAAGGCCTCGACGGCGTGCCCCGCGACGTCCGCACCGCCGCCCGCGCCATGGGCATGAGCCCCGCCCAGGCCTTCCTCCGCGTCGACGCCGTGCTCGCCCTGCCCGTCCTGCTCGCCGGCCTGCGCATCACCACGGTACAGGCCATCGGCCTGGCCGCAATCTCCGCCCTGATCGGCGCCGGCGGCCTCGGCGCCATCATCTTCCAGGGCCTGTTCGCCAACGCGCTCGACCTCGTCGTGCTCGGCGCCCTGCCCGTCATCGCCCTGGCCGTCGCCGCCGACCTCGGCTTCCGCCTGCTCGCCACCTGGGCCCAGCCGGCATGATCACGCTCGACCACGCAACCCGCGCCTACCCCGGCGTCACCGCCCCCGGCTTCAAGGCACTCGACGACGTCTCGCTGACCATCCCCGATGGCGAGTTCCTCGTCCTGATCGGCGCCTCCGGCTCCGGCAAATCCACCCTGCTGCAGCTCATCAACCGCCTGCAGGACCCCACCGCCGGCACCATCGCCGTCGACGGCCAGGACATCGCCCGCCTGCCGCCCGAGCGCCTGCGCCGCCAGATGGGCTACGTCATCCAAGGCGGCGGCCTGTTCCCGCACTGGACCGTCGAACGCAACATCGCCACCGTCCCCACCCTGCTCGGCTGGCCCCGGCCCAAGATCGCCGCCCGCGTCGACGAGCTGCTCGCCACCCTGCGCCTCGACGCCCCAAGACTCCGCCGCGCCTACCCGCACATGCTCTCCGGCGGCCAGCAGCAGCGCGTCGGCGTCGCCCGCGCGCTCGCCGCCCGCCCCTCCATCCTGCTCATGGACGAACCCTTCGGCGCCCTCGACCCCGTCACCCGCGCCGAGCTGCAAACCGAACTCCGCCGCATCCACGCCGAGATCGGCTGCACCATCGTCTTCGTCACCCACGATATCGACGAAGCCCTCAGCCTCGCCACCCGCATCGCCATCATCGACCAGGGCCGCCTCGTCCAGCTCGGCACCCCGCTCGAACTCCTCACCGCCCCCGCCAACGACCTCGTCGCCCGCTTCATCGGCCGCACCGACCGCGGCCTCAAACTCCTCGCGGTCCAGCACATCTCCGACCGTATCCGACCCGGCGCCCACGCCGACGGCGACAAGGTCAGCCCCGACCTCACGCTCAGCCAAGCCCTCTCCGAAATGGTCACCCGCGGCACCCAGGCCCTCCCCACCGAAGGCGGCGCCATCTTCCTGGCCGACCTCGTCCGTCACCAGTGATCCGCCCGTGATCGCCTTTGCCGCCCTGCTCGCCGCCCTGCTGCTCACCGCCTTCGGCCTGCCCTATGCGCGCCCGCTCTTCGCCGCCCTGTTCCCCGGCCTCGACACCCCGATCTACCACCAGGACAGCTTCCCCGCCCTCCTGCTCGGCCACCTGCAGATCGTCGTCGCCGCCAGCGCCTTCGCGGTCACGGCCGGCGTCCTGGCCGGCATCGCCGCCACCCGCCCCGCCGGCCGCGACATCCGCGGCCTGCTCGAAACCATCGCCGCCATCGGCCAGGCCGCGCCCCCTGTCGCCGTCCTCGCACTCGCCGTCCCCGCCATGGGCTTCGGCGCCGCTCCCGCCATCGTCGCCCTCTCGCTCTACGGCCTGCTGCCGGTGCTGCAGGGAACCGTCGCCGGGCTCGACGGCACCCCGCCCGAGGCGCTGCTCGCCGCACGCGGCATGGGCATGAGCTCCACCCAATCCCTGCTCCGGGTCGAACTCCCGCTCGCCGCCCCCGTCATCCTGGCCGGCATCCGCACCAGCGTCGTCATCGGCATCGGCACCGCCGCCATTGCCTCGACCGTCGGCGCCAAGACCCTCGGCCTGCCCATCATCGTCGGCCTCAACGGCTCCAACACCGCCTACGTCCTGCAAGGCGCCATCCTCGTCGCCCTCCTCGCCCTCACCCTCGACCACGGCTTCGAGCTCCTCGCCCACGCCGCCACGCGCTGGCGGCGCGCCGCTTGATAATGCTGCCGCCACGCGCTGGCGGCGCGCCGGGGAGGTGACCCGCTCGCCGCCTAATGCTAGACGGTGCGCCTGCTTCGCAGAGGGCTCTGCATATGATGCGTATCGTCCCGTTTCTCGCCGTTTCGGCGCTCTTCCTCACCGCCGCCGCCCAGGCGCGCACGCTCGAAGTCGGCCAGGGAAAGCAGTTCCCCGCCCCCTCCGCCGCCGTCGCCGCCGCCGCCGATGGTGACAAGATCGCGATCTACCCGGGCCAGTATTTCGACTGCGCCGTGATCACCAAGGGCAATCTCACCCTCGAGGGCGTCGGCAACGCCGACCAGGTCGTGCTCACCGACAAGGCCTGCGAAGGCAAGGCCCTGATCGTCGCCCGCGCCCCCAACCTGACCATCCGCAACCTCACCCTCGCCCGCGCCCGCGTGCCCGACGAGAACGGCGCCGGCATCCGCGTCGAGGGACCCAATCTCGTCATCGAGCGCGTCCGCTTCCTCAACAACCAGAACGGCATCCTGTCCGGCTTCACCGGCAGCTCGATCACCATCCGCGACAGCGTGTTCGAGAAGAACGGCTTCTGCGGCAACTCCTGCTCGCACGGCATCTACGCCGGCGGCTCGGACCTCCTCCACATCGAGCGCACCCGCTTCTTCGACACCAAGCGCGCCCACCACATCAAGTCACGCGCCAAGCGCACCGAAGTGATCGACTGTGACATCGAGGACGGCCCCGAGGGCACCGCCAGCTACGAGATTGAGCTCCCCAACGGGGGCTCGCTGCTCGCCCGCGGCAACACCATCGTCAAGGGTCCGAAGGCCGAGAACCATACCGCCGCCATCATGATCGGCTCCGAGGGCGTCACCCAGCCGACCCCGGAGATCATCGTCCAGAATAACACCTTCCGCAACGACGGCGACTATCCGACCATCTTCGTCGACAACCTGACCGCAACCGAGGCGCAGCTCTCGGGCAACAAGATCTCCGGCAACGGCCGGGTCACCCCGCTCAAGGGTGACGGAAAGGTCCTCGCCGCCAAGTGAGGGCAGCCCCGCTGCTGGCGGCCCTCCTCGCCGCCAGCCCCGTCTCCGTAACCCAGGCCGCTGCCCGCACGCTGACCGTCGGCGAGGGCAAGGACTACGCCCTCCCCTCGGCCGCCATCGACGCCGCCGGCGACAACGACACCGTGCTGATCGAGCCCGGCACCTACTTCGATTGCGCCATCGTCCGCCGCAACGGACTGACCATCGCCGGCAACGGCGGCAAGGCCGAGCTCACCGACAAGGCCTGCGAAGGCAAGGCCCTGCTCGTCATCCGCGCCGACCGCGTCACCCTGCGCGACATCGGTCTCGCCCGCGCCCGCGTCCCCGACGGCAACGGCGCCGGCATCCGCCTCGAGGGTCCCAACCTGCTCGCCCAGCGCGTCACCTTCGACAACGACCAGGTCGGCCTCCTCTCCGGCATGCAGGGCGGCGAGATCCGCATCCAGGACTGCACCTTCGACGGCGGCGGCGTCAGCGGCGTCAGCCCGAAATACGCCGTCATGGCCGGCCGCTCCGACCTCCTGCGCATCGAGCGCTCCACCTTCCGCAACGGCAAGGGCGGCCAGATCCTGACCGACGCCACAAACTCCGAGATCACCGGCAACACCATCGCCGGCGGCCTCGGCGACGACCCGGCCGAAGCGATCCTCGCCACCACGGGCGCCCTCCACCTCGACGACAACACCATCACCATCGGCCCCACCGCCCCCCGCGGCGACGCCGCCGTCGCGATCTGGGACGACGCCACCGCCACCCTCCGGCACAACCGCCTGATCAATGACACCGGCCGCCCGATGGCCCTCCTGCTCGACTGGACCTCCTCCACCCCCACCCTCGAAGCCAACGAGATCGCCCGCGGCGACAGCCTCGAAACCAGCTCCGGCATCTGGCGCCACCGCGCCTCGGTCCAGTTCCACGCCCGCAAGGACGAAGCCCGCCACATGGCCGGCCAACTCAAGCGCTTCATCCAGGGCCTGCGGCATTGAAGCGCCTCGCCCTCTGCGCCCTGCTGCTCGCACTCCAAGCCGCCCCCGCTCTCGCCGCCCCGTTCGACACATACGAGCTGATCATGTGGCAGGAGCGCACCCAAGCCCAGATCGACGGTATGAAGCGCATCGGCTTCACCGGCACCAAGCTCCGCGCCACCTCCGGCCGCATCGACCCGGCCGAGCTCGCCGCCCACATCGCCTCCGGCCTGCCCTGGTACCTCGAGAACGTCGCCACCGACCTCTACGCCCCCTACCACCGCTACACGCCCGGCAAATCCGTCACCTGGCTGTTCGACGCCGCCAAGGCCCAGCGCCGCGCCAACCCCGCCGACACCACCGTCTTCATCCGCGACCCCAGCCTGTCCGACCCCGCCTGGCGCGACCGCATCGCCCAGCGCCTGCAAGCCCTCGTCCGCGAACAGTCCCAATACCACCCGCTCTTCTACAATCTCGCCGACGAAGCCGGCATCGGCGACCTCGCCGCCGCCTGGGACGCCGACATCGGCCCCGCCTCCCTCGCCGCCATGCGCGTCTGGCTGCAGACCCAATACCCGAGCCTCCCCGCCCTCAACGCCGAATGGGCCACCCACTTCGACCGCTGGGACGACGTCACCCCCGAACTCACCGACCAGGCCCTCGCCCGCACCGACGCCAACTACGCCGCCTGGGCCGACTTCAAGGCTTGGATGGACATCGCCTTCGCCCGCGCCGTCCGCGCCGGCACCGACGCGCTGCATCAGGCCGACCCGGCCGCCCGCGGCGCCCTCGAAGGCGCCCAACTCCCCGGCTGGGGCGGCTACGACTACAGCCTCCTCGCCCACGCCGTCGACGTCATGGAGATCTACGACGCCGGCAACGCGACCGCGCTCGCCCGCGCCGCCAACCCCGGGCTGATCCTCCTCCGCACCAGCTTCGGCGGCAATGACGGCCCCGAGATCTGGCGCCACCTGCTGCAGGGCGGCCGCGGCACCATCGTCTGGGACGAAGGCGATGCCGTCGTCGCAGCGGACGGCGCGCCAAAACCCCGCGGCCAGCAATTCGCCGCCCTCATGAGCGCCGTCCGCGCCGTCGCCCCCGACATCATCCCCAGCACGCCCGCCTTCGACCCGGTCGCAATCCTGGTCTCCCAGGCCAGCTTTCGCACCCAGTGGCTGCTCGACCGCCGGCCCGGCGGCGTCACCTGGTCCGACCGCGCCGCCGCCCGCGAAAACGAGGACAACCCCTGGCGCGCCGCCCGCCGCGAAACCTTGCAACGACTGCTCGGCCTCGGACTGCAACCCCGCCTGCTCGCCTCCAGCGCCGTCGAGGCCGGCGCCCTGCTCCGCGACGGCATCCGCGTGCTCATCCTGCCGCACGCGATCGCCCTCTCGGACGCCGAGATCGCCGCCATCGAGGCCTTCTCCGCCGCCGGCGGCAAGGTGTTCGCCGACACCGAGCCCGGCCTGTTCGACGGCCACAGCCGCCTGCGCGCGCAACGGCCACAGGCCGGCCTGGCCCAGGTGCCGGAAGTGATGCTGCACGCCGGCACCGCACCGGACCCGGGCAGCCTCGACGGCATGGCCGCCTTGCTCGCCGATGCCGGCGTCCCGCCCCGCGCCACCTTCCGCACCCCCGACGGCGGTCGCGCCCCAGGGATCGAGGCCCGCTGGCTACAACGCGACGGAACCCGCTTCCTGTCCGTCCAGGCGATCGACCCCTGGACCGCGCCGGCGCACATCGATGTCGAACTGGCCGCGCCCGCCATGGTCCGCGATCTGCGCCGCGCCACCCCGGCCGCCCGCACGCAACGCCTCCGCCTCGACCTCGACCCGGCCGAGCCGACGATCCTCGCGATCGAGCCCTAGAGCACTTAAAATGCTCTAAAGCGCGCGCGCCGTGTTCCGCTCCAGCACGCTCGTGCTGCATTCGTGCCAGGCGCCCGCGCGTTGATAACGCAGGCAGACGGTCGGTGGCGCTCCGGCCAGGGCCGCGACCACGTCGGCCGGCTCGAACAGCGCCCGGCCGTCGATCGAGTGCAGGATGTCCGTGGGGCGCAGCCCCGCCCGTTCCGCCGGACTCCCCTCGGCCACGCTCAACACGACCAGCCCCGCGCGCTTGCGCCCGCCCCGGCAAGACCCGATCGTCCGCACCCCCAACCAGCCCTGCCGTCCGGACACGGTCGTCAAGCCCGGCGCCAGCGCCCGTCCGAGGAACGCCTCGATCACCCGCGCCAGCTTGGCCAGGTCCGCCAGCACGTCGAGTTCGAACGCCCCGACCTCGGCCGAGAACAACGCGACCGTCCCCAGCACATACCCGCCCTCGTCGACCAGCGGCACACCCGCATAGGACCGCACCCCGATCGGCGGCTGCACCAGCGCGTGCGCCCGGAACCGAGGATCCCCCCGCGCGTCGGCCACCAGCAAGGCAATGCCGCCACGCACCACGACGTCGCAGAAACTCCCGTCGCGCATGATGTCGTCGACCTCGAACCCCGACGAACCAGCCGGCCACACGAACGCATCATCGACGAAGCACACCGAGGCGCGCCCAGCCGCGAAGCTCGCCGCCGCATGCTCCGCCACCCGGTCAAGCGAGGCGAGGCTCTCGCCATCCAGCCCGCGATAGGCCTGCAACGCCGCCAACCGCGCGGCTTCGAGCACCGCGCTCGCCGGCGGCGGGCGGCGTCTGGCCGATCCGGAGTCCCCCAACTCGGCAAACATCAAGCCCTCAAGTGTGACAATACATGAGCTATAAACACGATACCGTGACCTCCGCAACGGCATTAAGCGTTTGTTCGACATCAGCGGCTAGACAGGCCCCGGCTAAACAGGCCCGGCTAAGCAGGTAGAGTGCACGGAGTGCGGAAAAGGGATGACGCAGAACCGCCGGTTGAATAGGGTCAGACCGTGAACGTTCTGGCCCCCGCCAAAGCACGCTTGCCCATCGAAGTGGTCCACGACCTCGTGTGCCCCTGGTGCTATCTCGGCGTCCGCCGCCTGTTCCGCACCATGCGCCGCCGCCCCGACCTGCTCTACGACCTCACGTGGCGCCCTTTCCTCCTCAACCCCGACATGCCCCGATCCGGCATGACCCGGTCGGATTACGTCATCCGCAAGTTCGGCGGCGAGGACCGCGCCCGCCGCCTCTACGCCTCCATCACCGAGATCGGCGACGCCGAGGGCGTGGCCTTCCGCTTCGACCGCATCCGCCGCACCCCCAGCAGCGTCGACGCCCACCGGCTGATCCGCTGGGCCGCCCCGATGGGACGCGCGACCGAGGTTGCCGAGGCACTGTTCGCCGCCCATTTCACCGACGGCTACGACATCGGCGATCATGCCGTGCTGCGCGCCATCGCCGGCTCGTGCGGGCTCGACGCCGCCTCCGTCGGCGCGTTCCTGCGCAGCGAGGACGACGTCGACGCGATCCACGCCGACAACCTCCGCGCCCATCGCCTCGGCATCAATGGCGTCCCCTGCTTCGTCGTCGCCGGCCGCCACGCAATCGCCGGCGCGCAGGAACCCGACGTGATCGAGCGCCTGCTCGACGTCGCCGCCGTCGATACCGGCGAGGACTGATCAGCCGCTCGAACAGGCTGGGTCAAACGCGGATTTAAGAGTAACGTCGTCGGCGTCAGCCAAGGAACGATTTGGATGCTGCGACGCGCCACCCTGATTGCAACCACACTTCTCGCCGTGGTGCCGATTGCAGCCTGGGCCCAAACCACGCCCGAAAGCGCCCGCGCGCTCCAGCAACAAGTCCAGAACTGGATCGCTACCACCCTCGGGCCGGACGTCCGCATCAGTAAGGACATCCCCTTCCGCATCACCCCCGCCGGCGACCACTACCAGGTCGAAGTCCCCCTCGGAGACGGCCCCAACGCGCTCGTCGTCACCGCCACCGCCAGGGAACAGATCGGCGGGCGCTGGGCGATCGAGAACATCCATATCCCCTCGCCCGCCGGGTTCCAGCTCAAGATGCCGGACTCCGTGGCCGCGTCGAACCCGACCATGGCCGGCCCCCTCAACTACAAGGTCACCATCGCCGAGCAGGCCGGCACCGTCCTGCTCGACCCCAGCTTCGCCACCCCGACCACCTCGACCTCCAGCATCCAGGGCCTCGACCTCGTCGTCACCGGCCCGACGCTCGAGCAGCACAGCCATCTCGACCGCGGCACCGGCACCACGGTGATGACCCCCGCCCCGAACGGCCGCGCCGACATCGTCATCACCTCCCAGTTCGAAGGCTACACGATCGATTCCAAGACGATCGATTCCAAGACGGGCGCCTCCAAATCCGGTGACCCGGCCAGCAGCGACGACCGCCAGCCGCTCAAGATCGGCATCGGCCGCGCCCGCATGAACGCCACCTTCGACAACGTCTCGCGCGAGCGCTTCGTGCAATTGCTCCAGACCCTGCCCAAGCTAGGCGCCAAATCGAGCAACAAGGCCTCCCCGGACACCCCAGCCCCGCAGCCGACCGCCGCCCTGCTCGAGCTCGTCACCGACCTGGCCACCGGCATGACCATAGAGGAAGCCTTCGACGACCTCTCCTTCGGCGTCCAGGGCATGGACGCCAGCCTGAAAGCCACCAAGCTCGGCCTGGCCGCAAAGAGCACCGACGGCCTGCTGCAAGCCATGCTCGACCTCGGCGCCGAAGGCCTCACCCTGCCCGACCTCGGCCTCGGCGCCATGGCCGACCTCATCCCGACCAAGATCAGCCTGCGCCCCACCGTCTCCGGTATCCCGACCGAGGCCGCCATCCGCATGATCAAAGCCTCCGGCGACGGCAACGCCCCCGCCTCCAGCGACATCGCCGCCCTCTTCGCCCGCGGCGGCATCACCGCCGGGCTCGACAGCCTCACGGTCGAACTCGCCGGATCCACCTTCACCGGCAACGGCAAGATGCTGTTCACCTCGCCCACCGAATACGCCGGCGCCGCCCAGATCACCGCCACCAACCTCGACGCCCTGCAGCAGCGCCTCGCCGCCGACCCGACCACCGCGCAGGCCGGCCCCGTCATCATCTTCCTCAAGGGCGTCGGCCGCACCGTCGACAACAAGATGGTCTGGGACATCGTCTACCGCGACCGCCGCCTGCTGGTGAACAACCAGGACCTGACCGCCCTCACCGGCGGCGGCGGCCAGTCTGCCGCCCCGGCACCGCAGGGCGAACCCAAGCGGCCGGTGCCCCCGCCCGCCAACGGCCAGCCGCAGCTGCGCCGCTAGCAGTAGCAACGATACCGAAACAAACTGGCAGGACGCTCTGGACAGGCAGCCCGGTTGTACGGTCATCCTGAGGACCATGAAGCGAGCGACCAAACGCCCGCATCCGCAGGAGGAACTCGGATGACCCCAACCAGACGCGCCACCATGGCCGGCCTTGCCGCCATCGCCGCGGTCGCGGCCCCGCCACGGCCGGCGCTGGCCCAGTCCAAGCCGCTCGTCGCGGTCGCCATGCCCACCAAGGTCTCGGCGCGCTGGATCGCCGACGGCGACAACATGGTCAAAGTGCTGAAAAGCCGCGGCTACGACACCGACCTGCAATACGGCGAAGACGACGTGCCGAACCAGGTCGCCCAGATCGAGAACATGGTCACCAAGGGCGCCAAGGTCCTCGTCATCGCCGCCATCGACGGCAGCACGCTGACCCAGGTCCTGGCCCAGGCTGCAGCCAGCAACATCAAGGTCATCGCCTACGACCGCCTGATCCGCAACACCCCCAACGTCGATTACTACGCCACCTTCGACAACTTCCAGGTCGGCGTCGAACAAGCCCAGTCGATCCTCCAAGGCCTCAAGGCCCGCGACAGCAAGGGCCCGCAAACGATCGAGCTGTTCGGCGGCTCGTCGGACGACAACAACGCCTACTTCTTCTACGATGGCGCCATGTCGGTGCTCAAGCCGCTGCTCGACGCCAAGACCCTGGTCATCCCGAGCGGACAAATGGGAATGGACAAGGTTTCCACCCTGCGCTGGGACGGCGCTACCGCCCAGTCCCGCATGGACAACCTGCTCAGCGCCTACTACGGCAACCGCACCCTCGACGCCGTGCTCTCGCCCTACGACGGCATCTCCATCGGCATCATCTCCTCGGTCAAGGGCGTCGGCTACGGCAGCGCCGACCTCAAGATGCCGATCATCTCCGGCCAGGACTGCGAGATCCCCTCGGTCAAGGCCATCCTGCGCGGCGACCAATACGCCTCCATCTTCAAGGACACCCGCGACCTCGCCAAGGTCACCGTCGACATGGTCGACGCCCTGCTGTCCGGCAAGCAGCCGGAAGTCAACGACACCAAGAGCTACAACAACGGCACCAAGGTGGTCCCCGCCTACCTGCTCAAGCCGGTGATCGTCACTAAGGAGAACTGGAAGCCGGTCCTCGTCGATAGTGGCTACTACAAGGCCAGCCAGATCCAGTAACGACCATGCCCGACCTGCTTGAGATGACAGCCATCACCAAGCGCTTCGGCCCGGTGACCGCGCTCGCCGACGTCACCCTCTCCGTCCGTCCCGGCGAGATCCACGCCCTCGTCGGCGAGAACGGCGCCGGCAAGTCCACCCTGATGAAGGTGCTGAGCGGGGTCTACCCCGCCGGCAGCTACGACGGCGCCATCCTGTTCGACGGCCAGGAGCGGCGCTTCCGCAGCATACGCGACAGCGAGGCGCTCGGCATCGTCATCATCCACCAGGAGCTGGCGCTCATCCCGCTGATGTCGATCGCCGAGAACATCTTCCTCGCCAATCCGCCCGCCCGCTTCGGCGTCATCGACCGCGAAGCCGCCTACACCCGCACCCTCGCCCTCCTCCAGCAGGTCGGCCTGAACGAACCCCCGGAAATCCGCGTCGGCGACCTCGGCATCGGCAAGCAGCAACTGGTCGAGATCGCCAAGGCGCTGTCCAAGGAAGTCCGCCTGCTCATCCTCGACGAACCGACAGCCAGCCTCAACGAACGCGACAGCGCCGCCCTGCTGCGCCTGCTCGCCGAGTTCCGCAGCCGCGGCATCTCCTCCATCCTGATCTCGCACAAGCTGGGCGAGGTCGCCACCGTCGCCGACCGCATCACCGTGCTGCGCGACGGCCAAACCGTCGAGACCATCGACTGCGCCCAAGGCCCGGTGCCGGAAGACCGCATCATCCGCGGCATGGTCAACCGCGACATGGACCACCGCTTCCCCCCGCGCACGCCGGCCATCGGCGATATCGTCTTCCAGGTCCGCAACTGGTCCGCCTGGCACCCGCTCTACCCCGAACGCCGCGTCGTCAAAAACGTCGATTTCGAGGTCCGCCGCGGCGAGATCGTCGGCATCGCCGGGCTGATGGGCGCCGGCCGCACCGAGTTCGCCATGAGCGTCTTCGGCCGCGCCTGGGGCAGCAAGGTGACCGGCGCGGCCACGCTCGACGGCCGCGAGGTCGACCTCTCGACCGTGCCCCGCGCCATCGCCGCCGGCCTCGCCTACGTCACCGAGGACCGCAAGGCCCTCGGCCTCCTGCTCGGCGAGGACGTCCGCAAGAACATCGTCCTGGCCAACCTGCTCGGCGTCGCCCGCGGCGGCGTCATCCCAGGGATCATCGACGACATGGCCGAGCTGACCGTCGCGGACGGCTTCCGCA
>JAABUL010005105.1_pt1 | contig 16761 bp, 31 predicted proteins | sample 5559151 | NCBI WGS metagenome assembly JAABUL01 (sample SAMN10711876, study PRJNA513368) | rock metagenome | isolation source: Antarctica rocks | place: Antarctica: Victoria Land, Pudding Butte sud | reverse complement strand
TCCCAGCGCTGCAGGATTCTTGAAAAGCTCAGTCAGCAACCTCGGCTGTGCGTGTGGTGCAGCAGCAATAAGCTGCTCTGTGTGGCTTGGTGAGCTGGCTGGACAGGCTCGTGCAAGCAACGTATGGCGAACCCGGACGCCACTTCTTCATTGCCCCGTGTTTAACACGTGCATTTGTATGTGCTACAGGTGTGCTTGCCTCCGGCAAAGGCGCCAGCGGTGCCGGGAGCGATGCCACTGTCTGCGGCATGGCGGCGCAGGTCACGAACATGCAGCCACTAACCAGCCACGATCTAGATGGCGGCCGTGCTGGCAGTTCAGGCGGCGCCGCAGCCGATGCGGCGGGTGTGACCGCCGAGGCAGCGGGCGCAGCAGAAGGCCAGCCGGCGGAAGACCCGGCGGCGGCAGAAGGTGCGGGGGCCGCCGCACAAGCTATGGCGAGGGAAGGAGAGGCTGGCGCCGAAGCGGAGGCTGCATCCCCACCGGAAGACCCGGAGGTGTGCCTTTTCCAGGGTTTCACTTACTCAGGATTCAATGTGGTCCCCGGGCTGGCTCTGCACCTGACCACAGGAGTAAGGAAATCGTGCTCATCGTGACTGTGGACTGTGAAGCTGCCATCGCTCAATTCTGTGCGATGTATCAGTTGCACCAGTGTTTTGCTGACCGAAGTGCCTATTGACAATGCCGATCGCAAATGTGCCGCTGCAGGTGCGGCGGCTGCGGGAGGAGGTGGCCGAGCTGCGGCGGCGGCTGCAGACTGCCACCGCGGAGCGCAGTCAGGCGCCGCTGTCCGTTGGCAACCCCGTGGAGGTGCGCAGCAAAATCAGAGGGCACAAAAGACGATCGTGGCCTATGTTGCTCACGCTTTCGGGACGCTCTGCAAGCAGTAGCTCCTCAGCTTGTACATCCGGCTCGTGCAGGCATCACACGAGGGCCTGCACCCACTCTGGCTGCTGAACGCGAGAAACACTGATTGTTGCTGAACGCAAAGATGTGTCTTCTTAGGTAGCTTGCATCGTAGCCGGGTGGCGCGAGCCAGGCGGCGGCCTGTCGACCCCTACTGACTTCTGTCTTTCTGAACTCATGGCAGGCGTGCGGCACGAGCCAGGCGGCGGGACTTTCAATTCCCGTGCGCATCAACCAGCTGGACTTTGCGGTGGACCAGTACATCGCCATCGGCTCGCCGCTGGGCCTATTCCTCGCGCTGCGCAAGGTACTTGTATCGTTATCTTCTCGAACGGAGGTCAACTGAAGAGAGCTTGCTTGAAGAGAGTTGCTCCATGTTCTGCTCGCAATTCATGACTGATGTTTTTGGCGCCGGACCATTGCATTGCCGCCGGCTCGCTGCCTGGGCTGCTGCTTGCTCTGCCAAGGTGCAGTCCTGTGGGGTTCTAGAACGGAATTTCAGAAAGGACCTAGAAAGGGCAGCGCTGATGTGCCTGCCCGGGCCAGGGTGCTCAATCCAGCTCGCTTTCCATGGGCACTCCTGCTTGGCTGCGCCATCTGACAGTGGCCAGTGCAGGGGAGATGGCATGACGTCATCAGATGTACGACTGTGAGCTGGTATGGTGTGTGCATGCAGATCGACCCGGGCCAGAGCGCGGGGCTGGGCTCGCCGGCGGCGGCGGCGCTGATGCCCGGCGGCGGCGGCGGCTGCGATGGTCTGCCCGCCGTCAACCGCGCCTACAATTTATTCCAACCTTATGACCCTGTCGCCTACAGGTTAGAAACCAACCGAGAAAGAAGTGTCAGAAAGAACAAGGAAGAGAAAGACAGCAGATTGTCGCCCGCCATCAACCGCGCCTACAACATGTGCCAGCCCTAAACCCTACGACACCATCGCCTGCAGGCAAGCTGGTGATAGGAATGCTGCAAGACATAGGATGTCAGGAGCCTTCCTGCAGCAGAAACACTGTCTTCATTAGGCGTGATCCCCAAACAGTGGAGCCTTGCTGCCGCCGTTCTGTTGCCACTGATTGGATCATTCGTTGCGCCAGTTCATCAAATCGATTCTGATCGTCCTGCTGCTCTCAGGATGGAGCCACTAGCGGTGCGAGGGGGGGAGAAGCGGCGGCCAGTGTTTGCCCCCTACCACCGCGGCGGCCGCCGCCTGCACATCGGCATCCAGGCGCGCTCTTCTCAACAACGGACTTGCTGAGATTCTGCTGCACGTATGCAACCACTTTGTGGAACATGATAACACGTGCCTTCTGATGAAACTCAATTACACTGAACTCCATCTAACGTCGCTGTGGCGCGCAGGAGCCGTTGCAGGGCATCGGCTCCGTCGGCAGCATTGTATGAATTTCTATATAATTCTGTGTAAATCTAAGCAAACAGCCGGAATTGGACCCTGTCGGCGACCATGAGCTAATGGAGGACGCCGGCTGCGCCGTCGGCGGCTTTTGCAGCAAATATCCATCAATTTTACACTTACAAACTTGCGTTGAAACTCTGGGTGCGCAGGAGCTCTCGGACGACATTGGCCGACGGCGGCTTTGGCAGCAGCATCCATGTAATCCCGACTCTCAAACCCTGCTGTCGCAGGAGTTATCGGAGGACATCGGCTCTGCCGTAGGCGGCTTTGGCAACAACGTTGGCCGCGTGACTGGCAACGTGTGGGGCAGCATGCGCAGCGGCCTCGGCCGCGCTGCCGCAGCGGTTACCGTTGCCAAGGCGGAAGGCGGAGCGGAGTCAGCGGCGCCGCCAGACTCCGCTAGCCAGCAGGCGGTGGACGTGAGTGTGCCGTTGCAATCCTCTCCGCTGACATGCTTGCATGGCCAGCATGTGTCTTCACTCGTTCTCTCGAGCCAGCCAAAAAGCCCCCTGCCCGCGGAGGTGCGCTCCGAGGCCGCCTGCTTTGCGCCACACACCTTTTAGCTGCAAATTCACCGGAACACTTGGCAATCTGCTGCCGCCGGGTTGCTCACAGCGTCTTGGGCATGCATTCTCCTCCACAGGCGGAGGTGCAGGCGCAGGCAGCACGGCGTTCTGGCGGCCCATGCAGGGCCAACTGTTCACAGGTTGCAGTTCCTGGCGGCTGCGTCCTCATGCATGTGCTCCTCTTGCCCCGCAGGCGGAGGTGCAGGCGCGGGCGGACGAGCCCGGCACGGCATTCTGGCGGCTCACGGAGGGCCGTGGCAGCGGCGATGACAAGTCCGCCGCCGGCCGCCTCGACTTCATGCTACAGGTGCGCTAGCAGCCGCCGTCATTGGCTTGATCGTCTCTTTCGATTTCTGTTGATCAGCTCCTGACCAGCTGGTCAAAGGAACACCCGTTGTCCTGGATCGGTTGCTGGCCACATTGCTGTGCAAGTTGCTCCGGCAGGATCGAGCCGGCATCGGCAATTCCGACCTGATTCCGCAAGCATGACACGACAGGTTTGCAGGTTTATTGACGCTGCAGGACTCGCTTGCAGGAAAGACCCCATCAGCGCGCAACTCAGCCTGCGAATTTTGTTCGTAAACTTTCCATGGATACGACTGCAGGACTCGCCGACCGAAAACCCCTACCTGTCCGCCATCAGGCTCCCACTTCAGCTACTGGAACAAGCCCCGACACCGCGCTGCTGGTTCTCATGCTGTTTCCCCGCGGTGACCGCAGGACTCGCCGACGGAGAACCCCTATTTGTCCGCCATTAGCTCCCACTTCAGCTACTGGAACAGCCCCGACACCGCGCTGCTGCTGGCGCGCGCGGTCTCCGGCCTGGACGTGCTCACGGGGCGGCACAAGCACGCGGACGCGGAGGCGGCGGCGGTGCCGGGCGGCGGCGGCAAGGACGGCATAGCAGGCGGCAGTGGGAACGCTGGCGAAAAGACGCCGCAGGGCGGGTCGCCGAAGGCGGTGGCGCCACAGGGTGGCTCACCGCACAGCCCGCCGCCGGAGCAGGTGAGTGTTTCGCTGCAGAGCGCATTTGTGTTGCGAGGTGGCATTGCACAGGGGCAGCGTGTCCTGAAGATGCACATGGTCCGCCAGGCCGACGCCATCATTACAAACGACATCGCTGCTGTGGCCCGCAACTTGCTGCTGATCGCTGCTGTACTGATTCCCGGCACAGGTGGCGGGGACCAGCCCGCCGGTGCCGCTCAGCCCGCAGGAGCTGGTGGATCGAGCGTGGCATCACTCGGGCATCTGAGGAGGATGCTGTGCCCTGCAGCGCTGCAGTAATATACGCTTGTGCCAGCAAGGGACTCATGGCGCGGGCACTTTGGGGTGTCTCCAATAATTTCGCTCCACGAACCCTGCTGCCATGCGTCGGATCTAGATCCTGGCGTGCTGCAATTCCAATGCCACCTTTTCTAGACTGTTCTAGAGGCGGACTGTTGGCCCTGCAGTTTGCCTGCTTGCGGCATGCCGCACGCATGACATCTTTGACGTTCTAGGCGAGCCTGAATAAGCGTTGTTCCTGTTATCATATTGTACAGTAGGTACAGTATAGGTTTGCCATGCAGTCAGGTCGTTCAAGTAGCTCAGGCCCGGTCGCAACAATGCCCGCTGTCGGGCGACCCATTGCAGCAGCCGCGGACAAGGGCGCAGACAATCAATGCTGCGCAAAGAAATGGATGGGACAAGGACGATAGAATGGCTTTGTACTGTATGCGTACTCGAAGTGCAATACTCTGTTCAGTTCAGGCTTTGCAAAATGGTTATGCCTCAGCACATCGCCTGCTTGATCTCCTCGTAGACCAACCAGGATATCGCATTGCCTGGAACAATGGTCAGCAGCCGTGGCGCCAGACCCGCCGCAAAGCCTCTCGCCCCTGCATCGGCAGTGCAAGTCTCGCGAGAGTAGACGAATGCCAATCCGCAATGTCACGCGGCGCTACAAGTCAACATGCAAGCGACCGTTAAGCACTGCCCACCTTGCGAGCGCAGCAGGTTTCTAAACACCTGCATCGCTGTGAGCGACCCGCCTTCTGATGTTGCTGAAAGCACCTGCGGCAGAAAGGTCCTGTGTTGGGGCGCTGGGGTCCAGGCTGAACACAAGTCCAACATTCGTAATCATGTTTCCAGAGACTCATCCAGGACGAGCCGCCTCGCATGAAGCAAGCTGCCCAGACGAATGCACATCACAACAATCCTGAGACAACACTTCCAATAGAATCGTTCTGATTGCTTGCCACGGCTTGCACCTACCCACCTGCAGCTGCGTCTTCACAACGTCGACGGGATGCGTGACGATCACGGCAATCGACGCCGAGCCAGCGGAGCAAGCTGCTAGCGCCGCAGCCGGCAGCGGATCCGCATCCAACATCTGTGCAGCTCGCTGCTTGGAGGTCTCGTAGGAGGCGATGAATATGGCATTCCACGGAAACCATACCTGTTCGAAGGCCAGGACAACCTTTCGTACATCAGTTGCTGCCGACACCTTGCGAAACTGGCAATGTTTCAGGCCTGCATGTGTTGATTCGAGAAAGCCTTCATCTGCCGCTGCCACCAACATGGGGTTGCGATGCAGCACGCACGTCAGCTTCCTACAACGACTTGGAGTGTATCAGCGACGCACCGAGTTGCCCGCCCAGTAGCCTGTCAGCATGCCACGCAGGCCTCGCTGCTGCACGATGCTGCTGACGGCGTGCCAGCTGGACCGGTACGAATACCTGTCGGACATCATTGTCTGGACCTGTGCCGGAGAGTTATGTTCAGAACCGTGCAAGCTTCCTGCGGTCTCAGCAGCTGATTTGGGCAAGCAGGCATCCTCCAGGGTTTGTGCGTTCTCGGGATCCGGATGAAGCATCACACACCTGCAGACGCTCCTTGATGATGTCAATCCTGAATCAACGGGCAGCCAGGAAACGTCAGAAAAGGGCCGCGGCAGCGGGGAGCGCAGGATCGCGTGCAGCGCTTTCTTCAAACTGCACACAGATCTCTCCTTCATCGGTCATCACCCACAAGCACAAGCTCACGGCGTGAACAAGATGCCCGCCGCCGTCTGCTGCAACAACCCTGTCGCCATGTCGGCGGCAACGCCGTGGCCGCGTGCCCGCAGGGGCTGCGTCAGCACCTTGCCCACTTCGTAGGCGCCAAAATACGTCGCCTGTAGTGATGTCAGGCAGTCGATCAAAACCCGCGCCTCCAGAGGACCGGTGCAACTTCGCAAAATGGCGCTCTGCCTTGTGCAGTAGACCTGGATCTGCAGCTGACAGCGAGGCATTTGTCTCTGGTCGTCATAAGGGTACGTGCCCACTGACCCAGCGTGCCTCACCTGTGCGGGGGCGAAGCCCAGGACGATGGCGCCAAAGCCGCGGTAGAAGCCCGGCACCCCCTCGGCGCGCGCCAGGCTGGCGAACGCGTGCCAGGTGCCGCGGTACACTGGGCCGCCGTCGAGCGTGCCCTGCATCTGAAGCCGCGCCTTTATGGTGTCGCTCGGGTCTGCGGAGGACAAAGGCTGCAGACTTCAGAGCAAGTCCCTTGGTTGCTGTTAGTACATGCAACGCTGCACCGTCAGCTGTGAATTGCAACCGCTGCAGGTGGAAGAAACAAAGTGCGATGACGGACTCATTGAAGCGGACAGGCTCACGGGTGCAGACGCGGGACACGACGGCGGCCGCCGCGCCTGCAACCATGCTGCTGCCGAGCTGCGCTTCTGACAGAGCGTCGGCGCCGGTCGCCGCATCGGCGTCGCTGGCTTGGGCCATGGCTATGCTGCGCTTCTTCGATCACAGACACAAGCGCGGCGCAACCCAATCCAGCAGTGCCTGGCCCTCAGCGCTGACACACACCCCGGCAGTTGTGCCGATGATGCTGCATGGCGCGCTGACGCGGGAGTAGCCGCCGCTATTTAATAAACAGGAACGCACGGATCGGTGTGGCAATCGGTATCAGTCAGGTACAGGTGCTATATCAATGGCTGTGGCAGCTTGCAAGCGCACAAGGGATCCGCCAGCTGTGCTGAGCTAGGGATGCCGCACACGCGAGAGCTGCACTCAAAGATGAAGCCGGCCCAGCGACCTGAAAGGTTTTGGTGGCTCCGTGTTTCTGCTGTTTGTGCTATTTGCGAGTGATTTCGCTGTTCTGTTGCTGACCTGCACCTCAGTGCTGTTGTTGTGAAGTGAATCTTCCCTCGCTCTGCACATTTCTTCCGCTCCTGTTGCTTTTTGAACCTGAACCTGCCGATTGGCCACAGTGCCATTCCTGCATTGCAATCTCTATTTGTGATGTTTTAAATAGAAGAGACGGGAGTGATTTCGATGCTTGTGTGAATCTGGCAATACCAACTCGGCAGATGCCAGGCGCAGGCAGCTCGCTGCAGCTGGCGTGTGATTGGGGCAGCGGCATGGCGCCCGCATCGATGCGGATTGGAAGCCGCTTCCCAGAGAGCTTGGCGGTTGCCAATGGGCTTCCAAGCGAGCAGGTGCCAATACAAAATGCATTTCACAGCTTGCTTTGTTGAGACAAGTTATGTCGTACGTCTTGACAATGCATGTGAGCAAGTCGGCAGGTTTTCGAGAAAGCATTGGACTGGAAAGCGTGTGACACGGACAAATGCATGTAACAATTGGTGCATGTGCCGCCCGTCCACATGACAGCGGCCCAGTCTGCCCAACTACAGGCATCACCAATCGGCAGTCCGCGGCAGCAGCCTCCCCAGCAGTCGGCAGAGCTGGAGGGGCCGCAACTCGTCGACCTACCGCAGCCGCAGCGCGCGTCAAAGCGACGAAAAACCGCCAGTGGCACGGCGATCGCGGTGGCGGCCTCGGCAGTCAGCGATGGCCAGCCCGCAGACCTGCAGGGCTCTCTCCGAAACGGTCTGCGTTCTCAGCCTGTGCCAGCACAGGAACCCGACCAGGCAGCTCCTGGGGTGCAGACGCCATCGCCCGCAGAACCGCACCTGCTGCGGCCAGAGCAGCAGGTCTCTGCCGAAGCGGCTATGCTGTTGCCCGCGGCGCGTGCCGGCTCGAGCGAGCAGCAGCCGGCAGCGCAGCAGCGGGAGGCGTACGTTCCTGCGCCCGCAAGTCGTGCCGCGGACGGCAGCGACGCGGCAGGTGGTGGCGACCACGCCACCAGCGGAGCTGCCAGCGGCGGAGTAGCTACTGCCCCGCCGGCGGACGCAGCGGCAGCGGCAACGGCGCCAGCGCCAGACGCAGTGGGCGCGCAGTTGCTGGACGCGTGGGAGCACTTTGTGGAGCATCGGCAGCAGCCGCAGTACCTCCAGTTCCACGAGTGCGTGCCTCCACCGCCTTGCACTGTGCACAATCACGCTGATGGAAGCGCTCTCCAGCAGCCCCACAGATTTTTGTCGTGAAGCATCAGTGGCTCGCTTCCTGGGATCAACTTGAGCCTCGCAGCGCTCTGCCCGTCACCACAGGTGCGCCTGCTGTGCTGCGAGACCTAATATTTCAACCCATTTCTGGCGAAGCGCCAAACACCACCTGCGGGTGGTGCCAGGCTCAGCTGATGTAGGATTTGTCTATCCATTGCAGCACAACTGCTGCGTATACATTATATGCATTGACTCTGATGCACATTGGTGCAGGGTGGACACGCTGACCATCGGCGCTGCGGCGTATCTGGGACGCGAGCTGCGCGTGTACTGGCCGGACGATGACGCCTGGTACCTCGGCACAGCGGTTGCCTTTGACGAGGCAACCCACCGGCACAAGGTGGGTTGCGCTTTCCGGCGCGCATGCTAGTGCTGGCTTGCTGGCGTTGGAATGGCGTCGGTGTTTTCTGCAGATGCCCACCACTCGGAGTTTTAAGATTCTGCACAACGGCTTCTGTATGGCACACGTGCCATGCAGCGGATGGCAGAGCTTTTGCATGGGCCGCCAACCCCAAACCAGGATACCATCTGCTTTCGAACAAACCCTGCAGGTAGACTACGCAGACGGTGATGCAGAGGAGGTGCTGCTGGCGGCGGAGCGCGTGCGGCTGCGCATGGCGCCGGGCGAAGCGGTGCCGCCATCGGCCGCTGCCGAGCTGGCCGCCGCCGCCGCGGCGCTGCGGGCGGCGGCGGTTGCGGCGGCTGGCGACAGCGCCAAGGCGCTGCAGCAACGGGCGGCGCAGGCCGACGGAGCGTACGCCGCGGCGCTGCAGCGGCAGGTGGACTCAGTAGTGGCTCCGCAGCAGCAGCCGCCGCCGCCACAGCTGGCAGGCAGGACGCAGCAGGCAGAGGCGACGCAGCCGGCAGCCGCGCAGCAGGTGCAGCCAAAGCAGTCCATCGGCAGGCAATGCGACGGCGACGGCGCCGGCGATGCGCAGCCAGGCAGTCTGTCCGGCGGCGGCAGCAGCAGCGCCCGACTGCCTGACGCCGCCGCAGCCGCACTCCCGGCTGCCGCTGCGGCCCTGCGCCAGCGGCCGTCTGGCTGTGGCCGGCGGGGCTTTGCCGTCAGAAAGAAGGGCGGAGGTGACGCTTTGACGGTGGCCGAGCTACAGCCGGGCGACCTGGTCTGGGCGCAGGTTCGTGAGCCCCACCAGCGCTGTACCGATGGCACTGCAGGTCACTTCAGCAACGCAGCCACACATGTGTGAGCGTGTTCCACCACACGACGCCAGTCCAACTTCAATGGGCATCGTCCTCTGCTGCTGAGCGCCCTGGCTCATCTTTGGATATCCTCGCACCAAGGTGTCCACCTTTACCTGCGCGCAGGTGAAAGGGTGGCCCTTCTGGCCAGCGGTGGTCATGTCGCACCTGGACGCTGACGATGCAAGAGTGCCAGGTATGTCAGCCATCACGCCTTCAGCATTAATTCGCGAACATTGGCTAAGGAGGACCGCATGGCTTGGGCGGCGCTGGGGCGTTGCACATTGTGGCCATGCTGCTGCTATCAAGCAGAAACTTTCGAATCAGTGCCACTTCGTTGTCACGCTGTGCACATGCAGCGGTCAAAAGCGAGCTGGTGCACACATGTGACGCGTTTTTCGGATCAATCCGAGCCATCCACCGAGTCGGCATTTAAGCTGAATCGGCATCTAAGCTGAATCGGCATGAAAGCTTGGATTGTGCGGCGGCACAGCGGTCAAGGGCGAGGCGGTGGCGGTGTGCTTCTTCGGGACGATGGAGTTCATGCAGATGCGCGCGAAAGCGCTGGTCCGTTTCGAGCCGGGGCTGCGGCAGCGGCTGCATGGCCGCTGCCGCAAGTCCGTCGCCAAGTTCCGCACCTCCCTCTTCGAGGTCCTCACCCTCCTGCGGGTGAGCGAACTGGACACGCGCTTGGACTTGCAAACTTGCAATTCAAATAACGCTCGACTGAGTGCGCGCCGCCGATGCTGACGCATGGGTTTTGTCTGATGCCTGGCGTGTATCGAACGAAGTGCAGGGTCTGGAGCCCTTTCCACCGCGTCTCCTATGCCATGGCACATCATGTTTGGGCCCCGCGTATATGCTGCAACCCTCACCCTTGGGTGTCCACCTCATGCCCAGCGAGCCAGACTTCATTCACAGCCCAATATGCCTGAGAGAGTGCTTGAAGCATTGTTGGCTTGCATTGCACAAAGTAAAATAAAGGATAGTAATGTCACATAGAAGTGCAAAAGACGATGTTACATCACGCACTTGGAAGCACATCTCAACTTTGCAACATGCGTTTTTGCAACACCTATACCGCAGGAGGGGGAGCTGCCGGATGGGCCGATGGTGCCGCCGCACCTGGACGACCCGTTCCTAGATTCCGAGGAGGAGGAAGACAGGCCAGCGGCGCTGGCGCGGCGCGGGCGCGGGCTGCGGCTGTCGCTCGGCGGCGGCGACGTGCGGCTGCCCCTCAAGCTGGGCCAGCACCTCACAGGTGGCGATGCCTGCGCTCATTCCACATCCAATTTGTGTTCCAGATGTCGAGTGGACGGGTGCACAGCTGGCGCGCAACGGTAGTAAGAATTGCACGCGAGGTCACCCTCATTTTGTGTCATCATGAGGGGCGAATCAGCCACTCCCCTTCAGATCCCCCTTCAGGACGTGGCGCCTTGAGGCACTGAATCGCCTGCCGGGAGCTTCGAAGAACAGCAAAGAATGGCGATTACACCGTGAATGAGCGGTGGTTTCACACGCGTCTACAGTGCTGGAGCTGGGGCGCATCGAGTACATACACCCTGGCTTCCACGACGAGAAGCACATGTGGCCGGTTGGGTACTTGGCGGAACGGGTGGCGGCGACGCCGGCGTCCGACAGGCAACCGGTGCCGCACCGGTGCGAGGTGCTCGCGGCTAAGGATGGCAGCGGCCCGCTCTTCAGGTGGGGCACCAGACCCCGTTGCCGGCAGGTTTCTGTGAGCAGAACATGGTCGACAAAGCGAGTGAGATCGCATCTGCGGGTGGCGGCAACGCCAATGTCCGATGGAAATCGGTGCCGCACCACTGCAGAGTGCTGGCACCAAAAGACGGCAGCAGCCCACTCTTCAGGTGGGCAAGACCAGAGCGATTTGGCGCGCAGCAAACAATGTTTGCGTGCAACCTCTGTGGATGGAGCGGCCAACAATCCGCTCCATCCACATGCGGTGGAAGCGATGTGAAATTCCGTGAACAGCGGCTGTGCTAAGTAGTTTGCTCTTTTGCTGCTATAGCGAAGGACAGACCCATGTGCATATTGTGGCTCAGGTTCACACCAGAAGGGCTGCCAGCCAGTGGAGGCTGCTGCCGCCAGCGGCGCCTGGGCTGTTGCTGCATGGCGCCGGATCTGACAAGCCCCTATGTCGTCGCTGTGCTGCATCAGATTGAGGTCATCTCAAACATGCAGAGTAACGACACAGGGCTGCCCAACCAGTGGAGGCCGCCACAGCAAGGGTCGACCAGGGGCGCTTCACAGCGCACATGTCTCAGATCTCCTTGTGCAACTGCACGTGCCTTTAGGTGTTATATGCGTTTTGCAGGGTCACACCGGAGGGCTGCCAGCCGGTGGAGGCCGCCACAGCCAGCGGCGCCTGGGGGGCGCTGTACGGTGCGGGCAGCTCCTCCAAAGCCGCGCGCGCCGCCGGCGGCATGAGCGGCACACGCGCCTTCGGGCTGGCGCACCCCAGGGTGGGGCCTTGGTCACATTTCTTTGCTGCACAAATCAGGACGTCCGTCAGCCATGTTCGTTGACCTCATATCGAGACTGCTAAGGATGCTGCCATTCCGCACGTCACCGCCACCAGATCTGCCATCCGGCCATCTGTTTTTTTGGAGGGCCGACAATGTGTTTATTCCCTTCTTTAAGGTGGCAGAGGCGCTGGCAGGGCTGCCAGGCGCCGATCGCTGCGACCGCTTCTGCGGCTGGCCCGATGGCGAGGAGCGGCCCCCGCCGCAGCTGGTGCGATTGTGCAGTATTACGCGTCGAGTGTCACTTCGGTCGGCCACTCGTGCATAGTCTCACACTCTCACTGTGTTTTGACTGCCTGGCAAGCCGAGCTGACGACTTGCAGGCGCTCCGCAGGCTGACGAGTCCTCTATACGGAGACATCTCCAAGTTGCCCTGCTGAGAATTTTGTTGATATTTAATCTAAGTTGACTACATTGTCGTGTTTCGAGCAGGCGCGCATGCAGAGGTCCGGAGTGCATGGCGGCAGTGGCCGCGCCACGGACCAACACGACTGCAAGTACAGTCAAGAACATGTTGTTTGTTTATACTATGACGCCATCTTGTGCAGACGGAGGAAGAGCTGCGGCAGCGGGCGGCAGCGCTGGCGCGCATGCAGCGACTGCCAGAGGGTGTTACAGCGGCGGCGGCGCCGCCCTGCGGCGCCGCCTGCCACGTGTGCGGTGAGGAGGACGAGGCCGACGACAACGTCCTGCTGCAGGTGCAGAAGCCGCTGCCTTTTCGTCAATACCCATTGGGCCCTGGACAGAGGTGCCTTGCTAGTCGTGCAGCATGCAGCCGCCTGCACCTGCAAGGCTAGGCGAGGCGGGGGCGCTGGTCGGTGGGAGCTCTCCAGTGTCGCACGACCGCGGCACACCAGATGTCTGCGCACTCTGTCCGCGCTTCAGGGTCATGTGCTGTGCAGTGCGACGGGTGCCGGGTGCTGGTGCATCAGACGTGCTACGGGGTGGCGGCGCCGCCCAACGGCCGCCTGTGGCTGTGCGACAGCTGCTCCCTGGGTGCGCCTCGGCTGTCCCCCGCTGACCCCAATAAGAAACCGACTGTTTGTGGGCTTGTCGATGTGTCATGATGTTTTCCGTGCACCCGTCGCACTTGCTCCTCTGACGCTGTGTGCGCAGGCCTGCTTCAAGTGCCTCCTGCCGTGCATTCTGGAATGCCCAAGGGCGCGTGGGGTGTTTGCAAATCCCGCAAGCACGCATGTCCGCTCATCCCTGCGCCGGCCTTGCCGATGGCAGCCGAACGGTGGTTTGCAGCATGAGGGAGCAGATTCACTTTCATTTCCATTTCCGTTTTCATGCCCTTTGTGCGCAGGGCTGCGGGCGCCGCCGGCGTGCTGCCTGTGCCCCGTGGCGGGCGGCGCGCTCAAGGCCACAACCTGCGGCCGCTGGGCGCACATGGCCTGTGCGCTGTGGTCCCCCGACGCGGTGGGACTGGACCCTGAGCGCGGCCTCATCGACGGCATCGAGCAGGTGAGGGACACGAAAAGGAAAGCAGAAAAAGAACAGATCTGCCAAGGTGATCCGCCCGATGCCGTGGGCTGGACCCTGAGCGCGGCCTCATCGACAACATCGAGCAGGTGCGCTGCTGACTCGCGTGCCAGCAGAGACAGTCTTCGTTTAGGGGGCGACAGTCGCTAGACTGCAGGTCGGGCTGCAGATGGTTTGCTTTGCCAGCAGAAGCGTGTGTCTTATCGTGTAATGATATATATTGCAGTATGCCCCTGATTGCTGCGCCATATCTTCAACCTCTTGCATCGGATCTCCTGCAGGTCAGCAAGGCGCGTCGGCGCCTGCTGTGCAGTCTGTGCAAGCAGCCGCACGGCGCCTGCATCCAGGTGCGCTGGTATACTGTGCTGACCTCCGCCGATTGCTGTAATCGGAATCGACTCCGCCTTCAGTGCATGTCCTGTGGACGTGTCCTCGTTGCAGCTTCATATTAAGACTGCCAGCAGCCGCTGCAGCGGCCTTTACGACTACTTTAATCAACATCGAGCGCGGTCAGAGAGCAACACTGTACCACAGTGTGCCGGGTCAGCGGCCTGCTTCACCGCTTTCCACCCGCTGTGCGCGCGCGCCGCCGGCTACGCCGTTGTGACGCTGGATGCGGATGATGAGGACTATAGCCCGGAAGGAGGAGAAGGCGCGGTGCGCGAGGCCTCCGCCGGCGACAGCGACCGTGAGATCCAGCACGCAAACGCCGCAGGTGCTTTGCCATCTTCCTCAATGAACATTCTCTCCAAAAACACACTCGTCCCTGGTTTCTGGAGCGCTTCACGGCGACAAGCTCCACCAAGCCTGTGCCAGATCACAGTCAGCTCCCATGAGTAGCGCCTCCACGCGGTTCTGGCGACTGGCTGACATCATGCCCTCGCTCGCAGTGGCGACAGCGGCAGGCAGCACGCTTGCCGGAAGCAGGAAGCGGCGGCGGCGGGTCGAGCGCATCGAGGGCACCACCGCGGGCGACGGCGTGCGACGCCTGTGCTTCTGCCCCCGCCACCGCTCCAAGGCGCCTCCGGCAGCGGTCCTGCATCGGCAGCACCCCGCACTAGGTAAAGTTTAGAATTTAGGGCAACTGTGTTCGGGGCTCGACAGACTGCAGCCGTCCATCCCTGGACATTGACAATGATCGGCTAGGGTTTGTCGGAGGCGTTGCTGCAGCACCTGCTCGAGAGCCGCAGTGCAGGCTGATGCTTCACCACCTCTTGTGCGTCTCACTACACCTGGACACTGGACACATCCTCACCTGCACTGCCCTGCCGCCATCGCCAGCACAGCCCCCAAAAGCTCATTCAGAGTGCCCCTCATCTGCGAATGTTGCAGGCGCTGGCGAGCGCGCGGTCAGCAGCGGCGTAGCGGCAGCAGCCGCGCCGCCGGCGCAGCCGCAGGCGGACAGCCTGCAGGCGGCGGGCTGCGCGCGGGCGGCGCCCTATGATGCAGCCTCGCGGCGGGGGCTGCGGGCGCCAGACCAGGCGGCCATTGCGATCGCCAAGCGGTCTTACCTGCGCAAGGTATTCAGGCTTTCACAAGCAGTGCAAGGAATAAACTTGGCACAGATTGCTTGTGGCTTGTTCTGAGAGGCGAGCCTCATCCACCTGAAGACGTATGGCCACAGATGCTGCCGGTGGTAGATGCTTCAGGCCGCAGGAATTGTGCCCTGCGTGTCGTGTTGATTTCGCCTCTGCTGCCGGACCTCTCGCAAAGAAAATGTGGGAGCCCCGCACACCACACGCTCGTGTCACCCTCACTGATTGCCATGCTTGCCTTGTTTGAGCCGATCCTGTTTTGCACTGCCCAGGTGCCATACCTGATGATCGGCCGGCGCACAGGCGACGGATCGGTCCACTCTTCTGCGAATAAATTGATTCATAATCAGGTTTCCATCAATTTGTTCATTCATCTGTCAAACCGAACGTCTGCACAACAGGTGCCGTACCTGACGACTGGACGGAGGCTAGGCGGCCCGCCGCCGCCGCCATCGCGCTGGCACGCCGGCTCGCTGCCCGCAGGCGGCTGCCAGCCCTCAGACTGGGCCGCGCCAGCAGCCGTGATTTGCAGCCCGCCAGACAGCGCCGCGGCGGCGGCGGCAGCTGGAAGCAGCCCGGGGAAGCAGCCGCTGCGGGTGGCGCCGCTGGGGGCGCGCTACGCGGCGCAGGCAGCCAGCCTGGCGCGGCGGGTGACGGCGGGCAAGTCCGCCATCCACGGCTTCGGCGCCTTCACGAAGCTGCCGCACGCAGCAGGTATTGCACTTTTTGACCCTTACAAAGGCACCTTGCTGTCAATTAGATGGGAATAGCACGGTATTGGCGCCTTCTTTTCAGTGCGCTCTCTTTGTTGCATGGAATCCAATCTCGAAATGCATACAATCCTGGATGGAACCCCCCAGATCCGTCGCAGTCACAGTGTCCTCCCCTGTGACCGGCGCCCAGACCGCTCCTTTCTGCCTGCCAGTGCTCGTTTCATGGCACATTGAACCAGCTCTGGTCCCGCAGCGTGCGTGTCTGTAGTACATCGCTGCACACTGTCGCCTGAAGGCCAGTTTGTTAAGTTCGCACAGGCTTGGATGAGTCCAGATCTTCTGAGACACAACCGATGTTTATATAACAGGCGACATGGTGGTGGAGTACGTGGGGGAGACGGTGCGGCGGTCGGTGGTGGGGCTGCGGGAGGCGCGCGAATACGACGCCCGCTGCGGCGCGGGCACCTACGTCTTCGGCATGTCCGCCTCCTCTGGCCTGTGCACCGACGCCACCTCGGTGCGATCATTCATCTTTACCATAATGCATGTATAATGTAAACAAGACTGCGACACAGGAACCTGCCTCGTCGGCAAGTCCGCCTACTCGGGCTTGTGCACCGACGCCACCTCGGTCAGCACAATGCGTTCAGATACAATCCGAAACAGTAAGATTGAACACACACATGTCAAAGCTCTCGAGGCTGCAGCGCGGGAGCCTATGTGTTTGGCACGTCTGCTCAGGGCTGTGCACCGACGCCACCTCGGTGAGACTATTGGCTCTTTTGGAAGAACCTAAACTCGCAAATATTCAAAGCATCCCACGCTGTGGCGCGGGAATCTGCGCCGTCGGCATGCCTCCTCGGGCCTGTGGTCTAGTATAACTGTGTTTGTCCACACTCACGCTCGAGGCAGTGCATGGCAGCCCTGCTGAACCGCGCTGCCTACAGCATGAGATCCGATATCCAGCACGTTGTGTTGTCTCCTGCAGGCAGGCAATCTGGCGCACCTGCTGAACCAGT
>JAABUL010005104.1_pt1 | contig 16764 bp, 13 predicted proteins | sample 5559151 | NCBI WGS metagenome assembly JAABUL01 (sample SAMN10711876, study PRJNA513368) | rock metagenome | isolation source: Antarctica rocks | place: Antarctica: Victoria Land, Pudding Butte sud | reverse complement strand
AGTATGAAGGGAGAGGAGGGGGAGGGGGAGGATGTGGAGGATGCTGTGGGGTTAGTGATCGGAACGGTTGGGCCGTTGTGGCTCAGAGAAACTTTGGAGAGGGTTTGCGAAGAGCTTAAAAGTTAAGGGGCGGGGTAGATAGATGGTAGGATAGTTGGGCTATGAGATATGGAGATTATGTGGGAGGAGGGAATGGTGGGGGAAAGGGAATGGTGGGGGAAGGAGGGTGGAGGGTTTGTGTTGTGGGTTTTGGTTGGGATGGGGGCTATGTGAGGGGTGTGGGCTTGAGCGGACTGGCTGTTGTGGGGTTGTGGAGCTTGGAATAGTTTGGTTGTTGTGGTTTAGCAAGACTTTGGAGATTTTGGAGGAGAGGGCTGTGTAGCTTTTTGGGGGTTTCGATGGTTGGAGGGGTTTGTTTGTGTGCGCGGGAGGGTGATGGTTGGGGGGGGATATTGTTAGGCTGTGAAACTGGTAGTAGTAGATACATAGCTAGATGATGAATGAGTGACAACGCAATCGCACGTAACAAAGATAGTCTGTTTCACTTAGCAATCATGACATTAAGTAAGCATATGTTCACGTGACCATTGGAGACACGTTGAGAAGCTGTTGTTCTGTCAATATGATGATGGATTGAGGCTCTTCAGAGCACTTGGTCAGGCAGGTGCCATTTCTGGCCAATTGTGGAAAATTTGGTGTTGATCTTGCGAGACAAGGGAGTGGTCTATCTGATTTTAGGCAGTGGTGTATTCTATTGGGGTTAAGTATTGGTATATTGTTGGATAAAAGCAGGTACTTCTGGCTTTTCCACTTGAGAAAGGAACTGCTTTTAGGCTTTTTTTTATTGAATCTTGACGATTCAAAGGCGCTAACGCCTCCAAAGATACTGAGCTGGTAGTCGTAATGGAATTGAGCTGAATGGTCCCAAGGTTATCATTCCGCTGTAACGCCTTTTGGAGTTAGCCTGTTGGCCATAGACAGGGGGTTTTCATAGCACACCTGTGTTCCTGCCGTGTATCGAGAGCTTGATCAGTGAATGATCCCCAACGGACGTTTCTCCGCCCAGAAAAGGCGGCTTGGTCACACACGCAATGTTCAAGTCGACCGCTCTTTCCAAGATCGTCACGAATTTCGAGGTTTCCATTACATCAGACCTGACCATGTCGATCATGATGTGGCAGTTGGCGTAATCCCACGTCTTTGGTACCTCGAACCCAACATCGGGGCTTCGACCGAATGTGAGAGGGGTGCGGATGTCCTTTCCCACGTCGGTTTTCATTATTGCAATTGCTTCTCGACATTGTCTATAGTCCAGTGGTGTCAGCCGAGGCTCGCTGTGTGGGTTCTGGTGCCAGCAATTTGCGCTAGCCGCAAGGGAGGAGTTTAGCAAAGGCAGTATCAGTAGTGGATTGACCATATCGAACGATGTTATAGACTCGGTACTCGAATACGGAGTAGGTCAGTTAGTTATCGAAACGGTGTGAGAAAGTGCGCTTTTTATGGCGGCTGAGGGGTTTCGTGTGATAGGCGACACCCTGCGCCTGGAAGAGATTTCGTGTGACGAGGACGTTTCGTCACCACTAGCTGCATATTGAGACAACCTGTCGGATCCTGCCCTTCAGTCACCAAAAATTCCAATATCTTGGAGATCGTGTCTTAACTAGGAATCCCAGCCAAGCATGCCACGAGATGTAAGTTTTGACGGGCATTCACAGAATTGAACCTTTTCCAGAGAATTACGACAACTAGTTTTGGGGGAGACCTGTTGGCTGCACTTGGCGTTAAATCGGCTTCTTCCCCATTTCTCTATGGTCCACCGTGTCAATGTTGTGGTTCGGATTGAATACTCGGAAGTTGAAAGTGACAAGCTTGATCAAGTGATTCGTGATGCCAGTTGGAAATTGTGTCAGCATCGAGTTTTCACTGATTGTCATCTCCAAGTGAGGAATCGTCACTACTGCATCCGAAACTTGATAGCACTTTAGGGAATATATCTCGAAAAAAAAGCAAATGAGCGTGTCCATAAGGACTATCAGGACGTCTCAAGCAGCGAATTTTTAGTGAAGATGACACAACAAGCATAAAGCAGATCTTTGACAGACTTCTTCTTGCAGGACGTCAGGGCACGGGCCTGTGATTTACCAAGTTTCAAGACCCTTCGAGATGCAGAGAGGACGGAGACAATCAAATATGAAACCAGCATAGACCATGTGCTTAGCTTTAGATACTTGATCGGGCAACACATTCTTTTGCCTTAGCGGTGTACGTTGGTGGGCTGGCATGACTTTCAACAGTACCGTAACTGATGGCTACATCTGCATCCGGACCACGCAGTGCCGTAACCGGCCTTTTTAGCATAGTGGTCAAGGCTGTATACCTATGTAGCCGTCCAGTCGTAGCATGGCTTAGTCCTTTGAAGCCTTTCGCAGATCCGGGCTCCGATCCTGACTGCCTAGAATTGGGTGATCATTGGCCGTTTAGCAAGCGATGAAATGCAGAAAGAGCGTGATATCAACAACGAAGGACTTGAGCGCCTTGCGCTGTTACCGAGACCTTTGAGAGGTAAACACACCCCGGGGCAATCCCTGGGACATTGGGCTCGGAGACCTAGGCCATCATGATAGCGGGGAGCGCTGATATCCGGTATCAGATACCTAACAGATTTGTAGACTTGAAGATCCTTTCACACCACTCCTGAGTAAATCTCGTCACCTTCCATACTCAGGATACAACAGTACCTTCGACGGGAGACATGAAACCGACAGCAGCGATGGGCCAGACCGCGGCATGTCGGGCAGCACTCCAGGCCTTTCACGCAGTAGCACAAAAACGTGCATGCTGCCACAGCCAAGACCACCTCGTGACGTTTCATAAGAGACAACTGCTATGTGTAGCCTTCTTGTGTGACCCGTCCTCGATGCTCCATTGCGGAACGCTGCACCTAGGTATAGACTGACGCCCACGTTTCCATCTGTTTCTCTCGAGGTATCATTCTTGCCCCTCGGCCCGGACCTAGAGCTCGCTCATATAGACTTGCAGTATGGATGGCTCTAGCCATAACACCGCTGGACCCGTCGTTCCGAAGAACCCTAGCTCTTTCGAGTTGGCCTGCCGATCCGGACTTCTCGCGGTCTCTCAAGCATGGCTTGCGACGAGCTCTTGCTGCCGAGAACAATTGAAGTCTGTATTGACGGTGCGAGGCATAGGGGCACCGGAGCTTGTCGTCGAAAGGGGAGTGAGAAGGGTCGGAATATTGAGTGCAGAGCTGGATCGGGAGTAAAGTACAACATACACGAGATTTGCTCAAGCAAGCGCCAAGAGATTGGCGTCTTGGCGCTGAGTCATGTCATTTGTCTTGGCTTCCAAAATTTCACGACCTTTCATTATCCGAATATGTAAGAGCCTCTCCACCATGTAGCCATTGGAGTACTAGCTTCATGGACAAATATTGAAGCCTCGTATCCCGACAATCCCGTGGCTTAGCTTCGTTTCTTTCTTCACAGAGACTTGGAAGCCGACGTACTCCACCTCAGCTGCGACATCCCTTCACAGCAATGAATAGTCTCTTCATCCCTGTCCATCGTAAGTAAAGTACAGAGGACCGGTAAAAACGCTAGCGGTCGCGAACTGCAAAGCATGAGGTAGGGTGCTGTTCACGAGGAGGTACTACCGATGGGCACGCTCGAACAATTGACTAAGGCGATAGGGTTCTGGATAGCGTCGTAAAGGTGGCGATTGAGCGGAACTAGTAGGCGCCTCCACCGCTACTGTCGGATTTGCACAAACATGCTCGAAAGGCGATAAAGAGGCCGGAACTACTTAGTGGAAACGATAAGGCTCTGAAATTGGCCACTTGGCAACTGGAAAGCAACCCGTTTCTTCGGGAGTTGGCGTATTAGCGGCTCGCCGGGAGGTATAGTCGCTTGTTGTGTTTTTGATTTCACGATGCTTTTGAAAAGCCACTTTGGAGAGGGATACAGCCTACCTCTCTGCCCTGCATGCATAGCTTTCAAGCTCAGAATGTCGGTGAAGAAAAAAAGTGCCGACGACATATCGTCATACCATACTGCGACTCTTTTAACAAAGCTTTCAGCTACGGTCGCTGTGTCTAAGGGTCGGCCAGTGGACGTATAGCTTTTGAGGGAGAAACCTTTGGCTGGAAGTCACTTGCTAAGCCAAGAGCGGGCCGCCTGAACTACCCTCTCGACCTGTTCGTAACTGGGTGGTATAAAGCTGGTTGAGACAAATTATAGTGGCGCAGAATGTTGAGGCCATTACTTGGCGGCCCAACCATTCAAAAAGGTAATCACTACCATCTTTAACTATACCACTAGCAGGCTGGGCTGAATGGGAATGCGCCATGTTACAGGGGAGCCAAACAAAATCCTAACACAGTCCCGCAGGTGATCCTTGTACAGCTATGTGTCTGCAGCCCTATCTGTCACCAGCCTTCGAATTGAGAAACAACCTTTGAGTTTGCTCATAGCATCTGATACCCATCTTCGCTCCCGGCAACATAGAATCGCAGGCGCCTCACAACAATCCCCGCGAAGGGGAAATCAAGAGCCCAGTTTACGGGGCCTTAGATATTGAAGCTAATCATCTATGGCTGGCTCGACTGATCCCCACTCTCGGCCTTCAAGCCTGTCGTGCCCTACTTCCGCGTCAAATTGCCTGTCTATGTCGGATTGGCAATCTCCACGGGTAGTCGACGAGCATTTAGAAGACTATCATGAAGGTTTCAACGATTCATTCGCACAATCGGCCCAAAGCCCCAAGCTCTTGATGGTCTTCCCATAGTATTTCGAGGGCCACACCCCAAGGCACACCCTCGAAACGCGCCTCAGAGTCTTCTCCGAGTCCTGAGTACGACATATGGATGGTCCAATCAAGAATGTTCGACCTCATGTTGCAATCAACCTTCTGTAACACTAGGATCGAGGCATAGTCCACGCACCCACACGACCCAAATCGAGCAACGGCTGAGGTGACTGTGCACTGCTAGTCATGACGAAGTATTGAAGTCTCCTTTTCGGAACACGGTGAATGACAGCGTCGAGGACTGCTCTTAATCACCCATGCATCATTTAGTCTTCCCAATGAAGACGGCTAGTAGATGCCAGAAGTCAGCTACTGGCTCAACGATATAAACCCAACACTCACCAGAACGGACATGTCGGATTTCCGCCATTTGTAACGCATTCCCTTGACCATAAATTCACACAGCTCCCATGGAACACCTCGAGGCATCCTGGACATCTTGTCACGCTAAGGCGATCACTTTTGGCTGGCTCGAGACAGATCGGACAATCTTTCTTGATGTCCGGTGATACTGAGGTTTGCCGCGAGAAAGCTTTGTCTGTGGACGGGGTGGGTGCCTTTGATTTTTCATGGCGGCTTTGGTATTGAGGCGTAGGACTTCCCAGGTTTGGGCTGGGAATTTGGAAATCATCAATACAGCCAAATGAGATTCCGGAGACTTTGAATCGAGGAATCGCAGCACCTGGAGCGGAACTGCCTTCCCGAGGCAAGGTGACAGGTTCCCTTGGTCGAGCAGTCGCATCGCCAGGAGCAGAACTCCGTTCCCGTGGCAAGGTGACGGGGTTACTCGTCGCGGTACGATCAGGCGTTGGAAGAGGTTGCGCGCCTGCCAAGCTGGCTCTTCCCAGCTTGGCCGTTATATCCTCTAACTCTCTGCTAGATGCCTGCATCTCCTGCATCACCTCCGCTTTTCGAGAATTCAGTATCCGTACCTTCCATCTCTCTATCAACCGCGACGCTTGGTCTTCGTGCCATTGTGAGCATAAGAGGTGTGGAGCAAGCGACTCCATGAGCTTGGACATCACGCCTTCATCCGATATGGGATGGAAGGACATCTCATCTAGAAGGTTTTCCGCGGCCTCCATTTTGCGTGCGGAAACGCGGATCCCGCATCGTCTGCCTGTTGTTGCTGCGATCCCAGCGCATTGTGATAGGTGAGCGATCTCCAGAACTTTGCATGGGGACCACTCCATGGTGTCTTGATGTGATTGTCAGATAGAAGGATGTTAGAATGAAACTGCGAGAAGAAAAAATGCCGATGCTGACGAGGGAAGTGGATCGGACGTTATAAAAGGCTTTCCCAAGCCAAGGCGCAGCCTATCGGCTGTCAAGCGGCATACGCCACCATTGGTCAGCCTTGCCGCGAAACCCTTTTTTCTGGGATGCTCTCCACCTTTCGTCGCCAAGAATGAGCTGTGGAAACTTTACAAATCTGTTGAGAAACTAGACAGAGGAGGAGATCTTGCTCGATCAGACCAGTGTTGCTTTCAGCCTGACCCTGTTTTCTCCTCTCAACTCTTCTTGAAATTGAATCATGATGCTGCGTGTTGCATCTTTCCAACAACTCTACTTCCCTGCTCGTCAATACGGCAAGACCAAGCTGCAGCGCCAAAAAGCCAGCTGTTTTTAAGTATTATAATTATCATATATTTTTTGATTCATTCATGTTGCAGCCAAGGCAAGACATTGCGTCGGATGAGTAAGGTACAACTTACTGTCGAAAATGTACTGCGGCTGGACATCGGACTTGTCAAGCTATCGATCATGTTTGAATTAGTGTAGATCAGGGGAAGGACTGAGTCGAGCATTACGTGAATATTGTACGAGTGAATGCGATACATCTGGGCTTGAACCTGCGCTTCTGAGCCACGGCACCCTGTTCTTAACGGACCGTAAGTATCCGATGAGAGGAGGCGGACGCTCTTGTTGATACAGGCATGAATATTGGAGAAGCCTCGACGATAAAGCGGTGAGGTATCACGGTACCTGATGGACAATAGGAGTCATGCTCGGCTTGTAGTGTCCTCAAGATGTTGGGGCACTGATGAGATGGACGCGGGTACTTAGGCAGCTGTACCAGATGTGTCCAAGAACGCTATCATAGACACTACTACCTTAGCAACAAGCTCGTCATATTCCAAGTCCGCTGCTTGACTCTCAAGCCAGCCAGAAGGCGGAAGCGAAGACCGAGCCCGGCCCTCTCCTTGTGTGTTTCGAGGTCTACTTTTGGTATGGGCTCGTATCTCATAGTGTTGATGCTATTGATGCCAATTATACAGTCGTGCGCACTATCCCGCGGTACAAACTACGGGGAGTACCTCGTTCATGTAGCCGTCATTCACGAAAGCTCAAGACTCGAGGAGGAAATTCGCAGGGATTTCTGGGGGATTTTCCCGTGGAGCTTAGGGCGTTCAGCGCCGCTTGACTGCCCCGGGCGTGGGTGCAGAGGCCCCTAGACCGCCAGGCCCGGGCACTAAACTGGCCGGCCCATTATTACCCGGCCAGGGGGCTAGTCGCGCGCCTGTTTGCGGGTGTGCTATTTTTGCAATTTGCTATACCCTAACCCAAGTACTCGAGGTCCTTTGATGTTGGTCCATAAGCCTGGGAACTGTTGTATGAATCCCTCACGTCACGCGAAAGCAGCCACGAATGATCATCAGCGCGAGCGAACTGGCGCTTTCACACTTTGCCGGTCTTGAGTCTTTATACATGGAGTCTCCTAAAGCCAAGGTATCTAGCACAACTCGGTAAAGGCTTCACCTAAAATTAACACTCATCAACGACACGATCCAGAGAAAAGGCCAGCAAGTTTTTCGGGTTCCGACAAGTTTCCCCCCGCTTCGCTTACCCCGATCAAAGTACAGCGTTTTTCACAAGTATCTTACTGGCATCCAACAATGGAGCTCTGTGATACCTGCAACCTCTACACTTTCGATCGATTTCTGATCGAGGGATCAATTGGACATGGCGTCGTTCAAGATCTGATAGCAAGCTCAGAGTATTGTGTACTATGTCGATTGATTCTGGAGACTGTCAGACGGCGAATCACTGAGACCACGCACTCTGCGGAGGAGACAGATGAACATATTGAATACTTAAGAAAATCTCAGGTTTCGTTGACATACCCAGCCCGTCAAAATACCATAATCCATAGCGATAGGATACAGATTGACGTCCGTGAGCCAACGCTTATGATTGATGGTTGGCTCGTATTGAGCGATAGTGATACAAGTCTCAGGATTTTTCGTGAACCAGGTAAGCATCTTCTTCAACGTCTTGGTACAGGTTTCAATCGAATGATACTAGGTATCTCTCAGATCATGGATACATCTATACCTGCGGGACAGCGTATCGAACCCACTGCAGCATCCCCGGACCTACACGAACATATCTCAATGTGGCTGGATGAATGCAATGAAACACACGAGAAGTGCCATGAGGGTTCTAGAACAGATGGTGAGGATTCCAGAAGGATACCTGCGCGACTCCTCAGCATAGGGGCTCCGGATGACAATCGGGAGCCGCACTTGCTTGAAACAGATGGATCTTGCGGCCCATACATTGCTTTAAGCCATTCCTGGGGCCAAACTCGCCACATCACCACCACCACGGAAAATCTTGAGCGTCACAAGGTGAGCATACCTTATGAAGACCTGCCGAGGACCTTTCAAGACGCAGTGGTACTGGCCCGAAATCTGGGCATAAGCTATATTTGGATCGACTCTTTGTGTATTATTCAGGATGACATCCAGGACTGGAAAAACGAAGCTGCAAAGATGGCTGATGTGTACCGTAACGCCTACTGTACGGTAGCAGCCACTGGATCATCCGGCGATCAGGAAGGTATTTTCCTCGAGCGTAAGGAACAGGATGTCTTTAGAATGAGGTATGAGGCCGAAGATATCGATCTGGTGGTCACCTACGTCGACGACGATATCTCAACGCTGAAAGAGCTACTTTTCGACTCGCCACTATCAAGTCGAGCATGGACGCTCCAAGAGAAATTGCTGTCCCGGCGTATGGTACAGTTCACACGGTCTCGAGCTATCTGGGAATGTCGCACGCGGTTCGAGACGGAAGATCTTCTTGTTCTGGGTCCTGATGATTTTGGTGGTATTCTGACCAGTTCCATTTTCGCCTTCTCGACAAACCGATCCAAATGGCTTGAGTGTTTGGAGGCTGTGGGAAGGGCTCGCGAATTTTCGGAGGTGAGCATCCTACTCGACCAAATCCACTTCTTCTCCGACAAATCTCTTGTGCTGGCAAAGCCAATATCAAAACACTAATTGGTACGACTCAGGATGTTGTTGGTGAACAGGGCAAGGCTCTCTCAAATTTCAACCAGCTCTGGTACAACCTTCTCTCCGATTACACACGACGTGGCGTCACAAAAGGGACCGACAAACTCATCGCTCTATCTGGCATTGTCCAAGAGGTTGAAGAAAAAGCGGGTATTCGCTACTGTGCCGGACATTGGATCGACATACTCCCGGCCGGACTCTGCTGGACGTATGGTGATGAGCCAACCATTCGAGCCTTTCCCTATCGCGCGCCTACCTGGTCCTGGGCCTCGGTCAACGGTGGTATTACTCACATCACCTATGAGCAGCCCATGGAGGGCGAGCCACGCACGAATGTTGACATTATCGATTGTCAGGTGACGGTTGGTGACGATGGACAAATTTCTGCTGGCTGGCTTGTCCTCACGGGATGTATCAAGGCAGCGGGTCTTGTTCCTAGTCATCCTTCTAGAGGCTGGCGAACCTGCTATGTTCGAGACTATATTGACGAGAGTACTTCAGACGACAGAAACCTTGGCATGGTTTGGCTAGATGATATTGGTTGGTGGGAGGCACCACGCTCGCCTAGTGGTACTAACAGCAATGAAGATGATCAGCTGCCGCACTACTATTACCTGCTGAATGTCAGTAGATGGGAATGGCAAAGCAACAACTATCAACCCACTGAGCACACATATTATGAAGTATTGGTACTTGAAAGCACTGGGATCATTGGTGAGTATGTCCGCGTTGGAGCAGGTTATATCAAGGTGGACTCTTGGTTCGACAATGTTTCAGAGCAGAACATATCTATCGTCTGATAAATCGTAGAGACGGACGCTTTGTATTGAAGTCGTAAGTCGACGTTTTCCATCGGCCTCCTCCTTGGTATTTCTCCGTGGGATTTGAAGGTGCAACAGCGTGGTGCAAAACACTGCTCTCACATTCGCCACATTTCGGGGGTTCTAACAACTGACTGTGAAGTGATATATACAACTCTTGTCAGGACCCAAAAAATTATCGGCACATACTGAAGCTCAATTGAAGTGACATATATTTCCGAGCACGTCCGCCCCGCTAGCTGCAGCTACTGCATGAATGACGTCTTATCGCTGCAGAGCAGGAACACAACAACAGTAAGAACCTTCACAGCACGATACTCAATCATAACACCATTCGTGAATCCCACTCAACTCATACAACCCATCACCAAATGACGTCCCCCCACGAGTCTAACTCGCACAGCGCTGCAGCCGAAGACGACAATACCCTCGCGAGAATAGCCCTCTACTCCCTCACCCGCGCCCGCACCACTTTCTCAAACCTATCCCATCTCCCAACCTGGACCAACGCCGACACCTCCTCTTTCGACTGCATGCACTACGACCGCAACCTCGCTCTCGAACACTGCGCTTCCAAACTCGACCTCAAGCCTTCCCAGCACATCCTCGATATCGGTTCCGGCTTTAGTGCTACGGGACGGTTTTTGGTGGATAAGTACCATGTCACCGTCACGGGCATCGAGCTGCAGCGGGATGTCCATGAGCTTGCGCTGGCGATCTGTGAGAGGAATGTTGAGAGGGAGGTTGTGGAGGGTGTGAGGAGCGTGAATGCTGATTTTTTGACGCTGGAGCCGAGTGTGCTTGCTGCTGGAGATGGAAAGTATGATCATGCGGTTTCGTTCTTGTGTGTTACGCATATGGGTAAGGCGGAGCGAGGGCAGATGTTTCGACAGGCGGGGAGATTTTTGAAGGGGGGTGGGAAGATTTATGTTGAGGATTTTTATCGGAGGGGGGGATTGAAGGGGGAGGAAGAGGGCTTGTTGAGGGATGTGGTTGCGTGTCCGTGGCTTCCGGGCAGGGAGGAGTATGTTGCTGATGTGGCGGATGCTGGGTTCAGGGATGTGGAGTTTGAGGATGTCTCGGAGTATTGGACAAGTTTTTTGGTGGCGAGGGCGGAGGTGTATAAGAGGGGTGAAGAATGTAGTGTGGACCTGGAGAGGTTTTATGATACTGTTGCTGAGTTGTTCGTGGGAGGGAATGTTGGAGGGGTGAGGCTGACTGCGGTTAAAGCGTAGAGTTTCTAATTATTATCATGAAAACTAACACTGGAAGATCGTAGAGATGCTGATCTTACAGGGATCACTAACATGAGTGATCTCATGAACTCGGTACCAACCCTATCCTATCTTTCCAACAATCACTCATTCCCTTCTCTATAAACTCAAGCTATCCTGACATTCGGTAGGAAAATTGATACATCCTCAAATCTCTTATCATGTACAGACCTGCAATACTACTCCCCAGCATTGTAGCTTTCCCTGTCGCCTTCTTCGCATCATACGAGCTTTGGGCTGCCGACTCTGTACCATAAGCTCCAAACCATTGCTCCGCTCTTTTAATATTGAGATCTTCAAATCCACCTTTTTCTGACGGTAGATATCAATCTGAATCGCCTCCTTATGAGCGCCGCTATCATCTTGGCTGTCATTTTCGGCGCCATCATCATCTTCATCATCCTCTCGGGATCGCGGTTCTTTTTCAGCGTGGTCGACAAAATCATTATCCGCTTCCTTGTGGGTCTCCGAGCCAGGCTCTTCTCCTATCAGACCGCTGAGATCTCGGTGTTCCTCATCATGATCTGCGGATCTGTTTGCTTTCTCGCTTTCGTCCTCGGATCCATCGTCGTGATGTTCGAGGTCGTCTCCAATTATAGTGCGATCGCTGTGGTAATCCTCCTCGTTGGCTTCAGTCTCAGCCGTGGATACCTCGGCGTCTGTGCCAACTTTCTTATTCCGAGGAGGAATGGTAGCGTATGAGTCGGTGTGGTGTTTGCGCTCATGAAACGATATCTTCACGTCGTAGTGTGAATTCCTCTGAACACAGCGCGCTGGACTGGAAGAGACGTTGCCGATCGTGACTTCCATACTATCCTGCTCTGAATTCGAAGTGACCTTTACTGACTTGATAGGTGACGGAGCGCTCATGTCGTCTGATGGAATGCAGCGACTAGTAGAAAGTGATGTGTTGACCGCATCTGATAACCGTCTTTTGGTGGGAGGAAGTGATATTCCATCTGAATCTCGCTTCCTTTTTCGAGTTTGATTTAGTAGTGGGATGTTTGGATTCTACTGGTGTTTCCTCTGTTGCGGTCACTGGCCTGGTGAGATATTGTTTCAGGGAACTGATACTGTATCCGGTGGCGAGTGCTCCCATGGCAAACCCCGCGAGGTGATAAGGGAAGACTTGATCTGCCATGTAGGATGGATTGACGGGGTACACGGCTTGTTTGTTGGAGCTGTGAATGATGATGGAAAGAGATGGATGAGTGATGTGGTGACTGTTACTAGTGATACCAATTTAGAAAGGATGATGTAAAAGTCTCGATAGAAATACGAGTAGTCTCTTGTGTTGATCGCACGGTGTTAATTACCAGTAGCAGAAGTCTCTTTGTTGAGGTCGCAGCGTTACAAACGGTTTGTGTTGGACCAAGACCAACGGAATCGGCCTGAAGATTACCTCATCCTTTTCGAAATTATGAGGGCTGTCAAGATCACCCTCATCAAAATCAAAAAGCTGTCGATCTTCCGCCAGGGAGGAATGACGCTTTGAAAGGCGTATGCTTTCTCATTCTGGATTGAAGTGGGTTGAGTAAAGGTCGCGCGCTTTGATCTGTGTAAGACAGGCAGGATTGCATCCGCTGCTTGCAGTTTTCGGCCTGCTGCGACCGCCTTTCGGGAGTGGCTTAAGGGATATCAATGCTATGTCTTATGAAGGAGACACGCTAGACATACGCAGGATATTAGGATATCAGGAGGGTCGTTGGAGTATTTACAGAAGATTTCATCGATGTGCGGGCTGGACGTTGGTGTAGAGAAGGTGGTTACTCACTTCAATTAGATTGATTATAGAAAACCTCTAAATGATATTCATGAGGACCTCAAAGGCAAAGTTCCGATGAGTTGCAGCGAGGCACTATCATATTCCCGTCTGATAGAACCCTGAGGCAACCTCTAGGTTCTTTAAGAAACGACAGCTAGTGATGTTCGAGGGTTAAGCAGAGAATATTTCACGTTTCAGGTTCGCTCGAGGGAAGTAGCATGCCACGGATGTGCTACGAGAGGTCGACTTTGGCATTTTTTCTCCGAAAGAAATCTTCTACGTAGGAGCGTGAAAGGTTCGACGCAAAGAAATAGAGAGAGAATAAAGCACTATTGATGTCGTCCGGAAATCAGACACATGAGCAGGGTGCCATTGCAGGTAGCAGCTGGCTGAGAATTATGATTGGCCAGCCGACTTCTTCGGCAAGCGCCCTACAATGACCAAACGGAAAAGCTCTCGTCAGCAATGCCGATGGTACGTGGAACAATCCTATTCGGCATAGAGGTACCACATAAGAGGTACCGTCGCGGGGTAAGTGCATGCCTTTAGAGCCCCGCAATGAAGCTCCTTTCCTCCATCTTCAGGGCAGCATTCGACAGATTCGTTGCAGCAGCTTCTAGGTCAAGTAGGACTAAGTTCCAGCTGTTAGACCTTAGCTGCCACCTCTTAGCCGACCCCTAAATATCAGTAACCCACAGCGAAACCGACGCTTCTTTTCCACTTACTAAAATTAGAGGATCTCAAGAGAACACCGCTCTTCGTCTTGCTGCCGACGTTTCTAACTAAAAAGATGTCTCCCAATGTTTCTGCGCTCCACGCACTTGAAAGTTTGTGGCTGTCCCCTAGCTGTTCTGGAGTATGACTTGACGCCTGTGTAGGAAATCAGGGCGACATACCTTTTTATCTTTTTCGAGCCTTCTCAGACCAATCTCGTGGCTATAATGCCGCCGATGGTATCGTTCCCGATGCGACACGCGATGGTTCTGGACATGAAAGCATCCAAGATATCCCACCAGATGAGGCCAAACACATGCTTGAGCAACATTTACGGTGGGACTACGCTTGTCCCTCCGAGTTCAGCTCCTGGTCCAGCTCCCTTCTGTTTGTGCTTCGGCACGCTGTGCGCAAGAAATACTGCGATTTGGCAAAGAATGTCTGCATTTACGTGTTGGACTCTCGAAAATCAGTGAATAATTCGATATATCCGGCCACATCTCTTCTACAGGTATACGAAGTGAAGAGTGAAAAGAAATTACGACATGAGTACTATGCCACTGAGTATCTTCTTCACGGGGCTCTTGAGAATGCCAACAGTTTCAGTGTCGTTGCCTTGGAGATACTAGAGCGTCAAGGGCTGTATCAACAATTCCCAGAACTCAATGAGGAGCGAAGAAGCGAGGATTTGTACTTGCGGGTCCTGTACCTACGCCGACTTTTCTTTGGTAGGACATGGACTGTGACTGACGAGGAAGTTAAAGCCCTTCGGAAGATGGCGGAATGCTTTAGCGATGACGAACTAGTCGTGCCTGTGACAGCTGCATTGTTATCTCTTCGCCGTCGGGGAAACCTCAAAGATAATGTTCTTGAGAAGATATTGATCGGATCAGGTAGGACCAGGTTTCCTCAGTGGACACCTTTTGATGTTGCCGGATTCGAGAAGCTGCAATCAGAGGCAGGAAACATTCATGAGGTTTCAGAATTTGCTGGATTGCTGCAAAGGCTATATGATATCAAAATTCGCCAGGATCGGCAGCAGACAGACCATGTGCTTGGATCATTCCAGATGCTTTCCTGTAAATACCCAGTGGTATCATATAGGAGAAAAGGAGCTCACCAGGACCCTTTTCAGTCGAGTCAGGCCATGAGATCCCTGCCCCAGGTGATTTAGACTCAGGCGATTGGGGATGCTCAAATGAAGATGAAGGCCTTGACTTTGAGGAAGAATGGGATACTGACGATGAAGTTGTGGAAGCGAATACCAACGATGATATCATGAAAATACTAGAAGGGACTGGTGAATTCGAATTCCAACAGCTTGCGTTTGGGAAGGAGTGGGACAGTCACTGAATTGTAGCAGTTTGTAAATCCGTTGACTTAGCGCTAGTAGCCCGTACGTCATAAAAGCTCCCCTCCTAAAAATAGGTAGTAAGGCCTTAATAGTATATACTTATAGTTATAATCTAATATAATATTACCTAGTATCCTAATAGAATACTAGAATAAGAAGAGCTACCTTTAAATAGAATACTACTTAAATCTTTATAAGATTATATCTTTTAGTACTTTATATTTTCTATTAAATATCATTAATATACTAGAAAATATCTATAATAATATAGATTTTTATATATATTAGATAATTTACCTTTAATACCTAGTAATTATTAGTCTTAGCGTAGTTAGTATATAGATTTAGGTATATAAACTTATAGAATTAGTTATATCTTTATTATTAACTAGCTAATTTATATTATCTAAGATATATATACTTTATAAGCCTATATATATTATAATAAGTAAATGTTAATTTATTAGTATATTAAGGTATAAGTATAGTTAGTAAATTAGTACTAAGATATATAGATTTAGTAAATATACTTATAATATTAGTTCTATCTTTATTACTAATAAACTAATTTTTTTAGAAGTATATTACTTTATAAACCTATATATATCATTTATATAATTTAGATATATATTATAATAAGTAGATCTTAATTAATTAGTAAGATAGTAGTATACTTAAGTATATTAATAATATCTTAGTATTATCTTAGTAATATCTTAACATAATTAAATACACGAATTTAGATATATAAACTTATAGAATTAGTTATATCTTTATTACTAATTAGCTAATTAATATTAATTTAGGAGGTAATTTACTTTATAAGCTTATATATAGATTATAATAAGTAGATATTAATTAGTTAATAGATTAGTATACTTAGATATTAATAGTATCTTAGTAATATCTTAATATATAGATATTAGTTACTAACTTATATTCCTAGATATATCTTTTATATAAATAAATAGTATATTATAAATCTCTTAGTATTAGATACTAATAATAAGTATATGCTATTTAGTATTAACTAATAAAAATTTATATATAAGTATATATATAGGTATAATATATAGATAGATAAAGTTTTAATATTCTTAAGATTTTATATTAGTTTTAAGGTTATAATAGAAGACTTATAAGCTAATAGAAAGCTAGGTAATAACTACTATATTAGACTAGTATAATCTAGAAAATATAGTTATAAATATTCTATTATAATAAAAAGATATAAAAAGATAAAATTTAAACTCTTTATTAAACTAGTCTTAAACTTAATTAATTTTTTTTTATATAGATATTCTTAAAGAATTCTTTTAATAAAAGATTAATTATTAAATACTTAATTAATTCTAATAAATTCTTATAATTATTTATAAGAATATACTAAAGTCTATTAATCTAATCTAATTTATATTATAGAATAGATCTAGGTATTTATATTTATATTTTATTTAAAAGTAAGATAAGATAGATTTTAAGATAGATTTTAAAGATATTTATCTATTCTAACTTTTAATAGTAAGGTAGATACTACTTTACTTACTAATAAGAATAAATCTATTTCTAATACTTATAAATTACTTTTAAAATATCTTTTAGAAATTATCTTAATCTTTATTCCAACCTTTTTTTAGGAAAGGATAAAAGAGATATCTAGTTTTATACTATTTAATAATAATTGATAATAATATCTAAAAATAGAAATCTTAAT
>JAABUL010005103.1_pt1 | contig 16764 bp, 18 predicted proteins | sample 5559151 | NCBI WGS metagenome assembly JAABUL01 (sample SAMN10711876, study PRJNA513368) | rock metagenome | isolation source: Antarctica rocks | place: Antarctica: Victoria Land, Pudding Butte sud | reverse complement strand
GATGGGAAAGAGGAGAGATGGGGTGAGCATGGGAGAACCTCCATGCTCTCAGTGTGCACCTCTGTCAAACCTCCCAAGCCGCCTCCCCATAACCTGCGGGAGAACCCACTTTAGGCCGCCGTATACATAAATCGCCCTAGAACCACCTGCCCGGTGGTGAAGGCCGGCTGCGTATTAATCGGTGATGCGAAGGAGGCACTGACCCACAGATCGCCGAAGCCGGTGGGAACCACACAGATACCTGCGGGCGCCGCCGATCGACCGATCGCAGACGGGGTATCGCTCGTCGGCGCGGGAGTCCCCACCCCAAGCGGCGTGAAACCGGTGCGAAGCGTGAACTCGCCGCAGTTGAACACAAAGCTCGCGTCCACAGGTATCAGCTGGCCGGCAGGCAGCGGAGCCAGAGCTTCGACGCACCTGGCGGTTCCGCTGGAATCGGTTTTCCCCGTATCGCAGAAGACATCGCCGGTGGGCAGATGAAAGGTGCTGTACAGCGGCACCGCGGCAATTGGTACACCATCAATCGAAAACGAACCCGTTACCGTAACGTTGCCCGGCAATTGCGGGAAAGGCGGCTGAATGGATGCGGAATAATCGACCACGGCGCCTTCGAAACCAATCCGCCCGCTCGCGTCCGTGACGAACTCAGCGGATGTTGCTCTGGGCGGTCCGCAGGCGGCGGGCTGCAGAGCACCGGTGGCGAGCGGAGTAGGCGTGGCGCCAAAAGGAGTGGGGGATGGGATCGGAGTAGGACTCGGAGTAGTGGTTGACAGAGGGGTCGGCGTCTGGGTTGGGAAACCACCGCTGCCTATCGCAGTGGGTGTCGCCGTGGGTCTGGATGGAACGATGCGTGCGCGCGGAACGCAGGTCGGCGAGAAGAAACCATTGGAAACCGTAAGACTCACCGGAATATGGGGCACGGGAATATTCGTGACGCTTAGCGTGTCGCCGGTACAGTCCTAGGCGGCGCCTGGGGGGAAGTTGCCGGGAGCGGGCAATCCGGTTGTCGGTTCGCTGCCATCGGCGCAATCGACTCCCGATTTGAGAATCACCGTCCTGAGCGCTACCACGATGAAGAAACACGGTGTTCCGCCGGCCACGCTCTCCGGGTCGAGGGCGATGGAGCCGCCGCAAGAGCTCAGCGATACGATGCTCAGGCTCGTGCCCTCCACGTACTTTTTCGAGGCGCGAAGGTCGAACTTGCACGCCGCTCCCACAACCGCGGAAGTGCCGTTCGACGGTGGAAACCGAACGTGGGGAACGAGTGTGGTACCGATAGGGCAGCCCCGGGTGGACGTCGTGCCGATATACCCGGCGATCTCAATCAGGTATGCATGCGGCGATCCGGGATTGATGGTAAGACTGACCTGATTCGCGCGCGTGGCGTCGAGAGGCAGCAAGGGGTCGGCGCAGTAGATGATCGAGATCCCACCGCCGGTGAAGGCGGTGGTCCCGGGGGGACATTGATTGCCCACCAGCGGAGGCGTTTGGCACAGGTTCAACTGAGCGGAAAAGGTAGATCCAGTCGGACACGGACTGCAAGTGGTACCGCCGGCTGGACGGATGAAGCCGGCTGCGCATAGAGTGTTAGCCACCGAGGTACAATCCCCGGTATTTCCGGCTGGTACCGGGGCGTCACCGCAGGTTGCGGCCGTAAAAATAATGGGGCTCCCATTTGTTATGTCCGTAGCCGAAGCAGTGACATCGAAGCAGCCGGTGGCTGATGTCCCGGCGTCGGTTGGTCCACCTAAACTGGCTGCGCTGTGGCCGCATGTGAACGTGGCAATATGCTGTGTTCCCAGAGGATTAAACGCTTCAACGGGTGAAGCGCTTACCACACAGTCAGCCTGCGTGGTCGCGGCAGCGCCCAGCAAGACGCATCCTTCAGTGGAAAGCGGCTGTGGAGCGGATGGAGTCGGCGTTTGAGCCGCGCCTCCCCGGACCGATGTCGCGAACACTCCCGGTGACCCTGGAGCGGCGGCCGAACGTGCATCCGCGGGCGACATTCGGCCGGGTAACAAAAGACCGGCCAGAATGATACCGAGGATGAGAACGGGTGCAATAGATCGAGGAAGATAGAAGAAATATGGGGAACCCGGGTAAGCGCTCCAGGGGGTGGAGATGCGGGTACCGGGGAGGGGGGATGTGTCTCTTAGCTTACAGCCGAGGCCGCCGCAAAGCAAGGGAAAGCGGTCCCGCAATCCCGCGGGCCAGACGATCCAGGTCGCATACCAATCATCCCCTCGGCCTATCGCCGCGCCGGTTTCCTGCCGTGGAACGGCTTACGGACGTGTGGCTGCGGGCACTTCCCGACGCCCAACCGCAAACTTCCAGAGCCTCTGATGCCGCTGGGCGCCGAGAGTCAACCAAGCATGGAAGAAATAGTGTCCGTAGGCAAGAGATCGGGGTACATGATAGGGCGTGTACCGGCTTAACCGACCAACCTCCTTGAGTCCAGCGGGCTGCTTGTAGGTGACCTTATACACGATGTGGCCCCCGCCCGTAATTTCGTAGGTGGTGGTTCGGGTGGTTCGCGCGGTCAAGTTGCGAACCGTGTAGTACATCATCAGCCAGACGGTGGAACCGGGGCGCACCGAGGCCAGCCCAGCCAGATCACCCGGATCACGCACTCGACTCACTCGAGCGGCGTCCAAGGTGAAAACGAGACCGGCGGCGTGAGTCGGCGTTACCGTAGGGCCCGCCGGCGTTGCTTGCGGGGTGATGGTGACACCTCCTGATGTCGCACTTGGAGCTGCTGTGGGGGTGAGAGACGGCACAACGGTTGACGTGGCAATGGGGGGCGGCGGTGGAGGACCGATAGGCGTGGGAATGTAGGTCGGCGCCGGCGGTGGTGTCGAGTCCGCTGCCAGGCTGCGAGCAGGCCGGGCCGAAAACAGCGACACCACCAGGCACGCGCTAGCAAACACGAGCACAACGAGTGCAGCGGGTGCGAAGCCGGGTCGGAAGAATTCCTGTAAACGATGCAGAGGACGGCTCCGGCATGAGATGAGGGGGCAATGGGGGCCGAGATCAGCTTACAGGGTATATGAAGAATTAACAAGGCTTTTGTGAATGCTTCTTTATCTAGCCTTCATCGCATCTTCATGTATTCGGAGGGGTTACGCCGCCGGACGACGATTCATCGAGCGGCGGCGACTATACCCGCTTATCGCCCGACGGAGGCGCTTCTGCCGCCGTGCCCTGTTATACTCAGACTTGTGATTTCATGGCAGAGGAGGGGACGTCGCATGAGAGCGACTCTGCTTCTCATCGCGTGTTCGTTTCTCTGGGTAACGGCGCCGCAGGCGACCTGGGCGGACGATTCCACCCCGATTCCAGTGGCAACCTCCGCTCCTGTAGATATCGCACCGACGTCCGCGCCGGTCCCGCTCCCGATGCCGCAACCACAACCGACCGCAGCGCCGCCGACCCCCGATGGATCTTCCCCTGGATCATCCTCCGCACCGGTCCCGGTAGCCCGCGAACATGCCACGCCGGTGGTGCAGTATGTAGAGCCGGCTTCGCCACCAACCGCATTGCCCGAGAGCCAGCCGACGTCGCACGCTCCGCCGCCCGTGAACCTGCCGCCTCCAGCGGCTGTAATTCAATCTACCTCTCAAACCTCGTCGCCCACGACATCAGCCCCACCGACGTCTGCGCCGAAAGTTCTCGCACCGCAATCGCAGTCGCCGTCAGCTCCGCCTATCCCACAGGCTGCGCCAAATAGCAACCCGGATACCAATTCCTCCGCCGATCTTGGGTCGATTATCACGGCGCCGACCTCTGCTTCGGCGCCCGCCCAATTAACCTGCCACGGAAAGAATCATCCGACCTCCCCGCCGTTCATGGTCTCGCCGTACCGCGGCTGGACAGAGGTCGCATCCTTTCTGGACCATGACAGTCCGGATTACGCGGTGGATGGCGTCATTGTGCTGGCCAATGGATTGAGAGCGACTGCCGCCGATGGTCAGGAATCGGATCTTTTCCCAGCGTACTGGTCGCCCGCACTCCGACAATATGTCAATTACGACGGTCACAACGGGTATGACCTGGACATTAGCTATCAGCCCGTGCTGGCGGCTGCATCCGGCACCGTCGAGTTTGCGGGCTGGAACGAAGGAAGCGTGTACGGCGGCTACGGTCAGATGGTGCTGATCGACCACCGCAACGGATATGTGACGCTGTACGGTCATCTGAGCCAGCTGGAAGTGAAGACCGGGGATACGGTGACCGCCGGACAGGAGATTGCGATCAGCGGTACCACGGGGCATTCCTCGGGTCCTCACCTGCACTTCTCGGTGTTCCACGACTGCCAGGTGACCGATCCCTACGGTTGGAGCGGCGCGGGACGCGATCCGCTGTACGACTTTGACAATGAAAAGGCATCGTATCTCTGGTTGCCGGGACACGATCCGCTGATACTCAACCCTCCACCGAACTGGCCCACATACCCGCTGGGTCTGCGCATTTCGGCGCCCGGACTCGACGCAGCCAGACTCGACGTGCCCGTTCCGCCGTCAAGCCAGAAAGCACCTCCGGCGGACCGATTGCTCCTGTTGCATTTGCCAGACCCCGTTGCGGGCACGTCTGTTAGCGCGGACGTCGCTCTGGTCCGAACCGAATCACTTATCACCCAAGAGGGCCAGGCCCTGGCGCCGCAGCTCCGCGATCTCCAGGCACAAGGGTTACTTGACAGCTACCAATTGATCCCGGCCGCAGCCGCGGTGTGGGTGCGAGGTACGGCAACGGCGCCGGAGCTCGAGGGCTTGTCCGGCGTCGCCTCCCTGGCCGGGGTCCAGCCGCACGATATTTCTAATGCGCAGGCCGGTCTGGCCCACAGCGTGCTGATCCAGATCGGGCGCCAGCAGGCGCCCACTTTGTGGCCGGTGGGTTTCCGGTCGGCCTTCCACGCCTGGCGACCGGTGAGCACAGTTGCGATTGGGCACGCCTTACTGACTGGCTTTGCGCTGCCGGGCGCACATGTCATCGTGTCTCTCCATCGGAAGAACACAGTTCCAGCCGCCGCGGAAGCAACCGGCGACCCGGAGACCGGCGGGTTTGTCGCCATGCTCCACGATGCTGCCGGAAACCCGGTTGTCGTGCAATCCGGAGACGTGATTGAAATTGTCAGTGGAGGCAAGGCAGCGCGGGTACTGGTCGCCCCACTCTCTCTTGAAGCACATTCGAGTCGAATAATCGGACACGCCCCCCCCGGCTCAACGGTACCGGTGGCCGTGACCTACGCCGGCAGGGCGGCCGACGCTCGATCGGTGACGTCGGCCGGATCATCCGGCCTCTTCCACGTGGCCAGTTCCCGGCCTCTGACGCCCGGAACGCTGGCCGTGGCGTCGACCGTGGATGCAGCAGGCGATCAGATAGCGGCCTCGGCCTTCGTGCCGGGGATGGAGGTCCAGGAAAATGGGTCAGTTGTGAGAGGCTGGATCGCGGGATCCCGACGCGTGCTCCGCGTTATCAGAGACGGAAAGCCACTGCTGACTCGCACCATTCACTCCGCGACCGATGGGGCCTTCCAAGCCGAGTTGAGAACGCATCACGAGCCCTTTCTACTGGCCGCGGGCGATCTGATTACCCTTGGTTCACGTTGGCACAGCCGATCGTTGACACTGCCACCCCTGGATTCTGCGCTGACTGCTGGATCACGTCGGGCCACGTTCAGTGGGCCGGCGGGAGCGCACATCGAGCTATCCTATGCCGGTCAGGGGAAAACCTGGACCAAGATGCTCGCTCTGAACCGATCTGGGCGCCGCGATTACACCCTCCCGTTCAAGCCGGCAGCGGTGGGAGATGCGCTGACACTTCAGTACACCGCGAAGTCGGGAGACTCGGTCACCTCGGTCCGTTCCCTCCTCACCCTGCAGGTCGATTTGAGTCGGAACACGCTGACCGGGGTGGCAAGGCCCGGGAGCATCGTGAGCCTGCGCCTCTTCAACCGACGCGGGCGAGCCCTGGGAGGCGGCGTGGGTGCAACTGATGTGACCAGCGGAAAATTCAGCGCTCCTATAGTATGGATTGACCGTCGCGCGCACTCGGCAGCGGTGCCCATGACACTGGCAGTGAGAACCAGCGAGACGACACAGACGCTGCAGGTTCCCACGGTGCGGCTACAGCCGGGAACGAGTGACGGGACGCGCACGCTGCGGACCTCTCCTCTCCGGGAGATAGAAGTCCTGGCCACTGCTCAGTCTCACCTGCCGCATGCGTACGCAGTGCGGACCGACGCGCGGGGTGAGACGACGATTGCCACCTCGGGCACCAAGCGCTTGTCGATTGTGGTACCGCTGGGTAACGGAATAGAGACTGCCGAAGATTTCGTGACCAATTCCGCCGGTACGCTGGTCCCTGCGGGTGTAACCCAGCCTCGTCGATTACCTTGCACCCGAACACCCGCCCTGTCTACGCCCAAACAGCACGCAGTCCGGGCGCGGGTGGCGCGCTGCGCCGCCTCGGTCAGGCGCAAGCGATAGCGGGTTCATCCTCCACACGGGGCCACGGCGCGTATCGGGTGGTCAACACCACCAAGGACACGGTGCTGGCGGACCGAGCCGGCAAGGTTGATACGCCTGTTTCCCGAGGCATCGGACTGATCGGGGAAAAAGGGCTGCCCGAGGGGTCTGGCTTGATCATCCAGCCCTGCAATTCGGTGGTCTCGTTTTTCACGCGTTTTACTATCGACGTCGTGTTTGTTGACGTCGACTCAGTGGTCTGCCACGTGATGCACACCATGACGCCATGGCGAACCAGTAAGATCGTCCGAAAGTCGAAGCTGGTAGTTGAGCTCCCGGCCGGGACGGCAAGCGCACGAACACGGCGGTCGGCGACCGGATCGATATACAGGAGGCATAAGTTCGATCAGGCTCGCGTACCTGCGCAGTGACGATGGTCCTACCTTTTCCCCTGCGATTCGGCATTGGCGGCCCGCTTTCACTGCGTCATACTGACGCTGTCCAACCGTCAAGTATGGTTCGAGAGCGGTGCCCGTGCTACGACAACTTCAGAGCGAAGACGAGCTACGAAACCGCGAAAGCGTCGCGCTCGGACGGTGCATCGATCAGCTACAGTCGACCGTAAGCCGGCAGAGACATCGCCGCCATCTGTACAGGGCCCTGGGCCCCCTGTTCATCCTGCTCGTGCTGTGGATCGATCTCTTTGCCGCTGAGGGTGCCTTCAAGAGCGGACCGAACGGAAAAACCTTCGGCGCTGACTGGGCCATGTTCATGGGCGCCGCCGGCATGATGCGACAGGGACAGAATCCCTACGCCCACACCGCGCTCTACCGCGCCGAAAAGCAGCTACTGGCCCGACAGCGCCTGCCTAATCTGAAGCAGCAGTAAACGGTGCGAGTGGGCAATCCGCCGCTGTTTTTCTGGGCGCTGGAACCGCTGCCTTCACGACCGTTTCAACCGGTGGCCCTGGCCGGCATCCTGGTGCTGTATCTGCTCTCGATCGACGGTTTCATGGCCGCGCTCTATCGGTTCGGCTGGAAGCGCTACACCCTAGCCGCGCTCTGTTTCATCCTGATGCCGCAGGTCGTACTCGGCATGTTTAATGGAAACGTCATCGGGCTGGTCTTCGCGGGGATCGGTCTTTCGTTGGCGCTTGCGCCCCGCTATCCCGCGCTCGCCGGCGCCCTCCTTAGCGTGGCCTGGCTGAAGCCCCCGGTGGCCTTGCCCATCGTCCTGCTCATCGCCGCCTTCCACGTTGTCCGGCCGGCCCGTCTGGTGGCGGCCTCCTCGGTCTTACCCTTCTAAGCACCGGCTGGAGCAGTGTCGTCAATTGGACGGCCGGCCTGGTCGGCTATTCACAGGACATGCGAACCCAATCAGATGTGGTGTCGCTGGCGGGGCTGTACGTGCGCTGGATGCCGTCCGTCGGTCGAACGGCATTGGAAGCACTGAGTCTTGGGCTCGCCATCACCATCACGGCGGTGTTCTGGTACCGGGTGCGGCGTAACGCTCCGCTCGACTTTGCGCGAGACGCCTGGCTGTGGGTGGTGTGGATGCTCGCCACGCCGCACGCGCACTTCTACGACGAGATGATACTCGCGATTCCTATCGCCGCTCTGATCGGTCGGCACGGATACCGGCTCAACCGGCGCCTTCCGGTGCTTGCCCTCTATCTCATGTTTTTCTCACTGCTGGTGCTTTCCTGGACCCCGTTCCAGGTGTATCTCCTGCCCTTGCCCCTGATCGGGGTGGCGGCCTGCATGCTGCGAGTGGAGCACCACCCAAAATACTCGTCATCGCGCTCACCTGAATTGGCTACGAGCACCGTGGCCGGCGCCAGGTAACGGGCTTTGGCAGAGAACGAACCAGTTATGTACAGAGTGCGAGACGGTGGCGCCATCTCGTCAGCGATCAGGAGAGACCGTGGCGCTATCTCTAGCCTCGGCGTAGCCGTTTCGTGGCTCACCGGCAAACCGCGGCATGACTCGCTTCCGGCCACAGGCGTCCCAGGAACGGTGGTCCGGGTGATCGCTATGGCGCGTAACTGCTTCAAGTATGAGGTGGCCACGGGCATCGGGATAGAGTCCGACGACCCCTCGAATGGGGGACCAACGTTGGTGCATCACGGGGTGCGTGTGCCGGACGCGCGGCAAACGACCTTCAAGTTGTCGTCGCGCGTCTACAGTTCCTGCGATCAGTGCCCCGGCTGCATCAGATACAGGACGGCGGTGACCACGGCCAGCCAGCGGAAGGCGGTGACCAGGACCAGGATGGTGTTGAGCAGGCTGCTCCATCGCAGGTTCATGCGCGCGTACACCACCCGGCAGGAAAAGTAGCAGACGCCGAGTAGGACGGTGAGTAGGACGGCCAGGCCGATCCAGCCCAGGTCGTGAATCAAGCCGCCCCCCAGCGGGTTCTGCTCGTACTTGGCGCCGGTCTTTTCGTACCCCATCGCGGTGGTAATCACGTCCAGAATCGTGCCGCTGTACGCGAAGACAAAGACGATCTGAAAGAATCGCCAGCGTCGACCGCGCTTCCTCTGTTCGGGTGTTCTGCTATCGGAGAGTATGCCCGGAAACGGTTCAGCCACCACTTCTCACACCAACTAGCCTTTCAGCTCCAAGAGCTCATTCCATACATCTTTACGCGCGGCGCCCTTGATAGGCGAAGCCGGCACGGGCCAAAAGGCCCGGTTTTGGTGGGGCTGAAGGTACTGTACCATCCTTTTGCACCAGTTGGAAGCATTTTCCGACGGAATGATCGAGCGATCAACTTTCGTACTGAGCGAGCGATCAGCGCTATATCCCTCAATTCAGCCACGTCGCACCCAGCACGTGCAAGTACCGCGGAGGCTTAAAGTGCTTGCCTTCGGGCTTAAATGGTATCAATTGAATGCCGAAGAGCCCCTTTCTTCGGGGACTTCCGGCCATAGTGGCTGCCTTCAAACTCCGCTACGCTTGACGAGTTGACCGGGTGCCAGGTGCCGAGATCACGGTGATTCTAGGTTGCGCCGGTCTGCGGAGAGCCGAGGAAAAGGACTGATCCATGGCCGTTAACACACATAGCTCTCCCATTGCTGGTAAAGCTACCTCTCAAGTCCTCCTGCGATACATTCCATCGCTGTACCAGGTCGCCTTGCTGGCGATCCTTGGCGCGATCCTGGTCGTGGCTCTGGCGCCACGGCTCGACACCGATTTCTGGTGGCATCTGAAAGACGGCGCGTATACCGCGTCGCACCACGTGGTGCCCTCGCGCGACTTTATGTCGTACACCATGGTGGTCCGTTCCTAAACCGATCATGAGTGGTTGGCTGAACTCGCACTCTATGGAACCTACCGGCTGGCCGGACTGTGGGGCCCGATAGCGTTTTTTGCGTGCGTGATCTGCGCCGCCTTTGCCATGACCTACCTCAACATGGTCCAGCGAGGCATCAACCGCGTGCTGGCCACCCTCCTGGTCGCCGCCGCCTTCATGGCCTCCAGCGCCAGTTGGGGGCCGCGCATCCAGATGTTGACGCTCTTCTTCCTGGTGGCCTTTGGCCTGCTCCTGCAGCGCTGGCAGGCCACACGCAATCGAAAGCTTCTCATCCTATTCCCCGCGTTGATGCTGATCTGGGCCAACGTCCACGGCGTCTTCGTACTCGGTCTGGTACTGATCGCGATCACTCTCGCCGGAGAGTGGATGAACCGCGTGACGCGGCAAGACCGATGCTGGAGCAGTGATGAGCCTCGCCTCCTGGCTTTGACCCTGGCGGGAACCTGTGCGGTGACGACCATTAACCCAAACGGGCTGCGGCAGCTCCTCTACCCGCTGACCTTCGTGCTACCCAACGCCTACACCAACCTAATTGAGGAGTCGGCGTCTCCCAACTTCCATATGCCGGTGATGATGCTGTTCGAGGGGATGGTGCTGCTGCTGGTCACCGCTCTGCTCATAGCGCGTCCACGCATGAACTGGTCACACCTCTTCGTGATCGTGCCGTTTACCCACCTGGCCTTGAGCCAGGTACGGAACGTCGCCGTCTGGGCCGTGGTCATCACGCCGGTACTGGCCTGGTATGTGCAAGCGGCAATGCCGGCCCTGCGCGACCAATTCCCCCTGCTCTCGTATCGTTCGCGGCCGGTGCGCGGCACAATCGGGCCCATCATGAAGATCACGCTGCTGCTGCTGGTCTGTGTCATCTACCTGGTGGAAGCGGTGCACTTCATCAATCCCAAAACGCTGCGCCAGGCCGAAACAGACAACTATCCGCGTGGCGCGGTCCCCTACCTGCGACAGCACTCGTTGCCGAGCCATGTATTCGGCTCATTTGGCTGGGGCGGCTACCTGCTCTGGAACGCCTTTCCTCACTACCGCGACTACATGGATTCGCGCGCGTCAATGCCATCATCCCCCCGCTCTCCCTGATCGGGCCGGTGCTGACCATCCGCCGCTTCCCCAAGCAGCCGCTCACCGCGGACGACATCGTGCGCCTCGGCTCCATGACCCGCGACACGGCGGATTTTCTCTCGGCGGCGGTGCGCGCGCGCCTCAACGTATTCGTGTCGGGTGGTACCGGCTCTGGGAAAACGACGTTGCTCAACGTCCTCTCCTCGTTCATTCCGGAAGGGGAGCGGATCGTTACCGTGGAAGACGCCGCCGAGCTGCAGCTGGTGCAAGCACATGTCGTCACCCTGGAAGCGCGGCCGGCCAACATCGACGGCAAAGGCGGTGTGCAGATTCGCGATTTGGTGCGCAACTGCCTGCGCATGCGGCCGGACCGGATCATCGTCGGCGAGGTTCGCTCCGGAGAGGCGCTAGACATGCTACAGGCGATGAACACCGGCCACGATGGCTCGCTCACCACCGCTCATGCCAATACGCCGCGGGAAACACTGTCCAGAATCGAGACCATGGTGTTGATGGCCGGTATGGATTTACCGGTCCGCGCCATTCGTGAGCAGATATCCAAGGCCATTCATCTGATCGTGCAGCAAGATCGTCTGCAGGACGGTAGCCGCAAGGTGACGCACATCACCGAGGTGCAGGGCATGGAGGGCGACACAATCGTGCTGGAAGACCTCTTTAAGTACGACCAGTCGGGATTCGAAGGCGGCAAGGTGTTTGGAGACTTCCGCGCCACGGGCGCGCGACCGAAGTGCTACGAGAAATTCCAGCAAATGGGTGTTAATCTGCCGCTCAGCGTGTTTGGGCGGGTTCTATTGAATGCATAGGGACATACCATGACATACGTACTGATACTTGCACTGGTGGCAACATCCGGCGGCCTGTTTAAAGTTATGCGCGGCGCCGGCAAGGGCGGGAACGCGTCGTCGCTGACGGCCAGGCTCGGCCGCTATGGGGCACTGGCGGGGGCAGGTGGAGTGCAGGGTGCTCCGGTCCTCCCGACCTACACCAAGGCCCGCAGCGAACAGAGCGCGGTCACCCGCGGCGTCGACAAGCTGGTGGCTCGCCGCGGCTTCGGGGAAAAGTTAGGCCGCAAGCTGGAAGCCGCGGCTCTCCAAGTAACTTCCGGTGAGTTTGTCTCGATCTGTTTTTCAGCCTTCGTGGTTTCCATGCTGGCCGGAATCCTGATTCGAGGCACGGTCGGGCTGCTGGTCCTGGGTTTGATCGGAGTCGCGGCGCCGTGGGTCTACCTCAAGCGGCGAACATCGAAACGTCGCAAAAAGTTCATCGAGCAGCTGGCGGACATGACCCAGATGATGGGCAACAGTATGCGCGCCGGCTTCTCCATCATCCAGTCGATGGAACTGGTGGCAGGGGAAGGTCCGTCCCCCGCCAAGGAAGAGTTCGAGCGCGTGATCACCGAGGTCAAGTTGGGACTGCCACTCGAACAGGCCCTGGAACACATGCTGGGGCGCATTCCAAGCGAGGATCTGGGACTGGCCGTGGTCGCCATCAACGTGCAGCGACAGGTCGGTGGTAACCTGGCCGAGATTCTGATGGTGATCTCCAAGACCGTACGAGAGCGGGTGCGTTTTACCCGCGAGCTGAAAGCGATGACCTCGGCCGGTCGCTATTCGTCCTACGTCATCACCGCTCTCCCGGTCGGCGTCGCGGTGGTCATCAACTTCATGGACCGGCCATACGAATCGTATTTGTACACCACCCTGGTCGGCCATCTCATGATAGGAGTCGCGATCACCATGGTCATCGCTGGCTTCTTCATCCTCAATAAAATCGCTAACATCGAGGTATAAGCAATCATGCTGATCTTTGTAATCGTTGGGGTTGTGGTGGGAGCGGGACTCGCACTGTATGGCGCGTTGTCGGTCAAGCAGTTGGACCAATCCCTGGACGCTCGTATCAGCCGCTTCAACCTGACTCCGACGCACAGCCTTACCGCCCTTGAACTTCAGATCCCACGTGGCGAGCGCCTGATTGGCCCGGCACGCCGGCGTGTCGCCCACGTGGTGCGGCAGATGACGCCGATCGGCCAGATCGAAAAGACGCAAACCAAGTTAGCGCAGGCGGGCAATCCCAAGAATCTGACGGTCCAGGACTTTCTGGGCGTGAAGGGCCTGGCGGCGATCGGGTTGGCGGTGCTTGCCTTTCTCCTCATGATGTTAGTCTTTCATCCACGATTCATCATCTTTTTTGGCGTCGTTGCGGGCGCCCTGGTGGTCGGATTCTTTCTGCCCGACTTCTGGGTGCGGTCCCAGACCAAGAAGCGCCAGGAAGGGATCCTCAAGTTTCTCCCGGACGCTATCGACATTCTGGCCATCAGCGTCGAAGCCGGGCAGGGCTTTGATGGCGCTCTCAGCACGCTGTCGTCGCGCAAGGAAAATGCCCTGACCTACGAGTTCGACCGGTTCCGATTGGAAGTCCAGGCGGGTAAGGGACGGCGAGAAGCCTTTCGGGATATGGCCCTCCGTTCAGGCGTCGAAGACCTCAGCAACTTTGTGGCCGCAATGATTCAGGCGGACCAGCTGGGAATTGGCATCGCGCATGTGTTGCGGACCCAGTCGGAGGAGCTTCGTATCAAGCGACGCCAGCGGGCTGAGGAAAAAGCCCGTCAAGCGCCGATCAAAATGCTCTTCCCTTTGATCTTCCTGATGTTTCCCGCGCTCTTCATCGTCATTCTTGGTCCTGCCGTCCCGCAACTCCTCACCGGATTCAGCAGCCACTAAGTCCCGAGTGCTAAAATCGCGCGTCCTGCGCTCAGTTGATCGCCGACCACCATCCACCGCACACCGTTTTACGGAGATTCGCTCTTGGCACACACCATCCTGATCGTCGATGACAGTCCGACTGCTGTTCCGGAGCTCAAGGCGGTGCTCGAAAGCCTCGGCTATCAGGTGATGACCGCGCTGCGAGGCGAGGAAGCTCTCGATACGCTGCGCTCAGCAAAAGTCGATCTGGTCGTGACTGAAGCTCTGCTGCCCGGCATGGACGGCTTCGAGCTCGTGCAGAGAATCCGGATGGAGCCAGGCTGGGGACACTTGCCGATTCTGATGCTCACGGTGCGATCGGCGCCGGAAGACTACGCCGCCAGCTTCGAGGCCGGGGCCAATGAGTACTTCCTCAAGCCGACCGACACCACCAAGGTCACAGCGGCGGTACGCGGCCTGCTGGCACGCTACGAAATGGGCAGGCTGGAGCGGCCCGGCAGCGCGCGCGGGGGCGGGACTGCCCTGGCGCGGAGTGAGCGGGGCGAGATTATCACCGTTTTCAGTCTGAAGGGCGGCGTTGGAACCACCACCATCGCGGTCAACCTGGCCGTGGCGATCAAGGAACTGGCGCCCTCTGCCCGCGTTGGTCTGATCGCCCTCTCGTTGGAACAGGGGATGTGCTCCCTCTTGCTCGATATTGTGCCAACCTCCACCATCCATTAGTGGGCGAGGGAGAATTTGGAGGAAGCGAATTCGTACCTGTTAAACCAGTACTTCGTCCCGCACTCTACAGGCATCAGTTTGATGTCGGCTCCCCTCTCTCCTGAGCAGGCCGAGGTGGTGCGGCCGCAAGTTGTTCGTGTGACCCTGGATCTCGCGCCCCAGGCTTTTGATTGCATCGTGGTGGACACGTCATCCAGCTTCAATGAGAATACCCTTCTGGCCCTGGAGATGGCCCAGTCCATCGTCCTACCGGTGACCTCAGATATGGCCTCGATGCGCACCGCGGTCCACACCACGCGGATTCTCAAGGCCGTGAATATCGACCAGGACCGGACCCGCTTCGTGCGGAACGAGATAGTGCCGAAGGCTGGTTTGACCAAGGAGCAGCTGGAGAGCGGCCTGGGCAAAGATTTTGTCACCATCCCGCACGCTGGGTCGCTCTTTATAGAGGCGTCCAACCAGGGCACTCCAATTGTCTCAGTGCAACCAAGCCTTCCCGCCGCCCGGGCCATCATCGATCTGGCGCGCACGCTGTGCGTCGTGGAGGTGGCGGAAGTGCCGCTCACTCCGGCGCTGGCCGGCTCGGGTCTGAAAGGCCGGCTCGATCGGCTGCAACGCCTGCGGCGCACGAAAGGTCACGGACTGAAAAGGAAAAAGGAGAGGACCGCGCCCAGCGCCAGGTAGGGTGCATAGGCGAACTTCTCTTTGCGTCCGCGCCGCAAGACCAGCAACAGAACGGCGGCTGCCAACCCACCGATGAGCACGCCCAGCAGGAGCGCGTTGAGCACCGTCGGCAGTCCGCGCATGGCGCCAATCAGCACCGCTAATTTGGTGTCTCCCATCCCGAGGGCGCCCCGTCCCACCAACTGGAGTATTCCGAAGATCAGCAGTGCCACCACCGCACCCAGCAGCGCGTTGACGACCGTGAAGCCTGGCCAGAAATGCGCGCCGGCGAGCGCTACCACCGTTCCAGGGTAGGACATGCGATTGAGGACCAGTCGGTGCTCCAGATCGAGATCGGCGATGGTCAGCAGCCAGGCGCTATAGGTGGCGGCCAGCACCGTCTTGATGGAGGCTCCATAGTGAAAGGCGAGCGCGCCAAACACCGCTGCCATGAGTATCTGGAAGAGAGCCGTGCGCAGCGGCCGCCAGTGCGCCAGCCAGGCGCCGATCACCGGGAGAAGCAGCAACGGCCCGGGCGGCGGAGGCGGCTCGTCCAAACGATAGGCGACCACACGGGGCGATAGGAAAGCGCTGGCGGCGCCCACCAGCAGGCCGGCTGCCGCCGCCACCAGTTCCAGATATGGTGCTGTCAACACGCGACGACCGCCTTAGCCCGAACAGAGTCTGATTCAAAAGGAGGCTAGCATATCCGGCGCGCCCCCCCCTCCCCCTCGCGATTCATGAGCGGACAGTTGCACGCCGCGCGGCTCCCGCCCCGATGCGTAGAATCGATCTTCAGATCGTCTAGTGGAGGCGCCGCGCGCAAGCGGCGGCGTCGGCCCGTGCCAGGGCAGTACCGAACTCCGGATTCTCGCTGGACTGAGATCCCCGAACGGGGGCACAGGACCAGCGTCTGCCTGACACGCTCCCCCTGCGCGGCTCGGTGGTCACATGCACCCGGGTCTGGTCTCCCACCACGGAGCGGAGCAGGGAAGCGAACCTGTGCGGGAATCGACCATCCCACCCCGACGGGGTCGTCGAGAAGGAGCATGGGGTATGGCCCAGTCCCGGCGCTGCAGCGCGGTCTGAAGACCGATTCTACGGTGTCAATGTACGGTGGGTCGTGACCAGGCGGCGAAGCGATGCGGGCACACCCTCACCGCACTGTTCGCCCCTCCCCCCCCGAGGGCTTGTGCCCTCTTTATGCAGGGTGGGAGGGGGAGGGGGAGGGGGGGGGCTTTCGGTATACTTGAAGGCACGTCGGCGGCCCATGCGTGGAGGGGTACCCAAGTGGCCAAAGGGGGCTGACTGTAAATCAGCTGCGCAATGCTTCGGGGGTTCGAATCCCTCCCCCTCCACCACGTTTTTCTGGATGAGACCGGCAGTCCCGCCGATTAACAGGCAGTAGGCCGCACAGACGGCATCCCGGGCGCCGTCGCTTTGATAGTTTTCCCGCTTGGTTGCTACACTTTGACGGGCGGGGCCCATGCAGCTTCCCCTTGCCGTGCTCCAGTAGCTCAGTGGCAGAGCGCGTTCTTGGTAAGAACGAGGTCGTGAGTTCAATCCTCACCTGGAGCTCCACTTATCGTGCGTATACATGACTTATCCCACCTACCGATGAGCTATCAGATGAGCTATCAAAGGTACGGTGGCATGCTAAAGGAGACTGACGACCATGGCGAAGCAGAAGTTTGAGCGGACCAAGCCGCACGTGAACGTGGGGACCATTGGGCATATCGACCACGGCAAGACCACGTTAACGGCAGCCATCACCAAAGTGCTGTCGGACCAGGGACTGGCCG
>JAABUL010005101.1_pt1 | contig 16766 bp, 13 predicted proteins | sample 5559151 | NCBI WGS metagenome assembly JAABUL01 (sample SAMN10711876, study PRJNA513368) | rock metagenome | isolation source: Antarctica rocks | place: Antarctica: Victoria Land, Pudding Butte sud | reverse complement strand
TTAGTCAGCCCTGCCTGTATCGGTCTTATAGGGACTGGGCTTGAGAAACCCATCGGGCACTTACGGCGAGAACTCCCCCAGCTTGTGGCCCACCATATCCTCTGTAATCGTGACATCGTTATAGATTTTCCCGTTATGTACCTGAAACTTTAAGCCGACGAAGTTTGGTAGTATAGTCGCAGAGCGCGCCATGGTTTTAATTGGGGTTGCTCGCTCGCCAGGTTTGGGTCGGACTATTGGGAGTCTGTGCAGATGTGTTACTTAGTACTGGTAAGAATGGCTACGAGACCGTCCGAAGCACTGGAAGGGGCGACAGTCTGCAGTATGAACATCTCGGTCGAACGAAGACTTACGGAACAATGTTCGGTCCTAGAATTGTGGTCAAACCCGTTTTTCCACATCTTTGGCTATATTCTTACCTTTCCAGACAGACCGCGCCAAGAGCACTCGAGTTGGTATCATAGTCGTCAAACTGATGGGATCATCACTTGACTTGCAAATGTTCAAACTATCCAGGCGCTTGGTGATGGTTTGAAGCACTAGATGCACAACACGTTATGCAGGGACCTATTTTAGCGCAAAACTGTCACGTCTTCCCAGAACTTCGCGTAGAGTGCTTTCCCAACTGCCACTCTGCACAACTTCAAGGCAATAGCAACCATGCAATAGCATAGTGTGTCTGGTCGACAATCCGATTTACGCATTTCGTGATGCCAGCTCTGACTGGTCAGAATCCCATACCCTATAGTCTTCTTTTCTGACCATACACAGCCGCGGATACTATCCGCATCCTTGTGGCCACCGATAGCCATGTCGGTTACATGGAGCGCGATTCGATACGAGGGGACGACAGCTGGAAGAGCTTTCATGAGGTCATGTGCCTGGCCAAGGAGCAGGACGTCGACATGGTGCTGCTCGCTGGAGATCTGTTCCACGAAAACAAGCCTTCACGGAAGTCAATGTACCAAGTCATGCGTTCCTTGCGGATGAATTGCTACGGAGAGAGACCGTGCGAGCTGGAAATGCTAAGTGATGGAAGTGAAACTTTCGAAGGGTAATCCTACTTTCATTCAAGGCTACAGAAAACCAGCAGGCTAAGCAATCATAGTGCTTTCCCCCATGTTAACTACGAAGACCCTGATATCAATATCTCAATACCTGTTTTCTCGATACACGGGAATCATGACGATCCTACAGGAGTCAGTTTAACTCTTGTTGTCGAACGTGATGTACAGGTACTAACGCTGATCAGGAAGGCCATCTAGCCGCTCTGGATTTACTCCAGATATCTGGCCTGGTCAATTACTACGGGAGGACTCCTGAATCCGACAACATCCAAGTAAAGCCTGTCCTGCTGCAAAAGGGTCAAACGAAACTTGCATTATATGGCATGAGCAACGTTAGAGACGAACGTCTGTTTAGAACCTTCAGAGACGGCAAAGTCAAGTTTTTCCAGCCTAGTACACAGAAGCAAGATTGGTTCAACCTCATGAGTGTCCACCAGAACCAGTAATTATACCACAACCTCGTGGAAGTACGAATTAATAAGTTAACAGTCGTTAGTGCTGCCCATACCGACACAGGTTATCTTCCAGAAGACTTCCTGCCCGACTTTCTTGATCTTGTCGTTTGGGGCCACGAACATCAATGCAAAATTGAACCAACAGTCAACACGGAGATGGGATTCAGCGTAATGCAGCCTGGTTCTTCGGTTGCAACATCGCTTATGCCTGGCGAAGCTGATCCAAAGCACGTCGCAGTGCTCAGCATTACCGGCAAAGACTTCAAAGTGGAGCCTATTCGATTGAAGACAGTGAGACCCTTCGTTATGGAAGACCTCGTACTCCGTGACGATGCGGAATTCAAGAAGCACATCAAGAAAAGCAGCAATCGCACCCATATCACACAATTTCTGGTGTCCAAAGTCGAGGACCTAATCGAGAAAGCAAAAGAAGCGTGGGCGGGAGCACAGGAAGAGCCCGATCCAGACGAAGAGCTTGAAGCCCCTTTACCGCTGATCAGACTTCGTGTTGACTATACAGCGCCTGCTGGTGGCAGCTACGAGGTCGAAAACCCCCAACGATTTTCTAATCGATTCGTTGGCAAAGTAGCCAATACGAACGACGTCATATCTTTCTTTCGAAAGAAAGCCGGGGCAACTCGCAAAACAGCGAACGGCGTCGAGATACCAGAAGACTCGGTGTTCTCACAGCTCTCCCTCGACACGATCAAAGTCGACAAGCTCGTCCGCGAGTATCTCCAGGCACAGAATCTCCTTATTCTACCCCAGAATTCCTTCGGTGATGCGGTCAATCAGTTCGTCGACAAGGACGATAAGCATGCAATGGAAATGTTTGTGACCGAGAGCTTAGAGTATCAAACCAAGCATCTACTGACAATCGATGATGGTGATGACGATGATATGTCGACAGCCATGGACAACATCAAGGCGCAACTGGAAGAGGCTTTCGCTACTGGACGTCTCAAGATGAAGAAGGCTAAGCTAAGACCTAAGCCTGACGGTTGGGACTCTGACGCGCATGGGGAATGGGCCAGGCAGCCGGGTGCGTTTATCTCAGTCGAAGATGGGGGCGACGAAGAGGCAAGCGAAGAGGATGCAACCCCTGCTCCGAAACCTGGGAAAGGCCGCGGCAAGGCAGCCGCCCCGAAGAAGGCCACTGCAGCCACCAAAAAGGCTGCTCCAGCAAGGACCGCTAGAGGAAAGAAGAAGGTCGTAGAAGAGGAGAGTGAAGATGAAGACGAAGATGTGATGATGCTTGACGATGACGAAGATGAGAGCGAACTCTTCGTGAAGCCGGCAGCGTCGACAAGAGGAGCCAAAAAGCCACCTGCACGTAAAGCTGTATCGCCAGCAAAGCGTTCAACGGCACGAGCGGCTCCCAGCAAGTCTTCGAAGCAGTCAACGCTCCGATTCTCCCAACCAGTCACTCAAACCAACGGCAAGAGTAAGAAGGTGCAAGAGATTAGCGACGACGACATCTCAGATGACGACGCCTTCGAGCCCATGTCAACGGCGAAGTCGGCTCGCAGCGGGCGATGATACCGCCTTGTCGACTATCTAATGCATGAAGTGTTGTGTTTCGAGCTATGAGATCAAGGAAGAAAAGTTTCACGCGAATGTACAACATGCGCGTGTTCACGTATGCACATTTTCACGAGTCCACGAGAGCATTTGAGCGTGGAGTCCAGCTGGCAGGAAATGTAAGTACCTGACCTGCAATGTTGCTAGCATTCTTACTATGAAGCGGATTGGCTCACTGAGGCTGCGAAGCAAAATATTACTTTAACAAGGTCCAGCTTCGATGGCTCCATGTATGTAGTAGGCCAAGGTACGTGTATCTCGGACCTTCCGACCTTCCAACCCTCCAACCCTGATTGTCAGTACTTCAGCCTTTGTATTCGAATAGTTTCCCTCGACACCCATACCTTACATACCCTCCATCTGCCTGATGAGCGAGTCTGGATGTCCAGAGCTGGCAAGCATTGTTGCAGCTTCATGGGCCGACAGTCCAGTTTCAATCTAACTACGGCTAGGCGAACATGCAGCGTCTTATATTTTGTGCCCGCCGGCCGTGGTCTTTACAACTTGATGGCATGGTCAGGGAAATGGTTCGACCAGCCACCACCGTCTCTCCGGAGGTTTCAGCATGTCATCAAATCCGGTATGACGCTTATGCTCGTGCAGCGGACGCGGGGTCTTGACACCAGGGTCTAGAAGTTCTAGACCTCTGTGAAAACGCTTTTCCGGGCGGACGCAGAGACCCAAAAGGGCGGACGAGTGCTCATCATTGCCGAAGTCAGAACTGCCGGACGAGGGGTTGGTTTATCCTTTACCCCTCCTCCGCATTGCACAACCGTTGTGACTGGAGGGTTGGGGTTCGTCTCTTAGCATCGAGTGGAACAGATCGTTGGCTGCCAACAGAGCCAAAAGGTAAAAGTGCGTGGTAGTGTGAGACAGCGTGCTTTGGCGTCACTGTTGCGGGGACAAATGCCTTGAACCATCGATGAAGCGGCGGATATAATCAATTCGAACCCCAGGATCAAGACACTAGGGATCGAGGCCTTCAACGTTTAATACACTCCTGTCTTCCACATCGATTATCATTTCTCCGCACATCCTCTATTCTATTCAAAGCCTATACAACCCACTGTGCTACATTACCCAGACCCGCCGACGTCCTACATCAACCGCCATCATGTCTCTTTCGGAAACGCTGGAAACACCTCAGACGGGGAAGTACGAGCAACCCACTGGACTGTGAGTACCCGATCTCACCTTCCACCAGCCTCTGCATCCTCGTCGCTGCACTGTTCAACCGTGACCACCGACGAACACCCCGCATCGTCATCATCTGCCCCACTATCAGATAGCTTTTGGATCTAACCGACTTGACTCTAGCTTCATCAACGGTGAATTCGTCAAAGGCGTCGACGGCAAGACCTTCGAGTCCATCAACCCCACCACCGAAAAGCCCATTGTCGCCGTCCACGAAGCGACAGAGAAGGATGTCGACATTGCTGTGTCAGCTGCCCGGAAGGCTTTTGAGGAGACCTGGCGTCATGTCGACCCAGAGCAGCGCGGCAAATACCTGACCAAGCTGGCCGACCTGTTCGAGAGAGACCTTGACCAGCTTGCCGCAATCGAGTCCTTAGACAATGGCAAGGCCTTTAGCATGGCCAAGGTAGATATTGGCATGTGCGCTGGCTGCTTGAGATATTACGGTGGGTGGGCCGACAAGATCGAGGGCAAGGTCATCGACACAAACACAGATACCTTCTCATACACCAGACAAGAGCCTGTGAGTATATGGTGGAGTTGCAAACAGGACTTCAAGCTGAGCGTGTCTAGATTGGCGTATGCGGACAAATCATCCCCTGGAACTTCCCCTTGCTCATGTGGTCATGGAAGATTGGCCCGGCCATTGCCTGCGGTAACACTGTTGTTCTCAAATCCGCCGAGCAGACTCCTCTGGGTGCCCTGTATGCCGCCAAGCTGGTCAAGGAGGCTGGCTTCCCACCAGGTGTCATCAACGTCCTGTCAGGCTTCGGGAAGGTCGCCGGGGCTGCTATTTCCTCACACATGGATGTCGACAAGGTCGCCTTCACTGGCAGCACTGTGGTTGGCCGTCAAATCATGAAGGCGTCTGCCGGATCGAACCTGAAGAAGGTTACTCTTGAGCTCGGAGGCAAGAGCCCGAACATTGTTTTCAAGGATGCGGACATTGACAACGCCATTTCATGGGTCAACTTCGGCATCTTCTTCAACCACGGTCAATGCTGCTGTGCTGGCTCGCGGATCTACGTGCAAGAAGAGATCTACGACGAATTTGTCCAGAAGTTCAAGGAGAGGGCGGAGAAGAACGTGGTTGGTGATCCATTCGGCGCAGACACCTTCCAAGGACCCCAGGTCTCACAGCTACAGTACGACCGCATCATGGGGTAGGTCCAAGCACATACTGAACATCTTGTATAGCTTATATGCTAACATTTGTCCAGATACATCGATGCCGGAAAGAAAGAGGGCGCCAAGGTGGAAACCGGCGGCGAGCGCCACGGCAAAGAGGGCTACTTCATCCAGCCGACCATCTTCTCTGGTGTTAGCGAAGACATGAAGATCATGCAAGAAGAGATCTTCGGCCCCGTCTGCTCAATCGCCAAATTCAAGGACGAGGCGGATGCCATCCGTCTCGGTAACATTACCACCTACGGTCTTGCCGCCGCCGTGCACACAACGAACCTTAACACCGCCATCCGTGTCTCGAACGCACTGCGCGCCGGTACCGTCTGGATCAATCAGTACAACATGCTGCACCACCAGATGCCATTCGGTGGCTTCAAAGAGTCCGGTATTGGGCGTGAGCTCGGCGAGGCAGCGTTGGCGAATTACTCGCAGACCAAGACGGTGTCGATCCGTCTAGGTGATGCTCTCTTCGGCTAAATCATGTGTATCCAGACGGATGGTCGTAAGGAGGCTTCTTCTATTAGGCGTCTTTTTCACAAGCTGTATTTACAGTGTAGCTCGGAACAAATCAACGATTTACGTGTACTCATATCACCATACACTATTTGCCTAAGGGTCACAGAGAACGCCTCAGCGATTCGGTGGTGAGACACAATCCAGGAAGAAAACCCTGATGCCATCGTAGCATGTCCTACATCCCTAGTTACCATCCCAATATACGTCTCCTAGGAGAGGCCGGGGAAGGGTGGAGGACAACGGTGGATGCTGTAGGAGGTCAGAGCATGGCGCACCCAGCAGGGAGATCTGCTCCGGAATAAAATGGAGAGAGATGGATGCTTCGGACACCACACCCGGGCGCGGAGTGCTTGTCAGTGCAGCCCTCTTACCCTACATGACGGTAGATGCCTCTTCGTCGAAGCCAAGTCCGCAAGCCAGCGCTCAACGTCCAATGGAGATACTTTATCGTTAGGTCACGATCATTTTTATTCCTGTTGGACTCCGCCAGATGCAGTATGCTTGCGTCACAGATGCGTAGAAACGTCAAGGGATCTGATTATTGGACTAAGGTACGGTCTCGTGCATCTATGGCTTCTCTGTGCTCCGGTTTTTGTTAGTCATGCGTTCGAACCAGAGAAGACGTCCTACCCGAAAATTACTAGTAGCTGTACGGACGTGACTTAAAGTAAGGTATCCGTACGTCGTTCGAAACCTCCGAAATAAAATGACAATGCCAGTGGAATAGTTCGTAAAGCCCGCCCCGGTCCGGAGTGAACATACCCACCTGCGACAAACCAAAGTCATGGCGATGTGTGGATATACTAATTGCTCATTCCACGAGTAACATTTTCAGCCCTGGCTCCGTCACTCTATCGAGCTCGGGGCAGGAGTCGAACAGACGTATTTTCGCTCCTCCAATACCTCTTCCCTCACACGCGGCAGAGAGCACGAGCCAGACTTTCCGCCTTTAGACACGAAATCATCCCTCGTTACCGCATTCGAGCCCAGTCGCGCATCTTCCGATTTATAGTCGAACGCCAGGCTGTGCGTCAGCGACGTAAGGCAGCTGGAAAGACCATTCTTGCACGACTAGGCATCGGAAGAAGGAACAGAGCGTTTGCAGCAGTACGGGCGAAACATGCACGATCGTCTGAAGCCAGCAAGATGACACATGCCGATGGTACGCCAAGCTTTGGCAATCAGCGGGGAGTCTCTGGCGATGTCAACGATGGATACCCCTCTCATGAGCGAGGCTCGAGGCGCAAAAAGTTGGCGGGCTATTTCAAAGCCGCAAACGAGCTTCGTCAATCGTACACAGGGAGCGGGCAGTTTGATGGAGAGAATGGCGAGGATTACTCTAGCATACCGGGGTCATTCCCAGAGCTGACGTCGGCTCACAACGGCGATGAGGAGATGATACTCTTTCCGAGCTACGCACGAAGACATTACCCTCGAAAGCAGGAATATCGAGGTTCATCTGGATCCACACAAGATTCACGAAGCGGCAAGGCTACGGGAGATTCAGAGTATTGGAGAAAAGAGTGGGAAAGACACGAGGACGATACTTGTATCGTTGATGTGGATGTCCGGGGCTGGATCTACTCTCCCCATCGTGGTCCTGTGAGCCGGAAAAACAAGATCCTGATTGGGATCGCACGGCGGCTGAGCGGAGTGCCTGTCCCTCCTTCGAATAGTAGACCCTCGAGCCCTTCTGGTACATTACATTCAAGGCTCGAGGCTCATGCATCGAAGCATGAAGAGGAGCAGATTGAGCGGGAGGCTGAAGTAATTGCAAGACGGGGTGAAGGCGAAGCCGATGTGGCCGAGCGAGGAGGATTTAGTGAGCCACCCCGCAGCGACAGTGATAGAGTGAGCATACGAAGTTCTCCAGCCCACAGTCGAACATCTTCACCAGATAAGGAGCGATCATCACGCTTGCCCTTCCGTGGTAACAATGGATCCGTCTACGACGACGACACGTCCTCGGTCAATTCGCTAGAGAAAAGGCCATCGTGGAATCAGCCGCAAGATATGAGTCCTGCGGAGCTCTCCGTTGCCAATGCGCATCTCATGTCTAGGCTCAAACCTTTCTTGCATCTTCCGCTTGTCAATACACCGCTTACGGTCTTCTTCTACGATAACGAAACGTCAGAATCGCGCAGTCTCAGAACCAACGAGTCGGGTCACTTCACTATCCGGACCCCTTTGGACTTCATTCCCACCCATGTCCGAGTGCTTGCCTCGGAGAAGCTCTCCGCGACGGAAGAGGTAAAGGTCACCGAGCCGGAGGGTATCAGTGTCATTAGCGACATCGACGATACGATCAAGCACTCGGGAATTGGTAACGGCGCCAAGGATATCTTCCGTAACGTATTCATTCGCGAGCTTCATGATCTTACCATCGAAGGAGTCAGAGAATGGTACGGCAGTATGGCCCAAAGGGACGTCCAGTTTCATTACGTTTCAAACGCCCCGTGGCAATTATACCCAGTACTCACGAGTTTTTTTGCGTTGGCTGGGTTACCAAAAGGGACATATCATCTTAAACAATATAACGGGATGCTTCAAGGCATTTTCGAGCCGGTCGCTGAACGGAAAAAAGGGACACTGGACAAGATCATGCAAGACTTCCCCAAAAGACGCTTCATCCTTGTTGGTGACAGTGGAGAAGCAGACCTCGAATTATACACTGAGATCGTCCTCGCAAACCCGGGGCGTGTGCTCGGTGTTTTCATCAGGGATGTCTCCACCACGAAACAGCAAGGCTTTTTTGACTCCTCGAAGCCACTGCGACAACGCGGCTCCCTGTCGTCGATACGTAGTCAGCAGAAAGCCAGCGGGACACTGTCGCATCGAATATCGATGCCAGATCTGGAGCCTAAGCCAAATTTACCACCTAGGCCTACTATCCGGTCCGTTCATACGAGTGTCGCCGAGCCGCAGAAGAAAGGCCCAATCATGGGCCAGTTGATCCAGTTCGACGATGAGCCTACGGTGGGAATCACTCGCTCGTCAACGGACCCTGAGTCAGAAAAGCACTCGTCGACTAACACACCAAAATCCTCCCCACCACGACGACCGTCAAAACCAACATCCCTACAAGATAATTCGGGTGGCTCTTTCTCTATGAAATCAAACCTTCCGCCCTCGAAATCACCACCTTCCGTCTCTCGGAAGCCAATCCTACCACCTAAGCCCCACCAATTTTCCAGCTCAGGAGATTCTACTCAGCCGATAGACCGCAGCCCCCTTTCCCAACTCCAGAACGCCTCACCACCAGGCAACAAAACGTCCTCTATCGAACGTCAGGGTTATCGCGCAGCTGCTCGCAACAAGTTGGCTTCTGCCTACAACGCCCTCCCAGCCCGGTCGTCGTACAGTACAACCCAGTCACAACAACAAGCGCCGCCGCCACGATCTACTCCTGCGGAGGACCTCAATCGTACCCAGAAACCTTCACCTCCGGTACCTCCAGGACGCAATCTAAGCTCTTATCCAGCCGCTGCTGCGCACTACGCGACCAACCGTCTCAGTGGTGGGTGGAATGGTTATACTTCTGAGGGCGGCTCTGAGGATGCGATTGGTATTACGGCTCCTTTGACCAGTAAGAAGGAGGAGATGTGGAAGCGGAGATGGGCGAGAGCGAAGGAGATCTTCGACGGTAAAGGGGTTTTACTGAGGAGTTGGAGGAAAGGTGATGATATAATGGGCGAGGCAATCAGGTTGATTGAGAGAGCAGAGAGGGAATCCAGGTCAACACAATAGGTATGACTTTGCTCTCTGGGATTTCTGGCATGTTTATGGTTCACAAGTGCATAGCGTCATGGTGGGATCACGGGATTGTAAAGGAATCATTCTCCCTATAAGGCGATTTCACCAGATAGTGATTTGATTATATACTTCCTGAGTGCTCAGAATTCACGGCTCAGGGAGGGGAAGACCTCAATCAAGTTCACTATTCACCATTCCTTGGCGGCGAAACCACCTACTTAAGGCCCTCCTTCCCCTTCCCAGCTCCATCTCTCCTACATATTCGCACTTCCTCCACCTCCACCACTCCACAACTCTCTTATATATACACATCCCTCTCTGCCCTTTACATAGAACCCAACCTAATCTCCATGGCATCCTCAACACATCAAACACGTCTTTACACTTGGCACATCCCACATCTGCTCCCAATACTTAGGCATCTTCCGAGCACTTCACGCTGAACCCACAGCGGCTTGTGCCCATTCCTGAGGCTCCTCACTTCTACCCCACAGCTTCTTAGGTGGAGACCGCCGCCAGGAATAACGCTTTCACGCATTGCCGTTGGTTGAACCTTGGGCGGGCACACCATCGCAGAATCGGCAAAGCGTTGTTCTGTTCAACAACAATGCTCTCAATTCAAGCCACGTTGGCCAGAGACTGCAAAATGGCACCAGCCAGTGATCAATGCGTTTTCGTGCAGTCATGACTCATTAATCACCTCAAATCAACATGTCTTCATGTGAACACTCACTGCTCATGTCTTAAGAGCTGAAGTGTGAGAGGAACTCCACGGAGCGTGCTAGAATGTCTGACCTGTTGATTACATAGGCGTGCTCGGCGCCTACATAAGCAAGAACCCACAAAGCTGAGCTTTATACTATATTGTTCCTTTGACACTTTGTCACTCACTTCTGTACATACAATGAATCACAACACACTCATACCATAGTACTCTTGCTTGATTTTGTGAGCCTTGAACTCCAGACCACATCCGCCTTGCAGAGGGATTGGAGACAAATCATCGATCAAGTCGAAAGCGAGCTGGAAAAGTTCTCTTATCCACGACTCGCCATGATCGTGTATCGCCGGTCCTGAGAATCTTTTGGAATCATAGAGATGGAATAGAGGAGTTTAAAAATTTCTTCGCTGAGGAAGAAGACCTCAAAGAGAGTTAACTCACAGCCTTCAAATCAAAAGATATTTGATACGTCACCATGGCCGCTGCTTCTACCAATAGGGCTTCACAAGAGGCAAGAATAATAAAGGCCACTCGCTCATTGCGTTTCTCGCTCGAGCGCTCGGATCCCAAGGACCTCCTTGACTGTATCAGTCCACCTCCCACCCTTCCCTGGCTGAAGGAACCGACGAAGATGAGTTGACGGTTAGGCTGCTGGGACAATGAGCTGCGAGCCAGTCGTGGTCCATCACAAACACGGCAACCGAGCATTCCACGTCGATGTGGTCAGGCTGCTGGCCAGGAGGATTATCCAGGATCCTCGCAACATCCTACCTGAAAGGGCACACTCAGCGTATACTCGATAAGCGAGATACTGACCGCGGCCACGGAAGTTTTACTGGATTGGTAAATCACACACAACTTCACTGTCCTTCCTGGCTCGCTCACTGCAATGTTTAGGCTGCTGATCTGGAAGATCAGTCAGATGCTCGCTATGTCCCACCAGGAAGGGCGTTCCCAGGTACTCGATGACGGAAATGCAGACAGTGGCCGGGGAGTTTCTGCTGGATTGGGAAATCACACACAGTTTCACTGTCCTTCCGGCATTGTCAAGCTGCTTGAACGACTGCCTTGGAGAATCAACCAGATCCTCGCTATATCGGAGGGCACATTTAGGCTATGCTCGATGGCTGAGATACTGACAGCGGTCTTGGAAGTCTTGCTGGATTCGGAAATCACACACAACTTCAATGTCCTTCCGGCAACCTTAATCCGATTAGCCTGCTGACCTAGAGAAGTAAACAGAGTCTCGCCATGTTCCTACCTGGACAGGCACATTCACGGTATGCATTATGGCCGAGATACTGATAGCCGTCGTGGAAGTTCTGCTAGATTTGGAAATCACACACAACTTCACTGTCCTTCTAGCGGCCACGGAACCCTTGCTGGCTTCGGCATTCACACGCAACTTCACAATCCTTTCCGGCATGCTCTTATCGCACTGTTAGATCTTCTCTCCCGCCACTCATAGCGCCCTATGCTTTCCACAAGAAGCACGACGGTGTTTCCAGAAAGCATCTGGCGCGATAAGTACCCAGTTTAGCAGCCACTTCACCTTTAAGAGACTCTTATGGAGAGAATGATTCACAAAGTTACAGAAAGAAGGGGAAAACCAAAGGGAAGAAGGCTATCGAAGAAAAAGAGGCAAAAAAGTGGAGGAAGTCGACACTGATGGGAACAACGATAACGACGAGGAGCTGTCTCGAGGCCCAGTAAATTATCCATGTCCCTGGAGTCTAATCTGGCGATTTGTCAAAGGTGTGACGGATCTTCAATCCGCGATAATTACCAAGGATTACTCTCGCAGACATCTTCGCATCAGACCCACCAGAAGCCATCTTTGCTAACGGGCAGACCTCGAAAACGAGCGGAATGCTTCCGCACATCTAAACATCACGTGAGCACGCAGATCCTTGCATGTGGACAGCTGCGACTCTTTGGCAAGACCACTTACACTCTCTCAGTCAGCGAGGATCCCAGCTTGTCCGTTATCACGAAGATAACCCATCAACCAGCAGCTGCCGCAGTCGCGTCCCACAACGTGAAAGTGACCTATCAAATCGTCGATTTTAGAGCTGGTGGGACTTTACTCTACGGCTCTGGCCATGCCGGGTCCAGGGAACACAGCTGTACTCTTGAGTCTCTACAGCCAGAGCGAGCTTGTGTCACCGATCAGATCCCCTTCCCTGATTTTACTCCTTTCATCGAGGAAGGCAAGCTCAAAACCGCACCAAAAGGCGAGTAGCACCGGCCCGGGTTGCTAACGCAGCTCGAACGCTACCTGAACGCTCACCCGATTACCAACTTGACCAAGAAAGGCAAATTGATTCATGTTTATCAACTGTTCTTGATACATACCGACGTCGTCGAACACTAGCCCACTTCCAACGAGAATGGTGATGCAGGCAGACGGGTCAAATACCAATCATCCGACGGAGAAATCAATGGGTTTCTGAGGACCAGTATCTACGTCACTTGGAGGATTACCTGATCAACGCTGACAAGGTCTAAGAGCGCTTGGAGGCACTTGAGAATCTATACCATCAGCAATAGCTTCTTTGTTATACTTTGTTAAGTCTTCTTTCTCGAAATCCTCCAAATTTCAAAATAATCCCTTGTGAACAATGCCGGCGACGGCAGGCCAGGCTCATTTCGACTCGGAAATGGACACGCGAATCTTGGAGATTATTATCAGGAATAACGGCTGTTCATTGTGTGATATGCTGCGACTATTGTTACCCAACAACGCACACCGTATACCTGGAATCTAGTCTCTATGTGATAAACCAAAAGAGTGACCATGAAGAATACGGTTCATCGAACAGTAATATTGCAGACACTCATAGAAGAAGGCTTGAATCTTTCTACTATATACTGAGAACTTGTGTCACCCCTCCTCTTCTGTCTCCTTCCTGTCTACCTGTTGCCACCACACCGGACAACGTCTACCGACGGGTTACTATATCTTTTCAGCCCACATTGCTCTCGTTCGTACTTTCAAAGTGAGTGAGATCAAAACGGTGAACATTCGGTTTGCCCACCTTCCCAGGAAATTCGAGAAGTCGTGTGAAAGGAGCGCCTTACTTTAATGGTCTTATGATCAGCAGCTCGCAGGACACAAGACTTCTCCTTCATACCTCCATACGAAATCAGTAAAAGAGCGAACTGGAAATTAGATGGATGGTCCCTAAGCGACTTCATTACTTTCCGGCACTTGTTCAACGGCACGATCTTGAAGAACATCACTGTGAGCGCAAACTGGTTGGGAGGCTCGATCGCTGGTGTTTATGGGGGCTTGGGATGAGGAGGAGGCAGAATACGCCGTCTCAGAGGTAGCAGGGCTTTGGCTGGAGGTCTCAAGCGCCTACTCAAGCTCACCACAATCTACCTCTTCACCGTAAGTATAGCCTCCTGCTTCTGTCTTTGCCTCGACAGGCCCACGCTCCCCCTCTTTACCTTTAAGGAGCTGACATGGACGCAGACGGCACTCCGCGTCCACTAGGATGTGTAAACAGTACTACAAGAAGTACGATTGCGGCTACGTCGAAGACACTCGAAGGAATCGTATCATTATTGACGCTCTGCCGGGTTCTATTTCCAGGAACTGGGTGACTTCTCCATTTACACACTTCTCCGCCTTGAGTCTTCGAAAGGCTGCGATTATCTTACTCTCCCTGTGTTCGAGAGAATTCGCCGACAGTCTATCGGAGCTGTTGAGAATGCCAGAGAAAGCAATCTGAACATATAATAGCCTCCGCAGGATCGTTGTCTTGATTGTCAGGAGCTTTTATGCACAGAACATCAGAATGGCATGGATGATCATCAGACAACACTGCTCGCTGCTCAAGAAACCGGACATGATGAGTCCTGTATATATATGGTGTCGAGGTCATCCTGCATAATAAGCCCGGATGCAGACCGTTTCAGTAGTCGGGTTCGCTTACCTACGGTGACAAGTAAGCGTCAAGGGCTCAACTACGCTCGTCAGATAGCAAGCAATTCAAAAGCAGCCCCCTGGAGCGTGACCTAATCCTTGGACCTTCGCATAGTTTCGTTACGATACCTGTCATCTATTCTTCTGGGGTCAATGATTATCTGGGATTCGCATGTCATCAATTCTCGTCCAGGTCTGCGAGTATTTTACGAGTTCGAGATACGTGGCTTCCGGAGTCTCATCAATCAAGAGCGTCTATTCAGTGTGATGCTGAGCTGGCTCGTTATGATGCGTATGCAACACAATGCACAACTACTAAAAGACCATGATGGGGACGATTTGGTACTCGCCGAGTGACCAATCTCCTCATCTCCGATGCGTGCGTAAACAACGCAGATATCTCACACCCTCAAGACACCTCACTTGACCAACCAGCGTCTAGTACGCTGCCTCTGTGGAACGCTTCTATCCAAGAGTCACCACCACCATGCAACTCTCCACCAGAGCTTACCCTCGAGGAGCTCACAGAAAATTGTCGGTATAGGGAAGCCTTTGAAATATCTAAAACCTAATTGATTGTAGATGACGACTTATCCCTTGGTCCCTCAGAAGCCGAACCTGAAAGGCATTTCAACGAAACCCCATCAACTCCCCAAAGTAGGTACCTGGGCTGTCAAACACGCAACCCAGCATTACTGATCTTTTGGTAGAATTCCAGCGACCTCTCCAAAATCCACCAGTAAACTCCCCTCAGGGCCAAAAAGCGGCCAAGGGCCGAAGAAGAGGTTCTGCCCACCAGGTGTGGGTCAGGTTCACCATCCTAAGGCGCGTCCCAAGTTTCACAAAAATCACCATCACCGTTCTAGCGATACTCACCGCCGGCATATGCTGTACTGACACTGACGAGTCTCTTGCCCATCGATTCATCATCTCTCTTGACCTAGACCACATTTCATAATCATGCTCTTTTCCGACAATGTCTAGCAGATGGACTCCCGGAGAAGACGCAATCTTGGAAAGGGAGGTTCGTCGACAAGGTACAATACGCTCTACAGTCCTTCTTACTGTTCCGTCTTCGCTTTGCCTGCATTCATACCCATCGAAATGCGTACTTACGTACAGGCTAGCAAGCTCAGACCTCACGCTCAAAGCAAAGACAAATTTTACACACTTTCACAACTTGAAAGCTGGAATCCGAGTCATAGCTTGTCTGGAGATATATCGAAGCGAACCTTCTGAAAGCTACCAAGCTCCCTGATGAGAAGCCCTCTGCCTCACTGACCTGACTTGCAGCAGGTCAATTTCCGATAATTTCGGCCACCGACCAGAGTTTGGAGTCTTTGGTCCTACAAACATCGAAATACCAATTAAGTGGACTGACCTGGGTAGCTCGAAGGTCCAAATCACCAACACTGTATAATTCGTACATGTAATTGGAGGATTCATCCTCATACTTCATTAGACATCACAGTCATGCCTCTAGAAGCTCCACTGCAGGATTGGCATGTATACCCGATCCCGAAGCAAGCGAAGGGTGATACGGTAAGTGGCCTGCAGACTTTACTGCAGACGGGACAATCCGGAATGGCAGGAGATCTCGCGGTTGAACCGCGAACTCGAAGGCAGAATTGCGTGCAACGCCACAGCCCGACGATACGATATATCCCCAACGCAACTATACGATAGACGAGGATGAACCCAGCACACGCTGTGAATCCTGCGGCGACTCCTTTTGTTGCATCTGCGTACAATTTCCGGACCTCCGAACGACATGAAATATTCTAATGACGGCACTGAGGAGTGGTTTAACAATTATGCGAAAGAAGCTCCAAAACCCCTATCAGGAACGGCATCTGCATGTCTGCCTCAACCATTGAAAGGTGCGATTGGTAGTTGGGTCTACAAGATCAAGAAACCCCGCCTGGGCTAAAGAGAGAATTTCGATTGGAGCACAACGTTCTGTCTGACAGCCATCAGATTGGTCCCGAATCCTTCGAACGCCATACCTTTTCTTCAGCTGAGGTCTGCAGCAGTCCTACCATGATGCGTAGGTCGTGCCTTCCTTCCAAGACTTCGTTTCCTTTCACTGATCCTTATATTCGCGTGTCGTGACAACGGAGAACAGATACGAGTCGATTGGAGGGGCAGCGTACGCTTAGGCTACGACCTGAAAGACCTCATGGGCTTCTCTGCGGTACGAGAAAGTGAGGACGAGTACGATCCGGCCCTTTGGAAGATTTTTGATGGTCTTCAAAGAGATGTACGTTCTCTCGTCTGGCAGCATCTTTCTTCTCTCAATCCACTATGAAGCCGAACTTTCTATCTGAATGAAACCACTTACAGGCCACTATACTCCTTGTGTT
>JAABUL010005100.1_pt1 | contig 16774 bp, 16 predicted proteins | sample 5559151 | NCBI WGS metagenome assembly JAABUL01 (sample SAMN10711876, study PRJNA513368) | rock metagenome | isolation source: Antarctica rocks | place: Antarctica: Victoria Land, Pudding Butte sud | reverse complement strand
GCGATGCAATCGCAATATGCAGCGAAAAAGCACTCAAAAACAGCGAAATTTGAGTGTACATGAACAGTCAAATGACTTTGCAAAGACTAAATGCAAAGAGCAACGTCAATGCGAAGTTATTCGATGATATACAACAAAACTTGACCAATTTACGTCAGAATCAGTGTCAAATTCGCATACAGTGAATATCGAGTCACAAGAGCATTATTGGGAACGAAAAAGCAGATCAATTGATCAAAAGCGCTGCTCAAGAATTACCAGTTATCGACAACACGAAAGCAATCATCATAAGCTTCGTCAAAAAGCAAATTTGCAAAGAGGCGAAATTACAATGGTTAAATGTCTGAAAAAGCAGCATCAAGAAGGGAAACCAGTATCAAAAGCACATATCGAATGTGAATTTAAGTCATAAATCACTAAAAGAGATGAGGAAAATCGATAGACTAACGTTTTCAACCTTTATTCAGCTGAAAATGAAACATGACTATTTCAAGAGCTATTTGCATAGATTATCAGAGAATAATTCGAACAAATGCTATGAAATATGCAATGCGAGGCAAACGTCGAAGCATTTACTGCTGAACTGCAGACATTATAGAGCAGAGCAGATAAAGCTTAAGGAAAAAGCTCAGCTCAAAAACACAGACACTATATTGACATTGTTCATCACCAAAATTGAAAGAATCGCAACACTAGAGTATTTGAAAAATACTCGAATTGCGACGAGAAAATGACTATTAGAAACGAAAGAGTAGAACGCGAAAAGTGCGAAAGAACAAAGAAAAACGAAAGTACGATGACGAGAGTTGAGAGAGAGTGCTTGTATGTGCAAACTATCGATGTGATTGATCAACGAGAAGATATAAAGCAGCGACTTTGGTCAGATTACATGTAACTTAGCATACATACAGCGTCTAGACAGTGTCATAGTCATAGACTGCATGCACTTAATGAAGAAATAAAAAAAAAAAAAAAATCTCAGTGTGCTGATGCTTGATCAGTGATAGAGATAACTCATATGCATCATCAATCATCTTGTTTGCTGCTTCATTTTTGAGCACTTCTGCGTATTCTGTTATTTAATGTAACTTCAGCGTGACTTCTTAAGATTGAATGTTCTCATGTGCAATCTGAACTCATTGCAGATGTGTTTGATCTTTTGTTGATGTCATGACTTTCACTGTTTTCAGAAAGATTTGACTATCATTGTATATTTTATATATCTTTTCATGATACTCTTAATTTGCTGTCGCTACGTCTGCAAGATGTTTCATCTTCGCGATTAATTCTTTCAGCTCATCATGATGAGTGATGATTAAAGTTAACTCTCTCAGTCTTTTATCTAGCTCTCAGTTCATTCTCATCGCGATCATTGTAACATCATCTTTGCTGTCACTATCATTCAAGTAAACTCTTTGCTTCAATGCAAATGTATTAAGATTGTGTTATCTTATTGACATTTTCTTATTTATGATTATAACTATTTTTGATGACTCTGATCAGAGAGTCACTGTGTAAAGATGACTTCAATTTATCTTCATCTGTTTAAATGTTTCTTTTATTCACTTTCGCTTCAACTGTAGAGATGTTTTATGCAGCTTCGATTTTCAATCTCTTTTGAGTATCAAGTTGTTGCAAATTCAATGCATTATCATCTCAATAACTTCGTCTGATTTTCAAGAGTTCATGTTTATTATTGATCTTTGTATCAGCTTTTGTAAGTGAATATCTATTAATGTTGTGTTTATTTTCATCTGTAGAGTCTCTGTTAATGTCACATGATAAACATCAATGATCTGTTGCAATGCTCTTTCTTGCACTGATTTCAGCTTAATGTTCAAACTCTTTTGAAAATCTTTTATTCTTTGTGATGTATATTATATGATGACTTCGTGACTAAGCAAAGAGCGCGTCATCGTGAAGTATATTTGCTTACTTGTTGTCATTGATGAGTCTCAAGTAGATTTGATGATTGTTTGCATGATCTTTTGTTTAATCACTAGTTTTGCTTCAACATGATGCATGTAAGTCACTCATTTCAGCTTGAAGTTCAGTTGAATTCTCAAGATTCTGATATCTGATTTCAAGTCAATCTGATGTCTTGTCAACTTTACATTAACTTTCATATTAAATCATTTAGAAGTTCTTGTAAAGTGAATTAACTCATGCTTTGTCATTAAGAATTTGATGTTATGCGTTTTTGATCACTGTTCACATCTATCATAGATTTCATTAAGAACTTTGCAGTTGCATTTCATAAACTCTTTGTATGTTAAAATATTGACATTATTCATGAAGTTTGTAAAGCTAGTTCTCAGCTTGATGTTGTTACATGCTTCTAACAAGTTTGCATTGTAAAACAAATATAATATCGACGATAGCAAAAAATCTTGTGATATATTAATGTTTATGCTGCGTTTTATCATCATGTAATCATCAATTGTGATCATAATGCATTGATCTTTCAGAAAGTTCTTCACAAACTTGAAAAGCAGTCTAGAAACTTTTCTCTTCTTTATGTCATGTAAAAGTCTGCTGTGCGTCACATTATTAAATGCATTCTTCTCATTTAAACTCAGTAATGAAACTACTTTTCTTCTCATGTCACTTTACACAGTATGTATCTTTTTTGTAATTAGTTGCAAAGTTGTATCTATTAATCTGTGCTTGCAAGCTTTCATCTGAATGTTTGATATTAAGTTGCAAACTTCTACAACATTTCACAGATGTTTAAATACGATGAACTTCAGTATTTTGCTCAGTGTGTTAAGTAGTACAATTGATTTATATATTTTTGCATTGAAATAATCTTTCTTGTTTGACTTTTACATCACTATTGTGACTGTGCTCTTGAACTGAGTTGACTGTATTCTCTTCTGTAAACATCTTTCAAAGAAAGAGCATATTTATTTTGATGTATTATTGACGAGTCTGCGCATTATTCTATTTATATATTTCGTATGTTTCAACGTCTTGTCAGATGTCACTTTGTAGATGACTCTTTTAATTTCATGATGCATCAGTGAAGCATCATCTTCAATTAAGAGTGAGTACTTGAAGTTTATTGTATTCAGCATGAAAATCTTCGAAGATGATGAAAAGTGAGTCTGAAACATCATCTTCGCTTTATTCTGTGCTGTTGTGACAATGTCAGAGCACTCTGACTTCGTCAGTGAGAAAATTGTCGCTTAAGTGAGTGTGTCTGCGATTGCATTTCTTGCTCATTTCATGATTTGAAACAATTCTCTTGAGAATTGCTCAACATTCTGCATGATCTCTTGATATTCACTACGCTTCTGTTTTCTGATAATCTTGCTCTTTTTATTGCATGCTTGAATGTACTTTATTCAGTCATTAATGATTTGACAATTTCTTTTCATTCATCACATGCTTTTGATGATCTTTGTACACTTCTTCGTTCATTCTGCTTTGATCATTTCGTGTGATCTCGCTCAGAAAATAAAAATCTTAACAATCTTCTTCAATGCATTCAGCAGTTACTTAGTGTACTCATTTATGCATCGACGCTTCGTCTTATGATTCAACAGTGATTTCAACATTTGTTCTCTCAAAGTATTAATGAATCTCTCTTCATTTATTGTCTTTCAGTTGCAACGCAATCTTCGCGCTGATTCTTTGCAGACTTTAAAATTTATTACTGTCTGTATCAATAAATGATCTGAGAAGTTTTTCATTTCTTCATTGATTTCACATCATATCAATCTGTTTGTGATACTCTCTGTTGTGAAGATTAAATCTATTGTTATTTGAGATTCTTAATAATCTCTCGTAATTGTGTCTTGAAATAATGCTAGCAATACATCGATGTTTGTGATCATTTCAATTAACTCATTCAACAATAAATGTTATTTTGAATAAAATGATTCTTTTTATGTAAAGTGATGCAGATTGAAGTCTTTTACAAGAATGTTTTCTTTTGACATGTGCAGCGTCTTTTTAATGTCTGAAAGATTTTCTTTGTCATGAATGATCTCATGATCTCTGAGTGACAAATTGTATGCTTCATGAATGTATATAGCTTTCTGAATCATCTGTGCATCATTTATTAATGTTTATAACGTAATTGTGTTTACATCTTTGAAGTGTCATATTGAGTATCAGATGTTGCTGTTGATTCTCTTGTTTATGTAGAAACAGATTCTATCTTCATTATTCTTCAGTGTGAAGTCAACAGTTGCTGAGCAGTATGCTTTGAAAATGTCATCAAATCATCAGAGTTCTTGAAGAATCAGAATGTCATAGTTCTTTATCTTTTTCTCATGTAGTAATATTATCATCATTTTGTTTCTGAACTTGTGAACGTTGTATTGTAGTATTTGAAGCTTCTTTTGCTGAGACATTAAAGTTCACATTTCAGACTGTTTAATGTTCTCTTGAGTGTCTGCAAAGTGCTTACTTCATCTGTAAGATTTTTAACAGAAGATGACATTGACAACGATGTGATCAATGTTGATTTTAATTCATTTGATCTTGACTTCTTGATTAAGTGATTCAGTATAGTGTTTTCTGATGTGATGACTGCGTTGAGCAGATAACTTTCATTCATTGAATGTCTCTGCTTTCTCTTCAAGTTGTTGTTCATCAGCGATTTCAGATTGATAAATGTCTTTGTGAATATCTTTAACATTGCTGCTTTGAGTTCTTTCTGCTTTCATATGACATGATATAAAGATCTGTGCTTTGTGACTTTTGTTAAAACTCTCTCGCATGTGATTACATAACAGCAATGATTAGATAATCATTGAGTAATCAGAATTTCGAAGTGATTACTCTGATCGCTTGAATCAGAAGTGATCACAGTGAGCATGATGAGCATGATGCTCATCTTGCTCATCTTGCTCGAGAATAATCAGAGTGATCATTCAAAGCAGAGATGACTTGACACGATTCTTTTATGTCTATATAACGATGATCGTTTTCTTAGATAGAAGCTTCGTGCTCAACTCATGTAAGTAGTCAATACATATTATTGTCTCAGCTATTTTCAGACCTCAAGTCTAGTAATAGTGATTACTGTTTGATCTCTGTATATATCTTGTGTTGTTAAAGAAACAATCATTACACTTTGAGCATCACTCTTTCACAAGATATCAGAGACATTCATTTCTTTCAATTATGTCTAGTCAGTCAGAATGAGTCACGCTCAGTCAAGAAGTAAGCATCTTCAGCGCAGATAAGATCAAGATTTCAACATCAAACTTGTATCATGACGATCGAAATAAACTCGAAGCATATCTAGTACAGATAAAGCTATACATCAAATGACACTCATTTCAATTCAAGTTCATTGAGAACAAAGTACTTTTTGCATTCATCTATCTAAGAGATAATGCATTTACATGATTTCATCACTATCTAACGAATTATCTGCAAAAGAAATCAGAGAAACGAGAAGAAGAAATCAACACAATATTTCGTGACTCTCAGACATTTGAGAAACGTCTAAGAAGAGTATTTGAAGACATTGACAAGAAATGTACAGCAGAATATCAGTTGTACAACCTGCGACAGAAAATCTTCGCAGCGACTTATTCAATCAACTTTCAGCATATTGCGATGAATACAAAATGAGACGATGCAGCTCTCATCAGTCAGTTCTATCAAAGACTGCAAAAGAAAGTCAAGAATAAAATTGCTAGAATCAATAAACTTGTTGACTTGCAGAAGATGATATTCAGAGCGATGATCATTAATAACAGACAGTATGAGAGACATCTGAAAAAAGGTAAAGAATCAACTATGTCAATAGTATTGAGTCGAAAGTTCAAGAAGAGACAACGACAGTCATACTATGATTCTCAACCTATGAAGCTAGATGCAACTCAAAAGATATCAACGAACGCTCGCGATAAAACAGTTCAACAAAGCAAGACATGTTACACATGTGAGAAGCTGAGTCATTACTTCAAGAATTGTACTCGAAATAAGTACAAGAACAAGTCAAAGTCTTATGATAAGCAAGACAGATCTTTCGCAGCAACAAAAGAAGATCAAAAAGACAAGCATTAAGCATTGTCATGAACAACATGTTATGAGAATAACTGTTGCACTCATCTGAGTGATAAGAAAGGTTCAAAATAATACTCAAAACTCTCACGAAAGAATTGTTTCTACACAGCAATTCATCGTCAATCGAAAGTGCATGATGAGAATAGTGATGAAAGTTTGTTCACTATGATCACGAAATCAGAGATTCTCGACAGCGAAGCATATGACTCAAATAGATTGAATGACATCGAAGAAGCTATTCATCAAGCAGTCGAAGAAGAGAATCGACTTAGCGAAACTTTACAAGCATTCACTATTGCAGCAGAAGATGCTCTCGATCAAGAAGAAGATCATCTTGAAGTAAAGAAAGATTTCAGAAAGCTTACAAGTCAAGCAAGCTTTATAAGCATGTACAACGAATTGTACACTTTCTTTAAGCAGAAAGAGAAAGATTTTTCACAGCGAATGCAATAAATCAAGAATGATATACATCAAGCTATTTATGACACTATGCAAGATGAGTTGATTGCATTGTGCAAAAACATTCAATATCATGACATAGTCATGAAAAAGTCATCTACAGAAGTCAAGTTCATCAAGCAAGAAGAATATGTACTTCTTGATGAAAATCACATATTCAGAGAACTTAGACAGATGACAGAAGTCATCAGAGAGAGATTTGATTTGTGTGATTCAAAGAAATATTCACTTAAGAAGATCAACTCGAATCAATTTCAGTACATAAAACAAGTACTGAAAGAAAGAACTTCTAGTTCAAAAAACTAGAAGACTCTTCGATCAACAGATCATCAAAGAAGTTTAGTTGAAGGTTGAAAATCGAAAGCATATTTGTCTTCATCAATGACTCGTTGCAGTTATGAGTCTGAGTCAAGATTAATGATCACGCAGCATGATTATTCATAGACAGCGACTGCACGAGAAATTACGTATTTTCAGAATTTGCTAAAGAAGCGCAAATATCTACGCAGAAGAAGAAAGAATTTTACAAACTGCAAAACTTTGATGAAACACTCATGAAGTACAATAATGAACTAATAAATCAAGAAACTCAACTCATTCATTTGAGACTTGAACGACATTGAGAAAAGTTACATTTAGATGTTACGAAGCAGTCAGACAGTGATATAGTTCTAGACATATCATGACTTCGTATGATCAATTCGATGATCGATTGAGTCAACGAGACAATTGCATTTCTAGATACAGAAGCAACGCGATTGCACTTGATATTGAAGTCATCACAAGATGTGAAGATATTCGTCATAATGAGCGAAGAAATGCGCAAAGAGTTCAGAGAAATCAATGATGCACAGATGTTATGAAGCAAAGAGATTCAGAATGATCACTCGAAGAATCTTGCTATTGCTATTATTTCTAAAGAATATCAGAAATACAAGATTTTGTTTGAGAAAGAAAATGATCAGAAGACACTACTCAAACATCAATCGTGAAATCATGAGATTAAGCTCATTGATGACAAGAAACTCACGAAACAGTTCATTTACTCATTGTTGACAGAAAAGCTCAATGCTTTGTGACAATATTTGAAAAAGAACATGCAAAAAAAATTCATTAGAGAATCACAGTCGTCAGCAGAATACTCAATTCTGTTTATTTCAAAATTGAATGAAAGTCTAAGACTATGTGTTGACTACAGAGCATTGAATAACATCATGATTAAAAACAGCTATTTGTTATCGCTCATAGCAGAACTGCAGAATAGATTGCAGAGTGCACAGTGATTTACGAAATTCAATATACTTAAGACATTCAATTGAATATGAATTAAAGAAGAAGACGAGTGAAAGACAGTCTTTTGCACTCGACTAGAACATTACGAGTATTTGATCATGTCTTTCGACTTAATCAATGCTTCAGTCACGTTTCAGATCTTTGTGAATAACGTACTATGATGTTATTTAAATCAATTCGTCATAGTATATCTGAATGATATATTAGTATACTCGAAGATGAAGAAAGAACATGTGCAACATGTTAAGAAAGTTCTACAGACTTTGAAGAAAGTCAATCTACACATCAAGTCAGGAAAAAGTGAATTTCATGTACAGAGTGTACAGTTTTTGAAATTCATAATTATGTCTCAAAGTCTAAGAATGAACTCAAAGAAGATAGAAGCTGTTACGACTTAATCAACGTCAAAGTCGAAGATTGAAGTTCAATTCTTTCTAGAATTTGCGAACTTTTATAGATGCTTTATAGAGAGATACTTTAGAATCATCTCGTCACTTACGAATCTTACGAGAAAGAATGTATCGTTTGTGTGAACTGAGAAAGTCGAAGAAGCTTTCAAGAAGCTGAAGAAATTGTTCATCTCTCAGTCAGTACTGATCATGTTTGAATCAGAAAAACTTATTACGCTCAAGATGAACGCATCAGACAAAGCTATTGAAGCATGTATCAGTTAATCAGATAATAAGAAACGTCTGCATCTCATTGCATTTCACAGTAGAAAGTTTACAAACGCTGAATTGAACTATAAGATACATGACAAGAAGCTGTTAGCTATTGTTGACTCTTTCAAACAATGAAGATTATATCTTGAAGAATTTAGACATCAGGTTCAAGTATATACAGATCATAAGAATCTGCTATACTTTATGATCACGAAAGTTCTAAATCGAAGACAGATTAGATGATCGAAAGAGTTGTCATCATACAACTTTCAAATTCAATATTGAAAGAAATCTGAGAACTTGAAAATCAATGTCTTGAGCAAAAGAGCAGATCACATGACAGATAAATCACAGGTAAATCAGACTATTCTGCAAGAGAACTTCGACGATTCGATTGTCTATAATAGACAAAACGCAGTCACTTTACGAATCAACAACAAAGATTTTGAAAAACGAGTAAAACTAGAGCTAGCGAAGAACTCAGTCGCGCAAGATATTATAAAGAATATTAAGAACAACGTGAACTTTGAGATTATCAATGAAATACTAACATTTCAAGATCTGATCTATGTTTCAACAAGATGCAGATAAGAGATGATAGATAATCATCACAAGTCAATGATACATGAACATCAGAATTTGAATAAAATCATTGAGAGAATATCTAGAATCTACTATTTTTCAAAGATGAGAAAACAGATAGAAGATATTATTAAAAGATGCGATGTGTGTATTTGAACAAAACACAATCAACATAAACTCTATGAACTTTTGAAAAGTCTCAGTACATCAGATCATGCGTGAAAAAGCATAGCTTTGAACTTTATAGTCAAGCTATCAAAGTCAAAGAAAAAAATCATCAAAACAACGTATGACTTTATATTGATTATAACAGACAGATTGATCAAGTATGAATACTTCTTGTCATATAAGAAAGCAACATTCGCAAAGAATTTGACTTACACATTTCTAAGAACAATTGTAGCAAATCATGAATTATCAGATGAGATAATTTTGAATAGAGACAAGCTTTTCACATTGAAATTCTGAAAATTCTTAGTGAATCAGTTAGAAATTCATCATAAGCTGTCAACAGCTTATCATTTGCAAACAGATGAGCAAATGAAAAGAATGAATCAGACATTGAAACAGTATTTCAGATGCTATATTAATTATAGACAGAACGATTGAGTGCAGCTACTGTCAGTAGCACAGTTGACTTTCAATAGCACAACGACAGAAGTAATCAGTGTATCATTATTCTTTGCAAACTATGAGTTTGAGTCAAAGACTCTCAAGAAATCGCGTGAATTTGCACAATTAGCTTAAAAAGCTACGCTATAGATAGAACAATTGCAGATGCTACAGAAAGAATTGCAAAAGAACATACAGTTTTTTAGCAAGCGCATGACTCTGTATGCAAATAAAAGAAGAGATAAAAAATCTACTCTTAAGAAGAGAAACAAAGTGTATTTACTAAGATGAAACATCAAAACGAAAAGATCAAGTAACAAATTGAATCACATAAAGCTAGAATTTTATAAAATTCTAGAGATCAAAGAATTGATTAACTACAAGTTAGATCTGTCAGCATCTATGAGAATACATTCAATATTTCATATTTGTCTTTTGAAGTCTGCAGATTTGAATACATCAATTCAAACAGAATCTTCAGAAATTGATTTAAAGAGTTAGAACGTCAAATACGAAGTAGAAGATATATTGAATCAACAGAATATCAAAGATCAGTCTCATTGATTAATCAAGTGAAAAGATTACAAACATATCGAGAACACTTGAAAATTGAAGAAAAATCTCAAGAACTGTCAGATGCTTCTGTGATAGTTTCAGTTGAAAAACTCAGTCAGTTGAAGTCTGATGAAATTTTAATCTGCTCGAAGAACACGTTAAAGAGAAAATCATTCAACAATGATTTGCTAGTCTTTCTTTCATTCTTCTTGAGCTCGACGATGTTTTGAAACTTTCATTCAATCATTGTCTGTTTCTTGTTCTTCAGAAACACAAATTGATTTTGCAGATGAGTAACTCTTGCAAAGATTTCTTGCATCTGTTTGTGAGCATTCAGCAACTCATCAAGAACATGATCGCGTTCTGTCTTTACTCTTTTTCACTTCATCATTGAGAAAGTAAGATTGCACTTGCGATCGAGATGCATACACTCAATGCAATGATTGAATTCATTGTCAACATGACATTTCTTTTGCAAGCGACTGCAGTGTTCACAAGAACGCATGACAGCACGCTCAGAACTCATATGCTCAAGAAAATCTCTGCGACGCAAGATAAAGTTTTTGATTGTGCAATGAGAAGACATGAAGAAAAAGTAATTTTCAAGATGAAAATCTTAGAAGAGAATCTAGTGTTAAAACTCTTTCACATGTGATTACATAACAGCAATGATTAGATAATCATTGAGTAATCAGAGTTTCAAAGTGATTGCTCTGATCGCTTGAATCAGAGATGATCACAGTGAGCATGATGAGCATGATGCTCATCTTGCTCATCTTGCTTGAGAATGATCAAAATGATCATTCAGAGCAGAAATGACTTGACATGATTCTTTTATGTTTATGTAATGATGATTGTTTTCTTAGATAAAAGCTTCGTGCTCAACTTATGTAAGTAGTCAATACATATTATTGTCTCAGCTATTTTCAGACCTTAAGTCTAGTAATAGTGATTACTGTTTGATCTCTGTATATATCTTGTGTTGTTAAAGAAACAATCATTACAACTTTCTTTATTCTTTCTTTTTCAGCTTGTCATTTATAACATTGAGAGTCAAAGACTCTGTGTATATTTCAACATGCTTCACATTTTCACATGTTTCAAGTCTGTTTATGAAAACAGTGCTTTAAGCGATGATTCAGCATGCAGTAAACGCATTTTTGCTTGTTTTTGCATTCATACATCTTGTGATCATATTCTTGATACTTTAGACACTGATGCACTCTGCAGCTTAAGTTATAAAACTGTGTGATCTTTATGTTGATCTCATGACATACTCTCTCATTAATTAGTCTGTTCATCATCTCAGCACTGATTACGTGAATCATCAGCGAAATATATCTCTTTTGCTCACTTTTCTTTGTGAGTTACTCAATCTTCTTGATCATCATTTCTGAATGTATGTCTTTATTGATCTTGATGAGCATTCTCATCTCTTTCTTCTCTATGTTCTTAAACATTTCTTCGATTTTAATCTCATGTATCACTACTTCAAAACTGATTTCATACAGACATGCATTTAATGATATTTTTTTGATTCAAAAATCATTTTTCTTCAGTGTTTTTTTGCTGTTCTTTGTCTTGATTTGAAATATCAGCAGTTTTGATCATTTTTTGATCATCTTTATATTCTTGCATGTTAACAGCATCTTGTCAACGTCAATCTCTCTCGCTCACTTCACTATGTTCTTTGTTGTTGTTGTTATGATTTTCTTTACTTCTTCTTTCTCTTTGATGAAGATTTTTACTTCAAATTTCTCACAATGATTTTGCACTGATGATGATATATCAATGTTGAACATAAGATAACTTTCAAATGATGTTGTTGACTTCATGCTCACTCTTTTCGCTCAGTTGTCAACGTGTTTTCTCTCTCTCACAGACTCTTTTTCAAGTCTGCTCGTTATTTTTTTCAGTCTCTTCAGCTGATTCTTCATGCGTTGATTGACAGTTAACGCAGCGACGCGTTGACGCGTCAGCTTTTCTATCATCTTTGTCAAACTTCTCATCTTTTCTCAAAGCATTAACTCATTGTTTCTACGTTCGTTGAGCTCATAAAGTACTCGCAGCTTGTGTAATTTTTTCTGTATATTTTTTGTCTTGACTGAATTCTTCTGCAAGATAGTGATAATTGCTTCTCATTCATTTGTTGACATCACATCAATGATGCTTCTCATTTGCTCTTGATGATCAGAATGAAGTGTGAGCATCATGTCAATGATGTGCTCTGTCTCTAGATAGTTTAAGTAATTCATTTTCGTGATTTATTCAATAAATAGTATCAAAGAGTTCTGTTCTATTTGTATTTAAACAGCGAATATGTGTAAAATCAAAACTCTGATGAAACAATGAACTCATTGAAATGCAAAAAATGCTGTTGTCAAAAAAGCAAATCTGAAAAAGATGCAGAAATGATGATGCATGAGCAGAGATAATGCAAATGTGAAATTCATATCATGATGCAATAAAGCTGATTAAAAACCAATTCTGAATCAATTTTTTGAACAATGTTGAAGAAAAAGAAGTGTTTCAGACATACAAGTTCACTAAATTATGTTTAATTGAAAAGCTATTCTTAATACAAAACTTGCAAAAAGAATTGAAAATTGAATTCAATGATTTTTATTTTTTATTTCTTTATTAAGTGCATGCAGTCTATGACTATGACACTGTCTAGACGCTGTATGTATGCTAAGTTACATGTAATCTGATCAAAGTCGCTGCTTTATATCTTTTCATTAATCAATCACATCGATAGTTTGTGCATACAAACGCTCTCGCTCAAACTCTTGTCATCGTACTTTCGTTTTTCTTTGTTTCTTCGCACTTCTCACGTTCTACTCTTTCGTTTCTAATAATCATTTTCTCGTCGCAATTCAAGTATTTTTCAAATACTTTAGTGTTGTGATTCTTTCAATCTTGATGATGAACAGTGTTAATATAGTTAATGTTTATGTTTTTGAGCTGAGCTTTTTTCTTAAGCTTTATCTGCTCTGCTCTATAATGTCTGCAGTTCAGCAGTAAATGCTTCGACGTTTGTCTTGCATTGCATATTTCATAGCATTTGTTCAAATTATTCTTTGATAATCGATGCAAATAGCTCTTGAAATAGTCATGTTTCATTTTCAGCTGAATAAAGATTGAAAACGTTAGTTTATTGATTTTTCTCAGCTCTTTTAGTGATTTATGACTTAGATTCACATTCAATATGTGCTTTCGATACTGATTTTCCTTCTTGATGCTGCTTTTTCAGACATTTAATCATTGTAATTTCATCTCTTTGCAAATTTGCTTTTTGACGAAGCTTATGATGATTGCTTTCGTGTTGTCGATAACTGATAATTCTTGAGCAGTGCTTTTGATTAATTGATTTGCTTTTTCGTTTTCAATAATGCTTTTGCAACTCAATATTCACTGTATGCGAATTTGACACTGATTCTGACGTAAATTGATCAAGTTTTGTCGTATGTCATTGAATAACTTCGCATTGACGTTGCTCTTTGTGTATAGTCTTTGCAAAGTTATTTGACTGTTCATGTACACTCAAATTTCGCTGTTTTTGAGTGCTTTTTCGCTGCATATTGCGATTGCATCACTAATAGCTTGCAGTTTCGCTTTCGTTGTAATTATTTTGTCAGAAACGCTTGTCGCTTTGCTGAATCTGATGAGTTCATGCGTGAATATCACTATTGTTTCAGTTTCTGTTTCAATCTCTGCTATCTTTTTTCGAATTTGCGATGCGTCGATATACATCACTATGTTTTTCGTCTTTTTGATAATTCTTTCTAATTCTCTGTAGTGCATATTGATTGTTTCGCGAGTTTCGCTTTTTGCAAATTCGGTTTGAATTTTTGCTAAATGCTTGATTTCTTGACCTCATGATTTCTTGAAGTGAGAAATTTCAATTTCTTTTATTGAATTTAGTGTTTTTTGCACTTTGTTCAATATTCGATATATCTGCATTGATCTGTCTTTGCACTTCTTGACTTTTCGAGGTAAATTCGTCTTCATCTCATTTCAGTTCAGATATTTCGATGCATTCAGATCTAGGTTCAATTCAATAAAGTATTGAGATGAGTATGAAATAGATGTTCTTTTTCTGATAGAGTGTTTTTTCAATAATTCAACTATTCAAATTGCATAGTTCTTGCACTTTTAATCTAATTGCATCTTCATCAACAAGATTTCAACTTCTATTTGCATAGTCTCTATCGATGATGTTCAAAATGCACTCAGAATTTTTCGTAATGCAGCGTTTTGCAGTTTGCGAAATTTGACTAAGTAGCTTTTTTGATTATTCCATCATATTTCGACGTCATAATCGCTAATAGACGTGACGCATGCCAGATATAACTGCTTTCCTGATTTAACATTTAGTTCTCACTCGCTATTCATTAATCTAAATAACGAGTGTAGCGTTCTTGTGACTGTCACGATTTTCGTTTGCATATGAACTTTGAAGTTGAGCTTTCAATTCAGTCAGACTTCTAGTCATCATATGCATGTCTTTGATTTTATGATCATGTTATTGAGTAGAATAATCATTTGATTGAGTGTTGTCTTGTGACTTTCAAAGTGTATCAATTCAGATTTCAAGTCATTGAATTGCACTGCGTTGTTCTTAGCTCATGTGAAAGCGATTTTTGCTGCGTTTTTCAGCATTTTCACATTCTTGTCAATATTTCTTCCCTCAGTGTATAGCGTCACGTCGTCAATATAGCTGAGTGACTGTAAATTTCCGAATTTTGCGCGAATCTTTGAAAACAAGTATTGAATATAAATTAGAAATAAAATGAGCGAGATAGATGAGTCTTGTGATATTTCTGTGCTTATTTTCTTTGATTTCTGACGTTCATCGTCAAATGCTAAGTCAATAATTCGGTTTTGTAAGAAACATTTTACTCAATTGATTAAATTGATCAATATCTTCAATTTAATCAATATTTTGACCAGCTGTTTCAACGCAACATGATCAAAGACTTCTTTGACATTTAAAAGTAAACAGATAAGCGTGTTTTCTCAACTTTTCGTCATTTGCGCATCATGTACTAGGTTTAGTACTGCGTTTATAGCTGATCTTTGTTTTCTGCCTTTCATTTGATCAAAATTCAGCAGCTTATCGTTAATTTCAACTGTGTAAGACAGTTGCACTGCTATTATTTTTTCTGCTACTTTGTTTAAACAGTTTAGCAGCGTAATAATTCTGTATGTCTTCGAAATTAAATAATTTAACTTGTCTGATTTTTTTAGAATAATTTTCGTGCCTTCGCGTCATATCTTCAAATGATAGTCGTTTTCGATCAAATCTGAGTACACTAAATTGAAGATTTTCGATATAGTTTTGTACGCTCGCTGTATGATTACGAATGATATATCGTCTGATTTAAATGCTTTTCTGAATGTTGAGAAGTTAATAGCGTGCTTGATTTTCCCTTTGATAACTCTTGATCACTGTATACTTTCGTTCGATAGTAATTCTTCATTGATTTGAATTTTCGAAGATGATGAGTACATTGCTTTCAGAAATGCCTCGCACTTTTCATTAAATTTAATTTTCAATTCTTTTTGCAAGTTTTGTATTGAGAGTAGCTTTTTGAAACCATGCATCGCAAATTTCAGAAAAGTGTTCTGGCGACAGCGACCTACCGAAGCATATGATATATCAAATCGATCGACAAGTTATAGAGCACAATCGTACGATCAAAACAAGCCCTCATTCGACTCAATAACTTCACAGATGACTGCGTCGCAAGTTAAAAATCGAAAATCAAAATTTTTCGCGCTCACGCAGGCCAAAATCGACGGCGAAACGAGAGTTCATCAACGCAGAAGAAAGAATCATCAATTCAGACAGTAATTTGATTGATAAATTGAAGAGCAAACTCACACGAAAAGAACAAGTCGTCAAGCGACTTTAGAACAACACAGAAGACTGCGTACTGACGCAAAAATCGAAATCGAACCTCTTTGCGCTTGAAGATCGCGCAGGAAACAACGTTGTTTCAGAGAAGTAGAGCGTTTCTTATCAAATCACTATCTGTTTTACCTTTTCTTGATGCGCAAGACAATAAGTCGAGGTCAGTCATTACTATTCTGAGCGAGATAACGCGACTACTTCGATACCTGAAATATAAAGCAATTGCGTCAAGCATTTTCTATCAAAAAGAGTAATCTAGGCTCTTGCAGACTAGATTTATACCATTTTCGTCTGACATAAGTTGTTAATAGAAGACGATTTATTGCAGGTTTCAAGATAGAAATTGAAGAATCTCTACACTAGAGTTATTGCCTACGTGAAACGCTCTGAGTAAGAGATTAAAGAAATATTTAAGTGATGTCAAGTGAATTTTCTAGAAGTTCGAAGCTCGAAACTCGGAAAAACCCTCTATGAAAAGAAATATAAAGAGTCGCTTTATGCGCTCTTTCTCGCTTCGTTTCGCGAATAGTAACGCGAAACTCAGTAGAAGCAATAGCTCAGCGTCAGAACTCAAAACGTCGACGATAGAAATCAAAAAGTCAACGATAGAGGTTGAAACAGATCTATGAGACGAACTTAGCATGAGTTCGTCAACAAGCAAACA
>JAABUL010005099.1_pt1 | contig 16775 bp, 12 predicted proteins | sample 5559151 | NCBI WGS metagenome assembly JAABUL01 (sample SAMN10711876, study PRJNA513368) | rock metagenome | isolation source: Antarctica rocks | place: Antarctica: Victoria Land, Pudding Butte sud | reverse complement strand
CATGCGTGAATATCACTGTTGTTTCAGTTTTTGTTTTGACCTCTGCTATCTTTTTTCGAACTTGCAATGCGTCGATATACATCACTATGTTTTTCGCCTTTTTGATAATTCTTTCTAATTCTCTGTAATGTGTATTGATCATTTCGCGAGTTTTGCTTTTTGCAAATTCGGTTTGAATTTTTGCTAAATGCTCAATTTGTTGACCTCATGATTTCTTGAAGTGAGAAATTTCTATTTCTTTTATTGAATTCAGTGTTTTTTGCACTTTGTTCAATATTCGATATATCTGCGTAAGTCTATCTTTGACTTTTCAAGATAAATTCGTCTTCATCTCGTTTCAGTTCAGATATTTCGATGCGTTCAGATCTAGATTCAATTTAATAGAGTATTGAGATGAGTACAAAATAAATGTTCTTTTTCTGATAAAGTGTTTTTTCGATAATTCAACTATTCAAATTGCATAGTTCTTGCACTTTTGATTTAATTGCATCTTCATCGACGAGATTTCAACTTCTATTTGCATAGCATCTATCAATGATGTTTGAAACACACTCAGAATTTTTCGTAATGCAGCGTTTTGCAGTTTGCGAAATTTAACTAAGTAGCTTTTTTGATTATTTCATCATATTTCGACGTCATAATCACTAATAGACGTGATGCATGTCAGATATAACTGCTTTTCTGATTTGACATTTAGTTCTCACTCGCTATTCATTATTCTAAACAACGAGTGTAGCGTTCTTGTGACTGTCGCGATTTTCGTTTGCACATGAACTTTGAAGTTGAGCTTTCGATTCAGTCAGACTTCTAATCATCGTACGCATGTCTTTGATTTTATGATCATGTTATTGAGTAGAATAATCATTTGATTGAGTGTCATCTTTTGACTTTCAAAGTGTATCAATTCAGATTTCGAGTCATTGAATTGCACTGCGTTGTTCTCAGCTCATGTGAAAGCGATTTTTGCTGCGTTTTTCAGCATTTTCACATTCTTGTCAATATTTCTTTTCTCAATGTATAGCGTCACGTCGTCAATATAGCTGAGTGACTGTAAATTTTCAAACTTTGCGCGAATCTTTGAAAACAAGTATCGAATATAAATTAGAAATAAAATGAGCGAGATAGATGAGTCTTGTGATATTTCTGTGCTTATTTTCTTTGATTTCTGACGTTCATCATCAAATGCTAAGTCAATAACTTGATTTTGTAAGAAACATTTTACTCAATTGATTAAATTGATCAATATTTTCAATTTAATCAATATTTTGATCAGCTGTTTCAACGCAACATGATCAAAAACTTCTTTGACATCTAGAAGTAGACAGATAAGCGTGTTTTCTCGACTTTTCGTCATTTGCGCATCATGTACTAGATTTAGTACTGCGTTTATAGCTGATCTTTGTTTTCTGCCTTTCATTTGATCAAAATTCAGCAGCTTATCATTAATTTCAGCTGTGTACAACAGTCTCACTGCTATTATTTTTTCTGCTACTTTGTCTAAACAGTTTAGCAGCGTAATAATTCTGTATGTCTTTGAAATTGAATAATTCAACTTGTCTGATTTTTTTAGAATAATTCTCGTATCTTCATGTCATATCTTTGAATGATAGTCGTTTTCAATCAAATCTGAATACACTAAATTGAAGATTTTCAATAAAGTTTTGTACGCTCGCTGTATGATTATGAATGACATATCGTCTGATTTGAGTGCTTTCCTGAATGCTGAGAAGTTAATAGCGTGCTTGATTTTCTCTTCAATAACTCTTGATCACTGTATACTTTCGTTCAATAGTAATTCTTCATTGATTTGAATTTTCGATGATGGTGAGTACATTGCTTTCAGAAATGTCTCGCACTTTTCATTAAATTTGATCTTCAATTCTTTTTGCAAGTTTTGTATCAAGAGTAATTTTTCGATTAAACGTGATTTAGTGAACTTGTATGTTTGAAACACTTCTTTCTCTTCGACGTTGTTCAAAAAATTGATTTCGAATTGGTTTTTGATCAGCTTTATTGCATCATGATACGAATTTCGCATTTGCACTATCTCTGCTCATGCGTCGTCATTTCTGCATCTTTTTCAGATTCGCTTTTTTGACAACAGCGTCTTTTGCATTTCAATGAGCTCATTGTTTCATCAGAGTTTTGATTTTGCGCATATTCGCTGTTTAAATACGAATAATTTCACTGTATTCTTGATGCATTCAGTCAAATAAATGACTTTTGCTTCTAAACTTGTGATTCTTTGCATCTTGATAATTATTTTGTCTTTCGTCTTTTGCAAATGCTCATCAAAGTCTTTTCAGTCGACTTTTTGCAGATTGTATGACGCGTTCAATGAATTTTCAACCAACTTCACTTTTTTTGTAACTATTGTAAATAAAATTACATCATGATTGAATTCTCTGTTTGCATTCTCATCTATATGTCAATTCTTGATGTGATTGCGCATATTCTTTGATGCGAATGCTAAATCAAGTACTAAGCTTGACTGATCTGAATAGCTGTGATATGTGTTTATATCAGAAGTGTTAATCAGATTGCACTTATGTACATTTACTCACTTTATTAACGCTTTCGTTCTAATAGAGTTTGAAATTTTTGCGTTTCACCAGCTATGATGTGCATTAAAGTCTTCGACGATAATAACTTTTTGCTCAGAATTTAGCATAACTTTTGCTAATTCTCGCTCAATTGTGTATAATTGCTCGTCATCTGCGTTTTGTGACTTTTCGTTGTAAATATTGAACAATAAAATTCTCTTCTGAATTTTATTGTTCATTATTGATATCGCTTGCATATCTTCGTTATTGACTATGTCTGATCTTGATGTGCATGTAAATTTCTTTGCATTTTTCGCAACAAATATCAGTACTCTGACATGAGTATTCTGAACATTTGATTTAATGCAGATAAATGACGAATGTGAAATTGTTATATTTTCGTCTCTCATTCATGATTCTTGTAGTATAACAATATCTGTCTTGTCTTTCGCAAATTTCATGCATGCATGCATAATTTGTGTTGATCTTGCGCAATTGTGTTGTAGAATTTGAATATTCAACGTGTTTGCAAAGCTTTCGTCATTTGCAAACGACGTTGATTCATTGCAAGAAAACAAAGATGTAAGATCGAAACACTCACGCAATAATGAAAAGAACATTACTAACATTATTGATCTACTAATAAAGATATCAACATTAGAGAAAGAGAAGAGCAAAGATCATTCATGAAAAGAGATAGCATTGAAGTTGATTCAACATCTTTGACTCAACTCAGAAGAAAAACATCACACGAATCAGAACGCATTCATCGCGAAGAATGTATAGAAACTGAAGACATCAGTTCAACTGCTTAACAAGCAGTTGCATATACAGAGAAGCACACGTCTTTCAACGAAAATCACGTCATGAGCAAACATGACAAGAGAAGAAATAACAATAAGAAAGCAACGTTTCAGAAACAATCTGTCATCGCTTTGCAAAAGATGAGAAGTTATGATTAAAATAATGAACAGAAGAGAAATAAAAAAGATACAGAAGAAGTCAATTGAGCAGATTCTACAAAGAATCGCAAGCGTGTCAATAGATCAAAGAAATCTAATCATGTCACTTTGCAAGCTGAGTAGCGATGACATTTTTCTTCACGCAGTTAGTTCAAATGCTTGAGCAAATCTGAAAAAGACTCAGATATAAGCAAAAGAAATCACGAGTTCGACATGTGTAGCACATTGAATCTTCGCAATGCTGATACATAAAGTACACATTACAATAAACATGAGCAATCAGAAAAAGATCATTGAAAGATTGATAAAAGATAACGAGAGACTTCATGAAGATCTGAAAGTTCTAAGAATAGTTTGACTCAAGAAGATAGCAGAGAGTGAAAAGATTCATTCATCGTTCATCATAAAGATCATGATCAAAGCGATGACAAATTGATTAATGAACGTGAGCATGCTGAACTAGTATCAAGAATGTGCATGTGAGCTATTTGAAAAGAACTGTTGCATCACACAATGCTTCAGATGTCATGAATTTGATCATATGATTAAGTTCTGCAGAAAGAATCAGCGCTGCGAAAAGTGCGCAGACAAGCATTACATCAAGAAGTGCGTGATGTCTTTGAATAAAAGACGTTGCATCAACTGCAACGAAAATCACGAACTCTGAAGATGCATCTGTCTCAAGTGATAACAGCAGATGAAACAAATGTTTGAAATCTATAGAAATAAATCATTCAGATATTCTGAAATGTTTAAATACAATTGTGCATTCTTCTCGCTGTCTCTGAACTCTTTAGACTTAATGAACTCTTCAGATTCAATGAATTCTTTCGATTTAATGAATCTTTTGAACTCAGCAACAGTCATGTTGAAAACATACAGTTAAGTCGCTGATGAATCAACTTGATAGATAGTAAAGATCAAGAAGAGACGAGTCAATCTTTTCTCTTACGTAAGTAGTGACTCAGATGAGACAACATCTGAGCAGATTCAAAAACGTTCAATCAGAAAGTAAGAAAGACTTTCAATGATTGAAAGCATACAAAGAGTCTTCTCATCACAGAGTCAACAACAGCTATGAATAACTTTATGATAAAACAATCTTTTCTACAAATTCTACAGTACAACATCAAAAAGTTACTAAAAATTCAAGAATCATTTTTAATTGACAAAGAAGTTTGCAAATTCAACATACATCAACGTTTCAACAAAAAGCTTAGATAGCTTGTGAGCTAGTGAGCAGAGTTCATTCAATACTAATGCGCTTGAGACGCATATGCTAGCTACTAGATGAGACGTTTGCTACAAGCTAGCTGTCAGCTGAGTTTGCATCGTTGATTAGCTTACATGCTACATAAATCAGCTACAAGCTGATTTAGCTGATTTAACACTACTCTTCACTCTACTCGTTTATTTACTCACTCATTTACTCTTTACTCTACTCATCTATCTACTCGCTCATCTACTCTTCATTCTACTCGCTCATCTACTCGCTCATTTACTCTTCATTCTACTCGCTCATTTACTCGCTCACCTACTTTTCATTCTACTCGTCTATTTACTCGCTCATTTACTCTTCACTCTACTCGTTTATCTACTCGCTCATCTACTCTTCATTCTACTCGCTCATTTACTCACTCATCTACTCTTCATTCTACTCGCTCATCTACTCACTCATTTACTCTTCATTCTACTTGTTTATCTACTCACTCATCTACTCTTCATTCTACTCGTCTATTTACTCGCTCATTTACTCTTCATTCTACTCGCTCATTTACTTGCTCATCTACTCTTCATTCTACTCGCTCACTACTCTTCACTCTACTCGTCTATCTACTCGCTCACTTTACTCTCTATTAAACGCGTCAATTGAGTGCATAAAACACGTCAAACAGTGCTTCAAACAATGCTTTCTACATGACTTTCTATCTACTCGTCATTCTACATGCTCAGCTACCTACTCGATAATCTTCGCTTTGAACTCTATAGAGCTGACGCTAGAAAGTTCGAAGTTTTCATCTTCTTTTTCCCTTTATAGTTTCTACTTTCTAGAACAACAACAATCAAAATATCAACATGTTCAGCTATCAACTCAGCTATCTACTTGTTTATCTACTAGTCAGTTTACTCGCTTCAAAACATGCTTCAAAAGACGTGTCAATCAAGCGCATAACATGAGTCAAACAATGCTTCAAACAATGCTTTCTACTGAGCTTTTCACTGAGCTTTCTACTGATCTTTCGATCGAGTCATCTAGTGAGCTTTCTACTGATCTTTCAATCAATCTTTTTATTGATCTTTCTACTGATCTTTTGATCGATCTTTCTACTGATTTTTCTATTGATCTTTCTATCAATCTTTCTACTGAGCTATTTATTGAGCTATCGACTGAGCTTTCTATCAAACACTCTATCAAACATTCTACATGCTTCAAAATACGCGTCGATTGAGCGCATAACACGAGTCAAACAATGCTTTCTACATAACTTTCTACATAACTTTCTACATGATTCTCTACATGACTTTCTACCAAGCATTCTTCATGTTTTTCTATCAAGCATTCTATCAAGCATTCTTCATGTTTCTCTATCAAGCACTCTTCATGTTTCTCTACAAAGCACTCTTCATGTTTCTCTATCAAGCGCTTTTCATGTTTTTCTATCAAGCATTCTACTAAGCATTCTTCATGTTTCTCTATCAAGCGCTTTTCATGTTTCTCTACCAAGCATTCTTCATGTTTTTCTATCAAGCATTCTTCATGACTTTCTACATGGTTTTCTACCAAGCATTCTTCATGTTTAAATAGATGGTTAAATAGCTACTTAAATAATCAATTCATCAAATGATTTATTTGATTACATATGAATCTTGAATGTAGAAACGTACGAAAAGCAAACATGTATTGCGCATTATATCTTTTGAGCAAATGACTGTCATCAAAAGATACAAGCGCTTGTAGCTAGCTATTAGTTGTTGATGAGTGACTATTAGAGCTTGTGAGCTAGAAGCTCGACTAAACAGATGTTTTTGACTGATGCTAGCTTGGTGAGCTTGTAGTCAGTTTTAGCTGATTTTGCCAAATAATCAATGTAGTAGCTATACAGAAGCAAGATCACAACAACAACGACTTACAATCATTTAGCTCAGCACACAACTTCTTTTATCTAGTGAAAAACTCGTCATCTCAATCAAGAACATGCATATACATTAACAAATGTTTAAGATTCAATCAATGAATAGTAGAAACAGCTGAGTCAGACATTTGCTCAATCAGAATATTAACTTGCAACGCAGATGATGAAACGCAGACGCTAAGACTTCTAAACATTTACAATTCATGCTCATTGTTTACTACATTCACAGAGAAATCTTCAATCATTTCTCATTTGAATGAACTACTCAAGAATGATTGTGAACAATTGATTGTAGAAGATTTCAATCTACATCATTCACATTGAGAAGAGCAAAGATGCTTCACTCGTCATACAACAACTGATACTCTACTAAACATCATTACAAATGCAAGACTGAAATTATTACTGAAATTAAACACTATTACTTGTGAAGCTCACAATCAATTTACGATGATTGATCTAGTCTTTAGCAGCGAGAAAATACAGTTCATGACACGTAAGTGCAAGATACGAATCAATCTGCATCAGAGATTGAATCATCTTTCGATCATCACAGAGCTATGTTTACAAACAATCTTAGTGCAACTCTCAACTCAACGACTTTGAAAGAAAATGAATACAGAAGCATTGAGTGCTTATTTGCAAATACATCTTTTGTCAGATTACTCTCTGAACAGCAAAGCTAAAATGAATGACAGAGTGACAGAAATCATCAGAGTACTACAAAAAATTATTGAGAAGTCTACTTTCTGAGCAAAATCATCAAATTAAGCAAGAAACTTCTGACATCAGAGCTGCTTCGAAGTAATAATGAAATCAAGACGACTGCAAATCATATGAAAAATGCAAGATACATTAGATGCGTGAAATAAATATCTGAAGCACAATGATCATAAAAACAAGATTATTCAACAAATGAAATGCGCACACTTCAGATCACAAATGCATGAGCTGAGTGAAGCATTCAAATCAATATGATGCTTTGCAAAATGAGTTAAAATCGAAAGTCAACTATCTAAAAAGCTTTCTCAGTTTTTGTCATTGAAGCAAAGCAACATCAATCATATGACAATGACGTTCAAGAAAAAAATCAAGATACTGCAAGAAAAGTTCTTTTTCTCATCTTCTCAAGCAAATGTTAATGACATCGCAGAATCATTCATATCTCTGACAATCTCATTCAATTCACGCATCACAGAAGATGAAGTGAAGCAGATAATCAGATGAGTAAAAGCAGACAAAGCAACAAATGCTTCAGATATTTCAAACAGAATGCTTCAAGCAAGTCTTGCAGAACTGATCTCAGTACTGACAAGTTTATTCAATGCATGCATAATACATAAGTATCATTTGAAGCAGTTCAAAAAGACTCAGACAATAGTATTATGCAAATCAAAGAAAAGTGACTATATTGATTCAAAAATGTATTGACTCATTGCTTTACTCAATATCATGAGCAAAGCGCTGAAGTCAATCATGATCAAAAGACTGAGTGACATAGTTGAGACTCATTGCATGCTATCAAATGCTCAAATGAAAGTAAGATGCAAGCGATTCGTGATCTTAATGTTAAATTTACTGATAAATTAAGTTTACACAGTATGAGATTGCAAAATTAAATACATAACGTTCATGCTAAGTCTAGACGTTGTTGAAGCATTTAATCAAGTCTCACACATCAGACTTCTGCATATGCTAAAGATGAAAAGAATGTCAAGCTACATAATTGAATGAACATGCAGCTTTCTAGAAAATCAAGAAACATTGCTAATATTTAATGAACAAATGAGTGACATGCGCGAGATAAATGCAGACATATTGCAGAGATTCTTCATTTCATTGATTCTCTTTCTATTCTTCAACGCAAGTTTAATCAAAAAATGCGAAGCATTGAGAATTAAAATTGAAGTGCTTGACTTCATAAATGATATTAACATTCTAGTTTACAACAGATTCACTGAAGAAATTTGCAGAATACTGAGCAAAGCATATGATGTCTGTGCAAAATAAGCTTGCACTCATGACGCAATGTTTGCATCAGAAAAGTATAAGCTTACGCATTTCACTAGAAAATTGAAGAGATTCAACATGATGACTAGCATACAAATAGAAAGTTCAGTTATCAAATCAAAATCAGATGTATAAGTTCTAAAGATGCAACTAAACATGAAACTGCAATGAGACATGCATCTTCGACAAATAAAGACGAATCACGTCACAAGAATGCTGATACTTAGTCATCTTGAAGTCTTTACATGAGAAGCTATCTTCACAAAAGCAAGACAAGTATACTCAGCAGTAGTGAGATCAAAAATCGCATTTGAAACGTCAATCTGACATCAGCGTGACAAGAAAGATGAACTGTTGAACAAAGAATGCAGACTAGAAACACTTCAGAATCAGACTTTATGTCATGTAGCAAAAGTGTTCAAAAGAATAAGCATTGAAACTCTAAAGACAAAAACATACACAAGCTCACTACATGTTCATTTGAACATGCTACAGAACAAGATCACGCTATACAGTTAAATCAATGATTGAACGCAAGAGATCAGATAAGCATGCAACTAATACATGTTCATTTGATGAGAGTTAATCGCGTCATTTTTCGCTTACTCATCATCAAGAAAATAGTACTTCTGAATGTCTTCATTCAAGAAGATGTGAAGATACAGTTGAAATGCAGATGATGCATTCTCTTCTTCACAATGACTTCAACAAGCGATAGCATCGCAATAGCACAGTATCACAAAGATCAATGAAATCAATGATGAGAAAAGTACAGAGAATGCATCACAAACATCAACATAATCTCAGCACAAAGATTGCATCTGAGCAATAAGATGATAAAGATGCGTAATGATTTTCAGAAAGCAGAAAGCATTCTTGCAATGCACATCAGAATTGAACGCATAGATCTGAATGCTTATCTGCACTCTAGAAATGTTTCAGACATGAATAGTTTGCAATGCAACTGCAAATAAAGTCATTAGATGACAAAGCATGTACTTATGCATTGCTTGAACTGATTGCATTTGCGATCAAGAATTTTTCAAGATGCTGACTTCTTAAACTATTGAATAATCATCATCATCATGAAGAGTTTCAAAGCAGTAGCGAAGATAATGATGAAAACGAAGCTTTTGAAGCAATTTAAAGTGACTAAAACACTCGTTCTTTAACGTGCAATCAACGTGAACAAATTTGATACATAGTCTCAAAACTCACTGTCTTGACTGCGTGAAGCAGTTGTATAGATTGCAAGTGATTTTCTATCTCAGAGAATTTTGTTCACTCGATACAAATAGCATAAAGTCTTTCATGAGTCAATTTAATCAATGTCACAAAAGTGTATGAATTTATTATTATTATTATTATTATTATTATTATTATTATTATTAATTCTTTTTGCTCAAATCTTAAAGATTGCTGCACTCAGATCTCTTTCTTTAGATGTGCTTCTAGAAAAGTAATGATAACATTTATTTGTTCAACTTCATAATCATATTTGATCATTAATGTTAAAAGCATTTTGATGATCATGATTCTGATCATTGAAGTAAAAATCTCATCATAGTCAATTCTCTGCTTCTGATGAAATCTTTTACACATTCATTTAACTTTGTATTTGATCATCTTTTCTTTGAGCTCTTGCTTAATAATAGTTACTCAGCGCATCAACAGTATTCATTGACTCAATGAAGATATCTTCAGAGTAAAGATGTTATTTTTGATGTGAGCATCAAGTTCACTTCTAAATGCAAGCTTTCATTTTTTTCAATTGAGATTAACTTTAGCATATTTCACTGTTTATGAAGTATTCAATTCAATTTGAACTCAGTTTACTTTACTGATAAAGTCTCAATTATGATTTCTGACTCAGAAATCATTTAGTGCTTTGTAGTCAACTGATTCAGCAATAATTCATTTGAAATGTTCATTTAAAGCATTAGAAGCATCAGAAGCATCAGAATTGCTTAAGTTATTTAACTCACTTAATTTTAGTTTTAGTGATCTGCTTTTAACTTTCTGTGAAGCAACTGATGTTCTTGTTTGATAATCATTGACAATTTTCATGATCTTTGCATTTTCAGTAATTTTTATTGAGAAAGATGCTTCGTTGATTTGATCATCAAAGCTTAGTATCAAAAGATCTTCATCATACTCTTCAACTTTAATGACTATCTCATTTCATTGAACGTGACTAAATATTAGTACATTCTTCTCGTTTTACAAGCGAAACTGATTAACTTTCTTGTAGCTCAAAAACTGACATTTTAAGCTTTTGTCATTAAGCTTTTGATGAGCTTTCTCAACATGATAATAGACTATGCATTCAAATGTATGTAAATAGCTAAAATCAAACTTCTTATCATGTCAGATCTCATAGAAAGTTATTTTGTTCAACGCAATGATAGAACTTTTGTTCTTCAGATAAATAACAGTTGTTATTGCTTCATTTCATAATCATATCAGCAATTTGATGCTAGTTAGTATAGCGCAAGTTCATTCAAAAAGAGTGTAAAAACATCGCTTTGCAACTTCATTTTGATTCAAGTTATATAATGTCATTGACTTTCATTTGATCTTATGCTCTTTAAGCAATTCAATGATTTGATGATCAGCATACTCATCTTTATTATCTGAATGTAGTCAATGAATCAAGATGTTTCAAGTCTTCATCAATTTCAAATATTTTCAAAGTATGTTTTTTAGATTGAATTTTCATTCTAGTAAATAAATGATCATATATTAACTGCAATCATCAATCATAGTAGTTACATATCTGAATTTTTCATTGATCTTAAATATCTTATCATCATTGATGAGATTTAAATGTACTAGCTCATCTACTTTGATGACTCTGATGTGAGATTTTCAACTTGACGTTTTATTTTGCTTGTCTATGACACAGATTTCACATATTGATTCTGAAAATTCTTCGTTTTTCAGACTATTAGTTGAATTCACATCAATGTTGATGTTTATGTTGACTAGACATTTGACGTCTGTCATATTCAGATGAGCTAATCATTTATGTTATTGATGTCATGATGTCTTGACTGACCCTGTTTTGCTTATCAAAATGATTAATTGAAAATTTGAAGAATTGATTAATGTATTCATGAAATATGCTTTCACATCGTTTCTTAATTAAATTCATCTTCATCTCAATACAGAAGACTGCGTACTGACGCAAAAATCGAAATTGAACTCTTTTGCGCTCGAAGATCGCGCAGAGAACAACGTTGTTTCAGAGAAGTAGAGTGTTTCTTATCAAATCACTATCTGTTTTACCTTTTCTTGATGCGCAAGGCAATAAGTCGAGATCAGTCGTTACTATTCTGAGCGAGGTAACGCGACTACTTCGATACCTGAAATATAAAGCAATTGCGTCAAGCATTTTCTATCAAAAAGAGTAATCTAGATTCTTGCAGACTAGATTTATACCATTTTCGTCTGACATAAGTCGGTAATAGAAGACAATTTATTGCAGGTTTCGAGATAGAAATTGAGAGATCTCTACACTAGAGTTATTGCCTACGTGAAACGCTCTGAGTAAGAGGTTAAAGAGATATTTAAGTGATGTCAAGTGAATTTTCTAGAAGTTCGAAGCTCGAAACTCGAAAAAACCCTCTATGAAAAGAAATATAAAGAGTCGCTTTATGCGCTCTTTCTCGCCCCGTTTCGCGAATAGTAACGCGAAACTCAGTAGAAGCAATAGCTCAGCGTCAGAACTCAAAACGTCGACGATAGAAATCAAAAAGTCAACGATAGAGGTTGAAACAAATCTATGAAACAAACTTAGCATGAGTTCGTCAACAAGCAAACAACTGCAGAACGACATTGTCGATTTATTTTGCAGTCAACAAAAATCGCTCACATCAGTAAATAGAAAAACGCAATACATGTTTAGTTCACTTGATGCATTGATGCTAAATTCACATGCAAACGCGCATAATGACAAGAATACAACCAATCTGCGAAATGCAAACTCGCAGCAAAAAGAGCAAACATGAGCGATTGTGAAATTCAAAGAAATGAAAAAGCGAAAAGTAATGAAAAGTTCGCAAAAAGAAGCTAGCATCGAAGTTGGTACAAGCAAGTGCTACGATGTCATCTCTAAAGAGATGCAGGTAAAGAGACTGCGCGAAAGAATTGAATTCGCAGTCAATCAGCTAAGACAAGCAATATCAGAACAGAAAGAAACTATAAGTCATAGCTTAATCTACATTTGAAGAGCATGCGACGAAAGCATAGAAAACTCGATTCAGAAGCAAATAGATCAACTTCAAAGTCAAACAAACAACAAACTGAAGATCATTCTACAATTGGTTCAACAAAATGCTGAAGACATCAAAAAGAGAATCAATGCAAAGCAAATGACAGAGAATTCGCAAACCTTGCAGAAGACGCAGGTTTCGCAAACGTCGCAAGTCATGCAAAATTCGCAAAAACCAACGCAGAAGCTCACATATGCGCAAAAAGCAGCTCAAGTCACAGGTGCAAATGCAAATGCAAACACAAATGCAAATGCGAATGCAAATGCAGGCGAATGAAACCTGGTTACCAAGAAATTCTCGCCAAAATCACAAGAAATACCGTATCGCGAAAGAAGACTCATTGTCAATCCCAAAAATGAGAACTGAACGTTGAAGACGATGAAAATGCGAGATTCGATGAATAACGCATTGAAAAAGGCGAAAATCGATCTAAGAGTCGTCACGATAGTCAAAACGCTAAAGGAAAACAACATTGCTTTCATGATCTTGAAAAAATACATCGCAAACGTCTTACTAGCGCAAAGAGCAATATGAAAGCATGTTTTTGATGTTAAAAGCATTAAGAAAGATGAGAAATGACACAAAATAGTCATACACAGTCTGAAAATCGAAATCTTCAACATGAAGATCGAAATGAAATATCTGAGAATCGAGCTAGAGAAGTACAACTCTGAATTGAAGCTGATAATCAATTCAATATGATTATCAAAAGGTGAAAATAAAGCAAGAAAGAATCATGCTTCGACGATACTGACGTTCAAAATCGAAGCAGAAGCGCAAAGACATCTGAAAAAACGACTCTTAGCTGCGAGATCGACATATCGAACAGTCGAATATCGAGACTATCGATCAAATGATCAATGTCAAAAATGTCAAACATTCGAGCATTTGCAGAACAAATGCAACAGATCGCCAAGATGCTTGTACTGCGAGCGAAATCATCAGACCTGAAATCATAAATGTCAATTATCTACGTGCAAAGATGAGCAATCATGCAATCACATGATTTCTAGATGTTGCAACTGTCAAAATGCGCACTTCGCAAATAGCGCAATGTGCGAAACATATCAGGCAGCTCAGTCTATTAGCTCACAAAAAGATCATCTAGTCACGAAATTGTAATGAGTATTGCATTCGAAATGTCACAAAACAATGCAAATGACAAAAGCTTTGCAAACACGTCGAATATTCGAATTCTACAGCACAATTGCGCAAGGTCAACGCAAATTATGCATGCATGCATGAAATTTGCGAAAAACAAGACAGACATTGTTATACTACAAGAATCATGAGTGAAAGACGAAAATATAACAATTTCGCATTCGTCGTTTATCTGCATCAAACCAAATGTTCAGAATACTCATGTCAGAGTACTGATATTTGTTGCGAAAAACGCAAAGAAATTTACATGCACATCAAGATCAGACATAGTCAATAGCGAAGATATGCAAGCGATATCAATAGCGAACAATAAAATTCAGGGGGAAATTTTATTGTTCAATATTTAATCGTGTCACGCAATCACCTACTAAAGTAGATGCTGGTCACTCAAATGATGTACATCTCTCAAATGACGTTTTTTACCTCAACAGATCTACAATCTCTTCTACTGAAGTCTCATTCTCGTATTCTACATCTAAAACAGTGACTCATTTGTCGATTCACTTCTGAGCTGACTTGTCAGTTAATTTGAAGTCTTTTGCAATAGCTTTGTTCTATTTAATTCGAGCATTTGCATTTCGCTTCTTCTCTCGCTTCGATGCTCGAACTCGTTTTTTTCACTTCTTCTTCACCTCAGCAATGATTTTACCTCTTGCCTGTTGAACGATTATTACCCCCCTCTTCTGAGCAACAGATTCATCAAGTTTGTTTCTTTTAGCCTTCGCTTTACTGTGATTGTGAGTTGCTTCAATGTCACGTTCGATCAAAGCAAGCGAGCTAGCTCTCACTAATGATCCCTTTATATATCGACCAAATTTTTCGCGTAGCTTCTTCAATATATCGTAGTCATCTAAATCATCTTGAAGCTCTGTACCAAGCTTCTGAATCTCTCTGAGTTCATGCGAAGTGATCTCTATAGAAGAGAAGAATAGAAAAGAATCTTGTGAAGAGATTGACTCGAGAGATTGTCAGACTCTCACCTTTTTCAGCATCACTTTTGATGAATATGAAACAAGCTCAGTCTGTTTGAAAGTCGATCATATATTCGATTCAGTGAAGATCTTGACTCGTAGACTGATGAAGAAAGCAAGAAAGTTCTGTTTGTTGAAACTCGTTGATTCGAGTCGAATTGTCTCATCAATCACCTTCGAATGATAATGCTTCATGAACTGAAATATTTTCACATTCAATGACTGCGTAACGTGTGTAGAATGCGAGAAAAGAATGAATATTACGATATTATGAAAATCGACGTACTGTAGAAACTCGTAGATAAGATGAAACTCGTAGTTGTTCATGATCAGAAGTCTATGAGCTTCTACCTGAGTCTTTTGACTATGAAAATCGAAGTGCTTCAGTCAGTCAAAGATCTTTTCATCGTTCGAATATTCGAATTCAGTAGTAGCAAGCAATAAATCGTCATTCAGGTCGTTTTTCTGCACTCATTTGTTCAAAATGTTGATTTCGAAAACGATGAGCATGAGAAGAATCTTTTCTCTTTCAGCACTAATTGTCTTCACGTCACTCACTAAATTTCTCACCCTCGAATCAATTGCACGAAGAGATCTCTTTTTGATCAATGTAATCACTAAATGATCTCTTTCAACTTCGATACGAAAGTCTGATTCATTCATGTTTCATATGTCATTCAATTGAATCGCATATTTGATCAGCACATCTCGAAAATCGTAGAAATGTTGCTTTGTCACCTCAACAGTCAGAGAAGTCTTTCTATCAGCGGCAAGAGAAGTTTGTTTTCTCTTGAAAAACTGAGAATTTTGCTGTAGAAATCGTACTGATCAGTGCTGTTCAACTCGAGAAGAATTCACAAGATTTGCCTGCTGCAGTAGGAAATTTGCTGCTTCTTGAAGATGTTTCAGCTGAGCAGAAATTGACAGCTTGTTCAGACGTGTCAAATATATACATATAGTCTTTCTTTGCTCAGTATTCAGAACATATTCATGTGATTCTCGTTCAAATAATGAGGTGTGAGTTTCGACTAGTCATCTTTGAAGCGTTCGAACAGAAACTTCAAATGCCTGAGCTGCAGTGCTTGCAAACTTGTATTCATCGTCATGAATTGCATCTGTAGTCTCTTCTATACAATACTTCAAATTTATATAGTATTCAGACATGATGTGATTGAATGGTTGAGGTGAGAAAAGGTTGAATACATAAAGGAAAAAAAACGTCATTTGAAAAATGTACGTCATTTGAGTAAAAAATCGAAATCGAACCTCTTTGCGCTCGAAGATTGCGCAGAAAACAACGTTGTTTCAGAGAAGTAGAGCATTTCTTATCAAATCACTATCTGTTTTACCTTTTCTTGATGCGCAAGACAATAAGTCGAGGTCAGTCGTTACTATTCTGAGCGAGGTAACGCGACTACTTCGATATCTGAGATATAAAGCAATTGCGTCAAGCATTTTCTATCAAAAAGAGTAATCTAGGTTCTTGCAGACTAGATTTATACCATTTTCGTCTGACATAAGTCGTTAATAGAAGACGATCTATTGCAGGTTTCGAAATAGAAATTGAGAAACCTCTACACTAGAGTTATTGCCTACGTGAAACGCTCTGAGTAAGAGGTTAAAGAAATATTTAAGTGATGCCAAGTGAATTTTCTAGAAGCTCGAAGCTCGAAACTCGGAAAAACTCTCTATGAAAAGAAATATAAAGAGTCGCTTTATG
>JAABUL010005098.1_pt1 | contig 16777 bp, 2 predicted proteins | sample 5559151 | NCBI WGS metagenome assembly JAABUL01 (sample SAMN10711876, study PRJNA513368) | rock metagenome | isolation source: Antarctica rocks | place: Antarctica: Victoria Land, Pudding Butte sud | reverse complement strand
AAAAAATATTGAAATTTTTAATATTATTTTTTAAAAAATAGATATCTTTCTAAATCTAGTCGAAAACTTGTCTAGATTTAAATTAGATTTTGTCTAGATTCTTAATTTATTAAATTTTTTAAAATTATTGTTGTTTTATAAAAATATTAAGATTAATATTTATAATCGAGATTATTGTCTAGCACTTTACTAGATAAAAAAGAAACTCTATTTAACAATTTTTACTACTTAAAAAAATCTAGAATACTATCGACAAAGCAAAAATATCAATTTAGTTACAATTTTGTTTTTTAGATATTTCGAGTTTCTTAATATTTTTTTTAAGAAAAAGATAGATATTTTGTTTTTCTATTATTTTTACAATTATATTATTTATTTTAAAGAAGATATCTAATTTTTAGTTTCTGTTTTGTACAATATAAGTTATAATAAAATTCTAGAACTTTATTGCTATTTAGATAAAAATTTTAGCAAAAAATTTATTCGAGTTAGTTGCTTTTACACAATAGCTTTTGTTTTTTTTATTAAAAAATTCGAAAATAGATTTAGATTTTGTATAGACTATAGAAATCTAAATACTATTATAGTTAAAAATAAATATTTTTTGTTTTTAATTTTCGAGATACTAAATTGTTTTAATTAAGTTAAAATCTTTATTAATTTAAATATTATTTTAGCGTTCAATTAACTATATATTTGAAAAAAAGATAAAACTCTTATTATCTTTTGTACTTGTTTTAAACTCTTTAAGTATTTTGTTATATTCTTCGATTTATATAATAAATTTGTTTTGTTTTAAAAATATATTAATAAGACTTTTTGAGAGTTTTTAGATAAATTTTATATTGCTTATCTAAATAATATTCTAATCTATAATAATAATAAATTAAAATACAAAATTTATATCAAATTTATATTTTAAAAGTTGCGCAAAACAAATTTACAAACAAATATAATTAAATGCAAGTTCTATGTTACTTAAGTCTTGTATCTAGAATTAATAATTATTATCGAAAAAATTAAAATAAATCTAGCAAAGATAGATATTATTGTTAATTAATTTATCTTAATTAACGTTAAAAATATTTAAAACTTTCTAGAATTTGCAAACTTCTATAGAAAATTTATTTATAGCTATAGTAAAATAGTTGTCTTATTAATTTATTTAATTAAAAAGAATTAAGTCTTTGTTTAGTTTAAAAAATATCAATTAGTATTTATTATTTTAAAGAAAGTCTTTATTTTTAATATAGTATTTTGTTACTACAATCTAGACTACAAGATTGTAATAAAAATCGATACTTTAAACTATATATTTAAAAATATTCTTTTTTAGTACAATAAAGAGAGAGTTCTTTATTTAGTTGTTTACTTTTTTAAGAAACACAATTTAATTAAGTATAACTATAAGATTTATAATAAAAAACTTATAGCTATTGTTTGTATATTTAAAAAATAATATTTTAAGTTTAAAAACTCAATCTATCTAATTAAAATAATTATAAATTATAAAAATTTTAAGTATTTTATATTAATTAAGCAACTAAGTTGTTGTTAAATTCGATAAAACAAATTCTTGTCTTAATTTAATTATCGAATTACGTATTGCTCTAATAAAATCGACAAAAAACTAGATATTTTTATATATTGCTTAGAAAATCTCTTTAAGAAAAAAGATATTTTCGATTCTTAATATTTGTATTAATATTAAACAATTTTGAAAACTTACGTTCTAAATTTTAAGATTGTTAAAAATCTTCAATATTAAACTATTATTTTAGATTTTGTTTAGTTATATTTTTTTTAGTTTTTTTAACTTTTCTTGTTATATTAGCTTCGATAAAACTAAATATAAAAAAATTTAATATTAATAATATCGAACTCTAATTAGATTAAGAAATTTTAGATTTTAACAAAAATCTAGAAAATATTTTCTTTTAAATTCTATAAAATTAAGTCGAAGCTAGCAATTAGTTTGTATTTTAAATATTCGAAACGTTTTGCAATAAAATATATTACTACAATAGAATTTTTTTAATTAAGTATAAAGAATATTTTAACTTCTTGTATTTTTAAGAAAAAAAGTATATTTTTAATTCGAATTGTTTTTGTTTTTGCATAATTTAGTTTGCTTATAATAGTATTGTCGATAGTTATTTAGAAAAAACAAAATATTACAAATTAATTAATTAAACTTATTAATAATCTAATATCTATAAATATATCTAGTATTTTGTATAAAACTATTATACATATATTTGTTTTAAGTCTTCTAGATAAAAAACGCAAAAATAATTGTATTTTTTTTTTTTGAATATTATTAATATAATATCTTTATAAACTACGTAGATTCTTTATTGTCTAATATCTTTATAGATATTATATATAGATACGTTCTTGTTTTTGTTAATTGTTTTATCAAAATAAAATATCTAGTTTCGATTACTTCTATAGAAGTAGAGAAAACAATTAATTGCTTTTATATTTACGTCTAGAAATATTACAAGTTACTTAAGTTCTTTGTGTTTAATCGAGATACACAATTTATTTTCGATATTTAGAAATATCTTTGTCAAATACTAAAAATTAATATTAAGTTATCTATTGTGTATTATCTCGAGACTAACAATTAGATTAAACAAGTTAATACTATTATAAAATATTATTTTTGTATCTTTGTTAACTATATACAAAACAACTAGATGTTACGCTGGTACTTTCTACAAAGATATCAGAATAGATTGTATTTTAAAAAAATCTGTAGATGTCTTTAGACAATGCAAGCAATTACTTAATAACAAGAGTTGCAGCTATAGACAATTTCTATATTTAATAAATCTTAAAAGAGATTCGATAAATCAGAGTAACAATAAATAAAAATCTATAATAAATTGAATACAATTTATAAGAAAATCGTGTTCTTGTTTCTATATACTAAGAAAATATAAATTGCTTGTTTTGCTTGTTTGTCGAGTATAACAAATATAGTTGCTTGCAATACTTGTTTGTCAAATATGTTAAACATTATGTTTAGATTACTTGTTTCTTAAATATATCGAATATAATAGCAGATTTGTTCAAAGACGTAGAATCTAAATTACTAATACAGTTTTGATAAGCTTGTAATACTATTTTTTTTTTTCAAAGTTTTTGTTTCGAAATTCAATATCTCTCTATTATATTTTTAAAAAAAATTAATATCAGAAATTTCTTTTCTCGAAAAAAAAATTTTCTCGATGCTCTGAATTTGATATCTCTAGCAATATATTTTTGTTATAACTATATAATATCTGATAAGATCTATTGTATAGATAATAATTCTGAAAAATATATAAAATATATACAATCTAATTGTAATTGTAATTTGACAATTTTTTCTACATTAATTAAACAAATTTATAGAGAGCAAATATATTTAAAGAAAGAAGTACGCAATATATATGCAAAACTAAGTTAACTGAAAAAACAGCTAAATTTCCTGAAGAATAAGAAAAAAGAAATAATTGTAACAAAATAGAAAAATATTAGCAATCTAAAGATAGATAAAATATATTTTGTCGAGTTTGTTACAAAGATTTTCGAGTTGCTATTTAATATATTGTTCGAACAGTTTTAATTTTCGACTAATTGAAATTAAAATATTGTTTCTATATTTTGTTTTAATAAAATTTCTTTAGAAGATTTCGACAACAATTAAAATTTTTTTCTAATTTTTATATATTTTTTGAGATAGAATATTCTTTTTATTTAATAAAATATTTTTGATTTTTTTGTTGTAGAATTTTCTCGATCTCGAATTAATTTTTTTTTTGCAAATAGAAATAAAATATATTTTATAAAAATATAATTAAGTCTGCTAACTTCAACAATAATATATAGAATACTGAAAATATTTTAATATTCTTAGATAAATCAAGTTTGTAGTTAATTGATTTTTTAGTTTTTTTAACAAAAAACAATTTAATTTTAATATAATTTAATTTTTTACTTAGTTTTCTTGTTCTGAGATTTTTTGTTAGAAGATATACTTTATCTCTCTCTTTTAACTAAGATATTGTTTTTTGTTTTTTGTTTTAATATTTAATCGATCTTTGTTGTATCTTCGAGATATTGTTGTATATTTTTTTTAATATTGCTACTTTTTCGATAACTAATTGTGCTAACAGATACATGCATTTTTTCTCGAAAAAATTTAATTTCTTGTTATAATTAACAAAAAATAGAATTATTTTAGTAGTATTCGAAATTTTTGTATTGAGTGCTAGCTATACTATAGATAGAAATAATATTTAATTGCTATAAATATTGTTAATATAGTATTTCAAATACTATTTAAGACTCTGATTTGTTTTCTTTGTCTAATTATTTGTAATCGAATAGTAGATAGTAGATATTCGAAATCTTGTATCTAATATTAAAAGAAACGTCTTTTAATAGTTAGACGTAAAAAATTTGTCTCTGTTACTAATTAGTTTTTTAGATATACTGTAATATTGTATAAATCGATTTAATATAATATATTCTAGTTGTTCTGCAATAAACTTCTCTTTGTATGCAATAATATATAAGTATTTAATAAATTTATTAACTATTATCAGTATCAAATTATATTTGTTTTCAGTTACTAAATTTGTCGACTTAAGCAATTTGATAATAAAGTCTATTATAATTTTATTCTATAACAATTTAGATAGTTTCTAATATTAAATTTTACTATAGCTTGCGTATATATTATGTTTGTTCTATTAACAACTAAGATATTTTTTAATATATATCTCGACAGCTTGTCTTATCTGTAAGAACTGACAATACTAATATAAAAATTAAAAAATTTTTGTTACTCTCGAATGCTTTTGCAATAGTTTGTTATAGTATTTTTTTATATATTTGTCGATTTTATTGATAGATATCTGAAGTTTTTCTTTTTCTATTAAAAACTCTTTCGTATTATCTTGAAGTATTTGTAATATAGTATTTAGTTTGTATTTGTTTGCTAATAGTAATTTGTTCTTATTAATCTTAAATATACTATAATTGAACAATTTTTTTGTTTTTATATAATTATTTTTTCTACTAAATATATCTGCTCTACTATTATTTTTGTCTAAGATATATTGTATTCTAAACTTGTATTGTTTTAGTTTTTCTAATTATTGTATTTGTTTTCTGTTTAGTTGTTTTGTAGTAGTAAAATATACAAAATTCTTGTAATCTGTAAGAATTGTAAGTTCTAATAATTTTTTTGTATATACTTTCTATAACTTTAAAAAAACTACTATAGCAAGTAGTTTTTTATTGTAGATATTATAGTTTTGTTCAATTAATAAGAGTTTTCTCAAGAAATATATTACTAAATACTATATATTTTTATATTTCTAACTAAAATATATATCGATAGCTAGATCTGATACGTCGATTTCAATTCTATTTAGCAATTGCAAATTATATATTTTTAATACTAATTTTTTTAAGTATTCTAGTTTAAGATTCTGAAATAATTTTTTTTCTATAAATTCTTATATCTATAACGTATTTTTTTTTGTAAAATTTGTTAATAGTATTGTGTTTGCTAAGTAGTTTTTAATAAACTTTTTGTTGTAGTTTATAAAATTCAGAAAAAATTGTATTTTTTTAATATTTGTTAATAGTTTCTATTTTCTGACTGCTTGTAGCTTCTCGAAATTTATATATATTTTGTATTGTTTAATAACAAATTCGAGAAAATCAATTTTTTCTTAATAGAATTTGTATTTCTCTGACTTAAAATATAAGTTTCTTATATTTAGATATTTTAATACTTTGAAAATATAGCTAATATACTCTTTTAAGATTTTTGAGTAAATTATAATATTGTTTAAATATACTATAACAAATCGATTCAGATATTGTTGTAGTATATTATTGATTATTTTCTAATATGTTGTCGGAATATTTGTAAGTTCGAACAATATTATTGTATATTTGTATAATCTATATTGTATACAAAAAACTGTTTTTTACTTTTCTTCTATCTTTATTCTAATCTGATTGTACGCTTTTTGTAAGTTCAGTTTAATAAAATATTTTGTTTTAAATAGTCGATTTTGAAGTTTGCTAATATTAAATAGTAAATATCGGTTTTTAATTGTAATATTATTTAGCTTTCGATAATCGATATATAGACAAAAAATTCTATTTTTTTTTAATACAAAGAGAATCGAATATTCTGTCTATAATTGAAATTTTCTAATAAATTTTTTTTTTTTTTTTTCTATTAGATATTCGCGAAGTACTTCGAGCTTTTTCTCGAATAAAATATATATAGATTTAAATATAAACTATTTGTCTAATTTAAGTCTAATTTTGTAATTTTATAATTAATATTTAAAGAGAATCTCTGTTGTTTTCTTTTTTTGAAACAGATACTCTTAATTGTTGTATATCTATAGTATATATTTTAGCGATTTCTTTGCTATATCAAATAGTCTAAGATTTTCAGAAAATTTGTAATTTTTTTTATTTATTTTGATTTTGTAATTTAATTAATTTCTGTCAATATTTGTCGAGTCGAATTCTATTAGATTATTTTTTTGCAAAAATACAAATTTGCTATTTGCAATTGATTTTCGATTTGTTTTTTTATCTATTATCGAATACTATTGATGCGTAGATTAAATATAAATTATATAATTATATTGCGCAAATCTAAGTATTTGTATATTTTAGTTAACTTTTGAATTGTATTGTTTTAATTAAGATATTTCTAGAACAATATTATAAATAACTATTTTTACTATATTAAAAATTAGTTTTTTGTAATATTGCTAAATAACTATTAATAGTAATTTTGTTTCTCTGTTTACTTTTCTATTCTTGTCGGATAATAAATTTTTATCTACAATTACTAGATTATATATATTAGATTTCTTTTAAATAGAATATTTTTTTTTTTTAACAAAAATTCTAATTATAAAATTATCTGTTGTATTAGAATCGACTATTGCAGTAAATTGACAATTATTAATCTTAACTAATATAATAAAATATTGTACGTATATTGTTAAATTTAGTTGCTGCTATTGAACTAATATATTGCATTTTACTAATATACTCTTTATTAAGAAATTTGAATTTTTTTCTGTTCTAATACTACAATTTCTGTTTTGAATATCTGTTTGCGCTGAACTTTTTTTCTATACTAAATTAATAATTTTGATTTTCTAGAAAATTAGTTAACTTCTTTTTTGTCTTCTAAATAAGTTTAGTATAAATTGTTATAGTATTTTGTTTAACTGAGTATTGTATATTTTTTTGCTTTCTCTATCTTTTTTTAAGATAGACTTATATTGCTTAGTTGTTATTTAATTTTGTCGAAAATTTCTTTTTCGATAGTAGTATTGTTTTTTAGCGCTTTCTCGCATTTATTTACGATTTAATTTATTTTTCTGTTTCTTGATAAACTAGCTAAAATATTAAAATAATTTGTAATATTGTCTAGATATTTGTAAAAATTCTGTTAGTTATATTTGTTGTCTAAGTTTGTTGTTAAATAAAGATATAGTATTCTTAATTGTTGTATTTCTATAGTTTTATTAAATTTTTTGTTAATTTTCTATATAGATACAAATATCTTGTCTAATAATATTCTATCTAAAATTTTCTATAATTGATCTAGATTTTCTATCAAATAGTAGTTATTATTTAATTTAATTTCGAAAATATTTGTTTCTGTATTAATTTGCTTTCTAATATTGTTCTAACTATCAAATATCTTTTTTAATATAGTATTGATCTGTCGACAATCTATTAAGTTTTGTAATCGATAATTTTTTGCAAAGTAATTCGATTTGTTATATAAATAATATATTTTTTGAAATTTGTTATCTTGCTTTTTTCTAGAATTCTTTTTTTTATATTGCTAAATAGAATTTAATTCTATAGATACAGATTTACAATAATTGAAATTACTGTATTTCTAATTAGAACAAGATTTTTTTTGCTAATATTTAATTGCTAATTTAAAGAAGATTTTTGTTTTTTTTCGAAATTAATTGTATTTTTTTTCTATAGTTCTTTTATACAACTTGTTGTCGAGATCAATAACTACTTTGATAAAATCGAATATATTGCTAAAAGTTTTTTTATTATATATAATTTTGTTTTTTAGATTGTTCTTAAGATTTCGTCGAAATATTGTTATAAATACAATATTGTTTTATTTAATTAGATTAATATATTTCTGAAATCTAGCTATATAGTCTGCTGCAAAGATTTGTTAAATTAGATACTAAACTATTTTTTTTGCAATTTGTTTTTTGTTAAATGTTTCAAAAATTCTTTGAAGCTTTCTTTTGAAGTTGTCGAAGTTTGTAAATATTGTACAAAAAATTTTGTTATAATTTTTCAAATACTTTTGTAAATTTGACTTAAGTTAATACTAAATTCTCTCTCTAAGAAATATTAATACAAAAATTGTTTTCTAATTTGCTAAAACAGAATAGAAAATAAAATAGATATCTATCTATATAAATCAGTTTTTTAGATCGATACAATTTTTATAGTAGATATCGAATTTATTAATTCTGATTTTGTTGTCTTTTATAATCGATAATTAATATAATACTAATAAACTAGTGCTCGAAATAGAGACGCATTAATTTGATACAAATATTCTTTTAAGTATTTAAAGTATTACGCTGATATTTTCTACAAAAATATTAGAATAGATTGTATTTTAGAAAAATCTATAAATATTTTCAAACAATATAAGCAATTATTTAATAACAAGAGTTGCAACTATAGATAGTTTCTATATTCAATAAATTTTAGAAGAGATTCGATAAATTAGAGTAACAATAAGTAAAAATCTATAATAAATTGAATACAATCTATAAGAAAGTCGTGTTCTTGTTTCTATATACTAAAAAAAAATAGATTGCTTGTCTTGCTTGCTTGTCAAGTATAGCAAATATAATTGCTTGTAATGTTCGCTCGTCGAGCATATCGAGCATTATACTTAGATTGCTTGCTTCTTGAGTATATCGAATATAATAGTAGATTTGTTCAAAGACATAGAATCTAAATTACTGATACAGTTTTGGTAAGCTCGTAACACTAGATTAAATAGCTTTTAGATATTAAGTTTGTTGTTAATAATACTTTTTTGTTTACAACTTTTATCTTGTCTTTTTTTAATTAATTTGAGCTAGAATTTATATCTAGATTTTAAGTTTTTAAAATTTTTGTTGTTCGATCTTACAATTTAGACTCGAACTTAGTTAATTAATATCGAAAGTTTTATTTAGAAAATAAAGAAACTTATTTAGTATCTACGCAATAAAATGTTTGTTGTTTAAACTATTTATAAGTTTAATATTAATTGCTTTTATTGTTTTTGTTTTAAATACTTTACAAATAACAAAGTTTAACTTAATATTAAGAATCTTAATATTGTTTGTTTTGCAATTAAATTAGATAATTGTTATATTAATTTTTTAAAAATAAAACGTATTTTTGAAAAAAATTCTCTAGTTATCGAGTTCGAGTTACTTATATTTATAAAAGTTTATCTTATCTTTTATACTATTTTTGTTAGTTATATTGTTATCGATTTCTTTTTTAAACAATATTAGAAATCTCGTAAATCTATTGTTGTTAAAAATAACAAAAAATTTTAATATATTAATAGTATTTTAAACTTTAAATATAATAGATATTTTAGTTTTGTTTTGCTTAAGTACTATATCGACTAGAAAGATTATTTCTCTATTTAAGAATTTTTTAATTTTTTAGACAATTGTTAACAAATTTTTGATAAATATTATTTAGTTAATCTTATTGTCGAGAAATTATATATAGTATCTTGCGTTGTTTCTAATTGTTAATATTAAGAAAAATAGATAGTATTTTTAATTTTGCTCAAATCTTGTTTCGATCTTATCTAGATAATAGAAATTTTTTTGTTTTGTCTTAATAGTGCTTTGTTATTTTAAACGTGTTAAATTTTAATTAAATTAGTTAAATTTTGTTTAAATTTTGTCTAGATCTTGTCTAGATAACAAATTTTTTTTTGATTTTAATAGTATTTTGTTATTTTAAACGCGCTTAGTTTTAACTAAGATAGTCTAATCTTGCTTAAATCTTGTCTAGATAGCAAAGATTTTCTCGCTTTATTTTATTTGATTTAATAAATTTAGATATTAAGTTTTGTCTAAATTTTGTTTAGATAGCAAAGATTTTTCTATTTTGTTTTAATAGTATCTTGTTACTTTAAATGCGCTTAGTCTTAACTTAATTAGTTTAATTTTGTCTAGTCTTGCTTAGATTTTTTCTAAATAGTAGAGATCTTTTTTTTTTATCTTGTTTAATTTATTGAATCTAGATATTTTGTTTTGTTTTTGTTTTTGTTGTTTCTTGTTTTAACTTAATTCAATAAACTCGAATATCTTGTTTTTTTCTTATTTTGTTTTGTCTTTTTTTAATTTAATAAATCTAGTTATTTTGTTTTGTTCTATCTTGCTTCTCGAAATCTTCTCGATCTTTAATTTTTTAATTTTTCGATAGTTTATTATATTGTTTTGATTGTCTTGCAAGAGTTTTATTTTGTAGAGAAAAGCTATTGTTATAGTATTAGATTAGTAGTTCGTCAATTATATTTGTCGATTGAACAATTCTTTGTTTTAATTTTGCTTAATTTTTTGAGTTCGATTTTAATTAGATTTGAGTCAAACTAGACTAGATTTAAATTAATTCTTGCTAGATATAAAGTTTGCAATCTTATATAATTAGTATTGTTTTATTTCTCTCTTTTCTCTCTTGTCTTTTGTTTTGTATATTAAATCTAGTATAGACCTAAGTTTTATCTAGTTACCAATCTAGATATCTCTTTGATAGAGGTTCCAAGTCTAGTTCCTAACAAATATAAAGACAACAAATATATTCGCATTCGCGTTAATAATAACAATAAATATATAAGTAAAATCTTTTAAATTTGACGCAAAAAGTACAAGATATATATCGAATTAACAATTGCTATCTCTTTTAAAATAAACAAATATCTTAAATATCTTAATTAAATTTTAATGCAAAAGATTAATATTATAATTAAAGATACTAACTTAATTATAAATCTTTAATTAAAAATTATTTAAATAATTAATTTATATCGTAATATCTTTTTTATTATTAAATATTTTATTATTTCTTTCGAAATAAATATCGAATATCTTTATAATTACAAATATATTTAATGTATTAATTAACAAAGAGAAGCGTTAAAAATTTAATTAAACACTAATTAACAAAAGTTCTAAAATTGTATTCGATTCTTAATTCTAGTAAAATATAAAAGAGAGTATATTTATTATATAATAAATAACAAAGATAAGATTTAACAAATATTAAAAGTTTATTAGCTAAACAATAAGCAAACATTACTTAATTCTAATATTAATTATAGTAAAACTAATTGTTAAAACAACAATATATACTTATTTATAACTTTATTTACGCAATCTAATACTACAAATTTTATTAATAGATTTCTAAATTCTATAGAAGCTAAATTAAATAAGTTTTTTGTAACAATATTATAACAACAATAAAGAGTTGTTTTGTTCTTAAATTATATTAAGAACTTTAAATTAAATTTATTTATTTTATCTAAAATTTTATTTTTTTTAAACTCTAAAAATACTATATCTTTCAAATTATTTTTTAACTTTAAAAATAGTTTTTTTTTTAATTTTATTAATTTTAATAAATTCTTTAAAGTTACTAAATTATTAAATATATTTCAAAATTTATTGCTTTTGAATCTTAATTTAATATTGTAAAAATATTCGAAACTTCGATTGTATTAAAATAAATTCGCAAACTCTTTTGTTTTATTGTTTAAAATTATATTATTAAAGTTATATAAGTTTAAGACTTATATTAAAGCTATAACAAATATTTATTATAAAATAAATTAACAACTAATTAAACAAAACAAAATTAAATTTTTTAAAAAAAACAATATTTATATTATTTGTTTAGTATCTAATAAATATTACGTACTTTGTAAAAAATAAATTTATAAAATTAAACAAAAAATTAATAATAAAATTTTTTACTATAAAATTCGATAAATTGTTAAAAACTTTAAACAATACAAAAATTTAAATTATATCGAAATCTTTGCAATTGTAGATAAGTTTATAAGTTATAAAATTATTTTTGTTTTTGTTATTATTAACAATTAGAATCTAAAACAAATAAACGTTATTATTGTTTTTTTTACAAAAATATTAATAAAAAGATTTATATAAAATTGTTTTACAACTTTAAACAAAACAAAAAAATTTATTAATTTAAAAAAGTTCTTTATAAGCTTAAGCAATTATTTTAAATACAATATAATATTTTTATAATATTTTTCAAAAAATATTACTTTTGTTTATTAAATTTCGATCTAAATATCTTTATTAATAACTTTACTATTATTGCTATCTATATAGACAATTTCTTAATTGTTAATATTAACAAGAAGTTTATCGATACTATTAAAAGAGTTTTTGTTAATTGATTTAAAATAATTAACTTAAATTCTATTTAATAGTATCTAGAAATTAAAACTAAGCGCAATCTTATAATCTAATTTCTTTATTTAAGTTAAAAAGTATATCTAAAAAAGATACTAAAGAATTACAAAATATAAAAGTATAAATTAGTTGCTATTTCTATAGATACATTTTAAAATATATATTATTAATTTAAACTATATTATTAATTTAAGTTATTATTATATCTATTAATTAACGATTAATTCTCCTATATACGCAATACTAAATATCTAATTAAATATTGCTTTTGTTGTTTCAATAATAAGCAAATATACTTTTAATTTTATTAATATTTATTAAAAGATTATTAAACAAATATTTTATTATTTCTAAGATACTCTTAATTTTTGTTTTATCTTCTATAAGAGTATTTGTTTCTTGTTAAGCTATATTAATATTAACTAGAACAAAAACTAAGATACTTGTTATTTTATCTTTAGATATATCTTTAATCTAAAAAATATTGTTATTAGTTAATTATTTAAACGTTAATTAATTATTGCTTTTTTTATTTGCAAAATCAAATATATTAAGCAAATATAAATTGCTAAGAAAATTATTTAACTTTAGATACTATTAAAGCAATTGTAATCTTTTTATTTATTTTTATTGTTATTGTTTATATTTAGAGTTTTTTTTGCTATTAAAACTTTTTTTAACGCTTTTAATATTGTATCTAGTTGCTATTGTTATCTATTGTAACAACTAAAAAATTATAGTATTTACTAAAAATCTTGCGCAATATATTTAAACAAAGTATATAAATATCTAAACTTAATTTGTTTGCAAAAAGATCGCAAATAATTAAATTAAATTAAAATATATTTTTATTAAAAAACAAATAGTTAACAAGCTAATTAAAGTTCTCTTTTATAATATATTTAAAACATTTTAACAAACTTTTAAATTAACTTAATAACTAAATTACTTATAATCTTAAGTATAGATATTAAATTTAGTTATTTAGATAACTTGCAATTAGATATTTGCTATATTTATTATTGTTAATTTTTGTACTATTTATTTAAATTTGCATTTATTATTCTTTTTGTCTTATTAATAAAGCTATTAAGTACTATTAATAATATTTATATAACTTGTTGTTAAAATCTTGTTTCTTATATATTTTTCGAATTTTAGAATATCTCGAACGCGTAAATATATATATGTTTATATATAAATTGCTAACAAAGAACTTTTATATACTTTTTTTTACTTTTGCTAAAAAGATGTTCAAGACTTAATAGTTTTAAGATAAATTTCGAACTTAATAAAATATAAAATATAATTTATATAAAAGCTAATTTCTAGATTTAAATTAAGTAAGAGTATCGAAATATTGTAATCGATTTAATCTAGTATCGACACTACTTGATTTAATACTATTTAATTTAATATTATGTAATCGATTCAAGTAGCTTCGACTAACATATATAGATAGGCAAAGTCCTAACTCCTACATAAAAACTAAGTTTTCTACTATCTATTATTTTGACAATATATAGCAAATATAAACAAAATATAGACTTAATATATATTTAAATATAATTAAGAGAAAAATTTTAATTTAGAATTAGAAAATATATATAGAGATTTTATATTATATATAGATTGTACTTTATTTTAAATTAATTTGCAAAACAACAAATCTATTAAAATATAATTGTTGCAATAGCTATATAGAAACAAAATATATAATAAATATCAATTTATTTTGTTAGATTAAAGTCAAAAAAACAAATATTTAATTATTTATATTGTATATACTAAATACAATAGAAAGTATACAATTTATTAAAATATATTAGATTATTAAATACAATACATATTAAGTCTAAAATTTAAAAAATAAATCTCGAAAACTTCTTGTTATCAATTTGTTTTAATTTATACTTAATATATATTTAATATATATAATAAAAGACAATTTAATTTTTGTCTTTTTTTGTTGTAAATATAACAATAGTTTTTGCAATAGCTATATTAGCTAAGTATAAACTAAGTATAATTTTAATATGCAAAAAAATTAGTTGTACTAACTTTTGTTGTTAATAGAGATAAATTTATCTAAAAAAGAATTAATTACGTATAAACTTAGTATAGATATAGGAAGAATATTATTCTTGTACTATTCTATATTCTTTTTTTCTATAAAATAGATAACTATTTCTTTAAACTTTTTGTTTATTTTATCTTTTCTACTCTAAGCGTCCTAATGTTTCTATACACTAGAATAGGTCTTTTTGCTTTTTGTTTTTGCTTTTATCTTATATTTCGGTATTATTAAACTTAACTAAAAAACAATATAAATAAAAAACAAATTATTCTATATAAAGAGTCTCAATATAATTAATATAAAATTGCAAACAATATTTTATTTTGTTTTGTTATTAAAATATTAAATAAAATACAAGTATTTGTTAAATATAAGATTAGAATAGTTTTAATATAGTAAATTAATAAACAAGACTTATTTTTATTCGAATTAAAAAAAGTATTGTAATTCTCTTCTAAATATATAGTAGATATAAATATAATATACACAACTTTTAAACTCTCTTATTAGAATTAATTATTATATTTAACTTTTTACTATTACAATTAGTTTTTTTTGTTAGCTATATATATATTAAATATAAATAGAATATAAATTTTTAAAAGTTTTTAAAATCTTAAATATACTATTATTACAAAATTTCTTTTTTTTTGCTTATTTGATACTAGTATAGATTTAGTATAAACTAAATTTAAAATATAATTAAATAATCTACTTAAAATTTTGATATCTATAATAGATATATTAATCTATATATAATCTAAATATATACTAAGTATAAATTAATATAATAAAATATATAAGAACAAGTTTTTTAATTAAAGTACTAGTATAATACTAAAAATAAGTTAGTATAAATTGAGTATATTTTAAAACTAAGCTAAAAGTATATTTTTTGCAAATATTTTTTAAATTAAAAAACAAATATTCGAGAAAAAATAATAAATAATAGTTAATTAGTAATTTTAACAATTATATTAAAACAAATCTAATATTAGTTAAGTCTATATATAATTAATATATTATTAAGATTTTAAATAACAAAATAAATATTTGTATATATAATATAAGAACAAAAAAAATAGAAAATAGATTAAATATATAACAAATATAAAATAAGTTTATTTTGCAATAAAAATATATATCGAAAAGAACTACAAATTCTTAATTGTAACAATTATCTTATATAAATTTAATATATATTTAATATTAATCTAGCTTATACAATATACTTTATATTGTTTGTATATTAGTAGATAACTATATTAACAATATATTTAAATTTATACAAAATATAAATTTTGTTTAAACAAGAATTATAAAAATTATATTTCGATTTTATAAAATAGTTTGTATTTTATTGTTTTTCAAATTTAATTTAAATTTTTAAAAAACTAAATTAGTATAAACTAAATATATATTAAGTATAAAAAAAATCTTCTAAAATAGCATATATTTGTAGAAATATTTTCTATATTTAAATTCGCAACTATATGTATTTAGCTTATATATTATATATAAACAATTAAAATATTTTTTTATCTATTTTAGTATAATATATTCTTTAATAACAACGTAATTTAATTTTAATCTCGATTTAATATATATTAAATATAATAAAAACTATAATTATATATACAAATAACAAAAAATTAAAAAGCAATAAAAGTTAGCTTATATATTTAATTAGTTAATACTATTATACAATTATATTTGCTAATATTTAGTATATATAGAGAGTTGCAACTAAATTTATACAACTTATATATTTAAATTAAAAAAAAAATCGAATTTTAGAATTTAATACTTAGAGGTCAATCTATATAGTTAAATAGCTTATAGATAGAAGATAGATATTAGCTAGCTATAATATAGAAAGCAACTATTTAGAATATAGATATAAGATATCCAGAAGATAGATATTTTTTGCAAAATAGATGGCTGCGATCTATCTTCTATCTACTAGATAAATAGAAGGTAGTGAGCAGCTAGATATAAGATAGAAAGCAGATGGTCTTCAAATAAACCACTTGCTGGTAGATATCTAAAATAGCAATCTAGAAGATAGATAGCAGATAGATAGCAAATAGAAATATTATAAGTAAAAAAAAGTTGAAAAATTATCTAAGTACTTCTATAT
>JAABUL010005095.1_pt1 | contig 16781 bp, 17 predicted proteins | sample 5559151 | NCBI WGS metagenome assembly JAABUL01 (sample SAMN10711876, study PRJNA513368) | rock metagenome | isolation source: Antarctica rocks | place: Antarctica: Victoria Land, Pudding Butte sud | reverse complement strand
ATCGGCGCCATCGCCGCCCTTGGGGGGATGGTGCAAGGCAAAGGCATGATCCCCAAGACTCGGAGCGGCAAGACGCTGCGGCGGGTGCTGAGGGAGCTGGTGGAGAATGCGGTGCATGGCGAGTTTGAGAAGGAGGTGCAGGTGCCGGCGACGGTGGAGGATGCGAGCGTGGTGGAGGTGGCGAGGGAGAAGGTGAGAGAGTATTTCCAGAAGAAAGGGGCGGAGTTGCATCGGGCGACGGAGCAGAGGGCGAAATTATGAAGGGGGTCTCATTGTTATTATTAGGTGGTTTGTAGGGGGGGGGATGTGTATATATGCGCGGGATACGGGGGATGGTTTGGATTTGGGAAAGGGAAAGGGAAAGAGAAGAGAAAGAGAAAGATTACGACTATATGGGGCAATGGGATAGGATATATGCATGGCAGATTACAAGAGTTGTCAAATTACTTGTCCAGCATCCCACATCTCACTTTCCTGCAACAAAATCCCCACCCCTCCAACGATCCTTCCTGTCCTCCCCATCCTCGTGCCGATTTCGTCCTGCCATCGTTTCAGATCCAGCATGGGAGATTTGGGCATAGCGGTAATCAGCTCCGTAGTGGAAGAAATATATAAAAAACCCAAATAGAAATTGTAATTCTATCATGTCTATAAGAAATCTTTACACCACAAGACAAATAACCCCTATCAGATCACTGAAAACCCCTATTACCTATACACCCCCGGCGTCACAGCTCCCCATGCCCCGCCGCCGCCGGCCTCCCCGCATCCCTCCCCAAATCCACCCCCCTCTTCTTCCGCCACTTCTCCCACAACGCCCAAACCTCCTTCTCCATGCCGCCCTCCATCTGATCCGGCAGCACAACCACATACTCCACCACCAACGCCCCATATGTATCCACCTCGACATGCTCGGCCTCGCCCAGCCACACCGGCATGCCCTCTCCCTTCACCACCTCCACTTGCCCAGGCTGCACGGTTTCGCCGCGCGGGCGGGAGAGGTGGATGGTGTGGCCGTCGAGGTGGGTGAGGTTGCGGGTCCAGGCGCCGAGCCAGGCTTCTCGGAGGCTGAGGACTTCTTTCCAGAAGAGGTCGCGGCCTTTGCGGCGGAAGAAGGTGCCGTCGGTGCGGTGGGGGTCTTCGGACTCGAGCTCGGCTTCTTTCTCGCCCAGCACAACGACCAAGTCTCCGGCGACCCAGTCGGGGCTCTCGTCCGCCTCGTTCTCGTATGTGAGGCGCTGCCCTTTCGGCATGCCCTTTTCCACGCTCAGGACGTGCGTTGTTGTCTTCCGCATCACCCTGCTGCCACCGCACACTTTGCACGGCCGCCTGATCGTCTGGCCTTTGCCCCCGCACTGATCGCATCCCATCTGCACCTGCTGGAAGATTCCCGGCGCAAGCATGTGCTTCTGCACCACCATGCCGCGGCCCCCGCATTTACCGCACGTATCAACCTCCCCGTCCGCGCTGCCTGAGCCCTCGCACTCCTCGCATATCTGCTGCTTCTCAATCTGGAACTCGTGCTCGGCACCCATGTAGAAATCCCGCAGCGGCACCGACACGCGGACTTCCATGTCCGGCCCGCGGCGTTGGCCGCCGCCATGGCCCGAGTGGCCGCCACCGCCGAAGAAGCGACTGAAGAGGTCAAACGGGTCGTGCGAGCGGCCGGCGCCGTGGCCTTGCTGATGCTGCTTGAGGCCTTCGTGGCCGTATTGGTCGTAGATTTTGCGGGTTTCGCTGACGGAGAGGGCGTCGTAGGCTTCGGCGATTTCGACGAATTTCTGCGAGGCCGAATCGTTGCCACTAGAGTTATGCGGATTGAGTCAGAGGTCCGTTAACCTGCAGCGATTTGCTTAGAGGGTGGAGGGGGGGGGGCCTGTTGGTAGATTCGTCTAGGGAAACTCACGGGTTTTTGTCAGGATGGAATTTCTTGCTGAGGGTACGGTATGCTTTCTTGATATCCCGTTCCGATGCTGATCTATCGATGTTGAGAAGCTTGTAGTAGTCTTCGGCGCATATGGCTAGGGGGAGGAGGCATAGCAGCAATGCTGATAAGAGCAGCATTATGCCCTTTGGGCCAGTGTAGAGATTGCCAAGCGCGGCAGGATGGTGATTGACTCAGGACGTAGATGGCACCTTTAGCACGACATGATCCGTTTTGAATGTAGGAAAAGCGGTTTATATTATGTTTGGCTTGTATGTGGAACTTTTTGGAGTTAAAGCTACGGTGGCTCCTTCGATGAGCTCTGGCACCGGAATTTCATTTACGCGACGCCAGGCACGCGCCATATGGCTAGTCACTACCTTATAGGCTGAGCTTATCCTACCGTAAAGCCTCACGACCAGTCGGTCTTTTGGAAGATGTAGATATGGTCATTTGAAGATGTCGGACGCTACTCCTTGCAGAAAACAAATACGTCCTTATACAGTTGACGAAGCTGGTTGAAGTCTTCATTTTGGCTAGATTTCCACTTGGAAGCATCGAGTTCATCGTATCTACATACTTACCAATGAACGAAGACTATCAGAGCATGTCCTCGTTTTGATGTTCCTGCACAATCATCAAGGTACGGTCTACTCAATAACAAACCCAGGAAAGCGTTTTAGTCCAATGCTTTCAGAATTGGTAACAAGCACTATTCTAAATTCTGCTTTAGAAGCGCTCAAATCTCCTACAACTTCTGGGTCTTTGAGCCTGTGGCTATCTCCCGGTTTGTCTCCAACAGTTTTAATGTCCATATATCGCGCTGCCAGAGAACAAATACATTACGTGAAAAGGTTTCAAGGATTTATCTACATGTTCGACTAGACTTCTGAGAGATGAGGGAGTGGAAACGAGTGGAACGCGTTAGTTGCCAGGGTTCCGCGAAAAGTGTCGAGAAAGAAATGATGGGGAGAGTCTGAAATGGATGCATGCAGAGATCTAGAAGAACGAAGGACATAGGCTAGCTAAGATGGGAGTATTGTGATCCAGGATGCAATGATTGATGTATGCGCTGGGTCAGATACTTAGATATATCTTAACTGCAAGACGAAGGCTGCAATGTAATCCAATAAAGTAGTACGAGTTTGGTAGAGAAAGGAATGCACATAAGATAGGTAATGCATCGAAGATAAGGAACTGACAAGGGGTATCACGTTTGTGATGGGCCTCTTAAGAAAGGCGACCACATCTGATGTGAAGGAGTACGTATCTGAGATGGCCGCAGAAAAAGTGGAGCATGATCTTAGACGTTCAAAAACCAACATCGCTCAAGAGCTCTTGGCTGAATTCTACAATGGTGGAAACTCGAAGGTCCTGAAGGAACCAGAAGAAACAGATCCTAGCTTTTCAAGTATGTGAGGGTTGGCGAACATCTCACACAAGTCAGATTTCGAAGGGCAGGGAGCAACGGATAGTAGCAAAAACGCGAATAAGAAACTTATCCGCACTTGAGAGATGATGGCACTAAGAAGCATCAAGCAAGACTGTTGTCACATTTATGGCCATCGTCTTGCCTTCTGTGGGTCAAGACTGCCGCCCTCTTCATGCACTGTGCCGTAAAAAGCAGATAGTGAAAAGTCTGCCATGCCAGATCAGATCGTATTCCATGCAGAAAATTGTAGCAGATATGATGAAGCTTGATCGTTGGTGGGGATTGACGGATGGATCGCAAAATGAGAAAAGGTAAAGTACCTTATACGGAGGGCGACAAGAAAGTCCTGCCCCACGCTAAGAACATTAGAGCATACAGTAGATTACAATTGCTGTGCGCTTAATGCGCCCTCGACAGAAATTCTAGCTAAATAGCTCAAATTTCACAGTTCAATCAACGCTTCATAAATATATCAAAATTAAGAGAATCGAATCGCTTTTGCATCACCTATCATCTGTTATGTTGCTGCGTATGATGTTCTTAGCCGTATCGCTTACTAGCGCTGGGCAGGACTTTCGGTGTCACCCTTCGTAAGTATACACAGCCAGCAGGTCGTACATAAAGAAAACGCATTACAAGCACCTAGAGGGAAAGCACCAGCACATGAGGTAAGGTAGTCATCCGCATAAACCACCCGCATGTACCTTAAGCCCTGACAGGCTGACAGCTGCGGCACAACGTGGAGTGCATGGCTTCCCCAGGCGGAACGCACAGAAGGCCACTTTGGGCTAGTATGGCATCCAACACAAAACCTCATAGGCTGGACCTTGAGGGTATCGTTTGCTGGCAATGTAGTAGCTACTTGCCGGAAAGAGCATCCCCTCGATCCTGCGCGAAATGTGTGGCTGTCGAAATCTCTGTTTGCATTTAGTCATTCATCTCTTCCATAGCTGACTTCACCTATCTTCATCCATGGTTGGCCGATGACTGGATTATCCCCATTCGGTTGTAACCAACACTGAGCAAAGTCGGTGTACGCAGTGAAGCGGAGTTGCTGAGACGTCCAATTGACGGTCAGGGCGGTGTGAGAATTTTGATCAGATGAGGCCCTGCCACATAACACCATATCCAAAATGTATCGGGATTTTGTTCATGGTAACACAAAGGAAAACAGGAAGCGCATGGTTGCTGGCATGCAAGGCATATGAGGTGCACCCTGCAGCAGATTGACGCATGACACGCACAAGGCTGCCGACAGGAGAACGGAGAAACATCTCCCAACAGCAACATCCTGATTCCAGAGAGGTCTCGTTGACACCTCTCTGATCGTAAGTGAGCTCGGCAATGTTGGGCAGAATCAGCCCCCCCTCCCAACGTTCCTCTCCCTGCCCTGCGGCTTTCCCTCCTGCTCCAGGCCACTGCTACAATTGTAAATTATTGATAACCGAGACACCCCAAGACCCCGAGCGACGAGCTAAAGTAAAGTGAGGTCGGGTAAGTAAGGTAAGTAAGGCAAGGTAAGGTATGTAAGCGGGGCTTTAATCTTCTTGCTTTGCTAGGTAGGTACTTGTTGGTACTTTATTTTCTACGAATCATGCCGTCCCTAAAACGTCATACGACCAATTCCAAGGGCAGATTCCCGCGGTGAAATCGAGGCCTCCAACGCGATGGCTTTGCGGCTGTCTCACCGTAAATAGAAGTAAGGAAGAGTAGGCTCTGAGGCACAAATCTTTTTCCGTGTTAAAGGGAATAACAGAAAGCTTCAGCTAATCAAACCACCCATCACGATATCTCCACAAAATGCCCTTGATCCAACCCCACGCCCCCCCACTTTACAAGATCATCCGGTATCTGATGTGGGAAATTAGGTCTGATAAGTAAGTAACAGAACATGTATTTGTAGTAGTATCTCCGTAAAAGAGAGTTCCCCAATATGACCGATTGGAAGATATTCGCAGCCATGAGCAGCAGCTGATGATCGGAGGGAGCTGTCAAAATGTCGGTGAATGCCCAGTTGATCCAATTGGGTATCGGCGGAATGCCAGGAGGTGCGTGCAAAGCTTAGGACATAGCTAGGACTGCTAAGCAGAGGCCTAGACCATTCCGCTTGCTGGGGTCCATGGAGCTTGTCGATCACAGTAATGGTATTCCGTATTATATCCTCGACCGTGTTCTCAGTTCTCAGTTCTCACAGGCCTGCGACTCTGCGAGGCCGGAAATACGATAGTCAATGGAATATCGGGTATCGTATCAGCAGGCATGCCGGCTACTACTCGTGTCGGTAGCTAATCTACATTGCTCCTTGAACATACCGTAGGTACTGCTTGACCTTCGGTTGTTGCCCCTCAGGGACCCGTGTGACAGGCAGACCTCATCTGACAGGGATCCATCTAACGTTAGCTGCCTTCAACCATTTCTTCTTCAACGCGTAAGCGAGAGGAGGCAACCTAACACGAGGTAAATGCTGACAACCTCTCACAAGATATCGGAATAGTCATCAAGGTACGGAAGTACTGCTGCAACAGTACCATAGTCGGCAGGGGTTCTCAGGCAAAAGAATGACCGTGGACTAGTTAGTGGTTACATTCATAGCCTGTAGCCTATGCGTATCGTCTTAGACTCGGGCGTAAGGTAGTCCGTGCAGTTGTGAGGTAAAAGTAGAATACCGAGAGGCGACCTTTGCTGGTGCTTGTTCCCTTAATGGCAAGCACTCCATACGAAGTATGACTCGATGTTTGCCTTGTTACCTAAAAGATAATCAGTGCCACTGTCGACGGCGGCCATCCAGCCCAGAAAAGCCAATGGAACGTAGGGATTCCGTACACGGTTTACGATGGTCGATTTGATATTTCGAGCAAGACCCTCAGTCCTGAAAAAGCAGCTAGATGGGTTAAGTATGGTACTGAAGCACTGTGGTACTGTATTTCACTCTACTTCACGTGGGTATACTAACAAGTGTAAACCATGGGTTAACCAGGGAGACAGCCACACAGCAGAAAAGAAACATAACCACTAAGGTACATACACCATTGCACTAGCGCCATTAGGAATCGAACCTAAAGTACATACTCGGTATTCCGTACGGAATACGAATCAAGTATTCCCTGTCAACAGCTAAACATATCTTGGCTCGGCTGTCAGATGGCACATCATGGTCCCCTCACTACCTGAGAAACGTGCCTGAGTACCGGTAATCCCGTACGGTAGTTTACCATACACGATCAGTTCATTCCCAACTCCCATTTCTCTCCACCCTCTCCACCCACCCCTGCGACGCCTTTCCACCGGTTCCCTGGCCCTGGGACTGCTTGAAACGGTAAGACGGTCAGCCGATGATCGCGTTGGGATCTACACTCCTTACACTTGACGGATAGAGGATAGAGGATAGAGAGCGCTGCCCGAAGGGACCCCCCCGAAGGGACCCTCCCAGTACTCCTACCTAGTCGTAAAAACCCTCTTTCTCCACGCCATCATCATAATCTTTGCTGTAGGTATTATTACCTGATTACCTATTCCCTCCACCACACCTGTCCGGTTTCCGTACCGGGAGTTTGGCATCTGGGTACCCCATTAAGGTGTTGCTTTCGATCGCAGCTCAGTAGCGAGGTGTCAGAAGCTGCCCCAAGGGTCAGAAGGGTGTTCGGACTTACGGTACGTTGCCCGCTGTCATGCTTGACAAGATTACGGTACCCTAAACGGACAAAGCCATTGTGAGCGCGCGTTGACATTCCTGCAGCTTGCTGGTATATACTCGATATCAGTAGCATAGTATCTTGTCAGAATTTCGTGCGTCTCGTGGTAGCCCCGATGAGGCTCTTGATTGGTGTCACATAGGGAGGATACCCCGGAGCGCGCATGAGCCCATTACTGGTAGAGCAGATGGATTTGACCATTATTGTGAGACGAATAGATGGAAGGCCCAGGTTCAGAGGCATCGAAGCGGCAACGGCTGGATTCCTATAATGTATCGCACCGCCTGCAGCAGCAGCAACCTCCCATTTCACAGCCACACACCTACTCTGGTCACACATTACCACCACCAAATTCTTACGTACAGCCGCCCCCGATCCCACAGTCCCCATACCACGAAGCTCCTCCCCATGAGCATAGAAATTTGCCAGATCCGATCCCTCACGGATACAACCACTCCCTCTCCGGTCACAACACTCCCATTCGAGACTCGAGAGGTTACCCTTCTGATCCAGGTTATTCTCGACGTGGCAGCGCTTCTGGTGCTACGCGATCTCCTGACGAATATCCGCAATATGCTGCCGCGCGAAATTTGAGTTCCACCTCTAGCGAAGCTCAGCATTTTCCACCGCAACATCTAGAACATGCTGTGCATTTGTCGGGATACCCACCCCAAGACGGACCATTGAATGGCAACACACACCATGGTCTTCCAATGGCGAATTACAACGAACAGAACTACACCGTTACACAAGGACACGCCCCAGAGTATAGCCAATCACCCGTCAACGCCGGGCCCCATTCCTACGGTGCATCTGGTTACGGTGCATCGCCTGGCTATCATTCAAGCATGCAGAGGCCCAAGAAAGGGAATCGTGCTCAGCAAGTACGCTTCTTCAGCTGCCGAAACCGATCACGACTAATGCATTCTCGTAGGCGTGTGACGTCTGTCGTGCCAAGAAAGCAAAGTGCGACGAACAGAGGCCTGAGTGCGGTACTTGTCGCGAAAACCGGGTGAGCTGTAATTATCAAACCGTGGTGCCAGCCAAGTAACACTTTCCATGTCTTCCATTTACTCATGACCAGCTAATACAATTCAGAGCCGATCGTGCAAACCAAGCAATCCTGGAACAGTTGGCCGCTCAAAAGGATGACATGCAAACGCTGAATCGAACCGTGGAGGGTAGGCTTGAGCGTATAGAACAAATGTTGTCCAACATGAACAGCCCTAAGCCGGCCACTGGCTCTACACGCGAAAGTCCAGACATCAAATCCGTACCCAGACACTTGAATAGTATGGAAAGCCCAAAGAGAAGGCCTGCAACAGAACAAAAGACCGCGCCGTATGTGTTGTCTCAACAAGTTAAAAACCGAGAGCAGAGGACGGTTGACACAAGTCCAAGCGGATCTCACATTACCACTAGTACCGATTCAACCGGAGCAGATGTTGGTTTGTTACGTGACAGTGGCCCAGGAGTTATACCAGAGATTCCTATCCCAATAGAGCACAGTACCGCCGCTCACAGGCTGCTTCGCTGGCCGTCGATCAGCGCACTGGTCAAGCAATCGAAGCTCGTGCGACAGGTGAGAGAAGACTATGTTATGGAGCATGAAGAGTTGAAGGGGGTCCTACGAGTGTATGGTCGAGGTGAAGGAAAAGATTATCTTGATGGAGGTCAGCCAGGCGCAGCAAGTCCCGCAACCAGCTCTACTAGTGGCCGAAGCGAAGAGACTGGAGAAGCACGTAGTCCAGCTTCACCACCGGAAGGCCTGTGGGGCACTGACCTTGATCACTCAAACAACGTCGAGCCGCGTATTACGAGTGCAATTGGTGGTCTTACTCCTGAGAATCACTTGAAGCTTGATCCAAAAACCCTCCGCCAGCTACTTCAAAGCTATTTAGATAACATCCACATTCTCCATCCTTTCCTCGACAAAGGCCGGTTGACCCGTATGGTTGAACGTTTCTCGATGCGATATAACCCCTCCGAGCAGAACCTGACAAAGATGTTGTTCTCTGGACCTGCTACCTCGGGTACAAGTTTCGATGGTTCGCATCGAGCTGCAAAGAGAAAGCTTTCGGATGGTTATTCTCGCAATTTTGTCCAAGAGCCAGGCTCCATTCCACATCCGCCAAGCCCGAATATCACACCTGAAAAGTCGCCTGCTAATGCAATTGTTCTCCTTGTGATGGCATTGGGGAAGATATGCCAGTGGAAGGATCCTCTGCCAGGGCCTGTATCTGGACATTCGGGAGACACGCCCGTGCCCTCGAGAGTTTATACGTCTTCACGAGCGCAAACCGATTCTCCACCTCCCCTATCGTTGAGGCAGTCTCCAATGTTGTCAATGCCTCACGCAACGAGCATGCCAGCCTCTTCAACGATTTCTGGCCTCCGCCTTACCAATTATAGTCCTCGGTCGTCAACCGAAGAAGGCTCTGCTTCACCAGCTCCTAGAAACATTGATGTCATACCAGGTTTGGCTTACTACGCCAAAGCTACAGATATCTTGGGCAACGTGCACGGTAGCAACGAGTTAGCCAACGTGCAAGCCAACCTGTTGGCAGGTCTTTACGCCGGTCAACTAGCGCGAACCTTCGAGAGCTGGAGTTGGATACATTCGGCTTGTAGAGCGTGTCGGTACCTTGTACGAGATCCAACTTTAGCAAGGGAGCGGGATCTGACGCGAAAGGACCTGATCAAGTTTGCGTTCTGGACGTGTTCGCAATTAGAGAGCGATATTCTGGCGGAACTTGACCTACCTCGAAGCGGGATTCAGGACATGGAGCTCGAGTATCCGAAAGGCTTTTCTGAGTTGGCGGACTTTGAACATATTGATAACCAAGGCGTTAACGTTCCAGGAGCGGTCAAAAAGATGATGAGTTACTACTCGTTTCAGATCCACATCCGCAATAGCCTTAATAGTATGCAGAAAGATCTTCATCCCCCAGAAAATCTTGAGCGCAAGACGGATTTCTTCAACATGCGCAATATTCACGACGAATCTCTCCAGAACTGGAGAAACGTGCTTCCACCTTGGTTACAGTGGAAAGATGATGATGAGCCATCTCCGGATATCAACGATGCCCGACTACGCGCAAAATATTACGGGGCACTTTATATAATCCACCGACCGTTCCTCCGCCACTTACTTGACAGTGAGATAATCGCTCAAGGAACCGACTCACCTCAATCAGATGTTCTCAAAGGAGCTCTCAACAAGCCATTAGCGTACTCTGCTCAGTCTCACGAGCGAAGTCGGGGCGCAATGGCCCCGCCAAGGTCGACGAGCGCTGACTCAAACGGCCAGGCTGAAATCCTCCATTCAGCTAAAATTTGCGTCAAGGCCGCCATGCGAAGTACTGTCGCGTTTGACAATATTTTGAACCGCCAACGTCTGATTGTGACCAACATTTTTGGCACAGCTCATGCGTAAGTAGCCACTCCTGTTACCCCTCGAAGCATCTGCAATCAAACCAGTCCTTTTCAAACCCGTGATATTAGTCTTGTAATTAACACGACCGTGTGGTTAGGCAATTCGGCAACATCCTGGTTCTGGCTGCTACATACAAATCAAGCTTGCGTTTCCTTGTCCCAGCTGAACAGCTCGAGCACTTATTCGACCGCACAATCAAATTTCTGCGCAGTCATCACCCCATTTCCAGTACGCTCGCCCAAGACGCACTGATTCTCGAAAGCCTACGACAGGTTATTTTTGAACAGCCGAGCCTCTCTTTCTCATCCGCCGATGATTGAAAGTCCTACCAAGGTGTTCACACATCCCGTTCTTGATCCCATACGAATCTACCTCCATGGTCAATGTCCATACTCCAGCACTTCTACCAGTAGCGCGGCTACCCGCTGCTTGGGACCACTATATACTCATCATATACTCAACGACCTCGTCATCAAATGTCATATGTAAATTACTGGGCTGGCCATTGTCATTATGCATATTCCCCAACGGCACCTAACTGGCGCTAGCGTGGCCTTTCCGATGCATTTCTTGCTTTCAATTCGTTCCTTTCTTATGTCTTATTTCTATCGTTTCATGTATATGGGTAGAGGCTCATGCCGAATCAACTACACACTCATTTCGATCTAAATCAAGCCGGGCGTTTGTGGGTGGCTTTTGTGAGCGACGCCCTTTTTGATTATACCAGGGGAGGTTTGTGTCATTCCTTACTTTCGACGTCATGCGCCTGATCTGGTTGAGACGCGTCAAGCGTTCTGCCGGGTGCCTAGCGGTGGGTGGTTGCATTTGGCATTTGGTTTTATTATAGCATAGTACATAGTCTGTTGAGAGATCAGGCACAAGGGAATGCAATGGCAGGCGGATTGGTTCTTCTGGGCACGGCAGAACCGGACGCATTAGTCAACATGGGTCTTCAAGATTTAGCTCATTGGATATCTTGATCTACCGGTAGTCACTTGTTCTATGTTTTGTGCAATCGCTCCTAACACGGATGATCTGACAGCACTCGATGTCTGGTAGCCCAGAGAACTGAACAGGGATTCATGCACATGGGCTTGACCTCTCACACTCTTCACGCCGAAAAGAACTGAACACTTGATCATGACTCTTGGTGCCGGAACAAGCCTGGACGCATGCTACCTACATGATACACAATCACCGAGTAAGAATTTAGAGTTGTGGCGTTATGTGGCTGTGCGTTTCTTCTGAGCATTCAGGGTCTAATACATGATTGGGCGTATGAAATTGGGTTTCATGTTTGTTGACAACTCAAAATCAAGGAAGTGACGCTTCACAACCGCGGTCATTTATCACACATAGCAGTCTTTCATATACATACTTAGACGACGCCTAAGATCCCGAGAAGTATCCTTTGTTGAAAATACGTGCAAACATAAATACAAGCTACCACAGCAGTTTCTCTCTCTCTAGTGGGACTGCTAGGTTACTATTGACGGCACCTCATTGGCGATTTCGGTCCTTACCCACTCCAAAACGCTTTTCCGCCATTGAAACTGGCCCCTGAAGTCGTACTGCTCTCTATCAGAATGTTGGGCGCTCTGTCCCCTTTACTACTTGCCCTAATTCCCTACGTTTCTGCCTCTCCAGTTGATACCAACCCAGCAGCAATAGCGGAAGAACAGCCCCTGATCACTCCTGCCCCTACAACATGGGATCCTACGAAGACGAAAAGAGACATCCTTAGCGACGTTGGTGTAGACGTCAAATCAATATTATCAGACCTGGGCAGTATACCTTCGTATGTTGCCTCGGGCGTGCCAAACTTCTTCCAAGATTTTCCAACCGGAGCGGGCGTTCAGAGTAGCCTAGGGCTCGATGATAGTCAAGTCGCCGCACTACCAACCCAGGTGCTGAATATACCGTGAATATTACCACCTCCCGGTCCGCGTTTGGCAGCACTGGCTAACGAGATCGCAGAGGCTATGGAAACTGGACTGACCAGGGCTGGAACTTGCGCTTTCACGGCAATGTTTTGAAACAGCCAAACATTTCCGAGTCAAAGCTTGACGACCTTGCGAACGGTTTTCTGGTCGGCACATCTGTGCAGTCACTCCCACCGTCGCAGGCTTCGCAGGCCAGAAACTTAACGGCCGAGATATACGTCCTCCAGCAGAAGAACCAAAATGTGACATTCAGCCTGAGTCCAGCACCAACGGCAGGAGCCTCTGGCGAACAAGGTGGAGGAGGAGCTACTACTCCTCAAGGTGGCAACCAAGTTGTCAAATTCCCGGTTCCTACAACTGATGAAGGCGACTTTGATGGATTCGTTCCTATCAATGGCCAGGGGCTCGCAGCCGGCAACACCACATCTCAAATACAGCGTCTAAGCGTTCACACCAACGGAACAGACATGGGCAATGCAACAGCCTACCTCGTCCCCTCAACCGGCCTCACCATCATCAATGACATTGACGACATCCTTCGCGTCACCAAAATCTACGAGCCAAAGGAAGGCTTGCTGAACTCCTTTGCGCGCCCGTTTACCCCCTGGATGAACATGCCCGACATCTATGCCAACTGGTCCCGCAGCATCCCAAACTTTCATTTCCACTACCTCACCACAACCCCCGAGCAAGTGACCCGAAATTACATGGACTTTATCTACAAGACCTATCCCGGTGGTTCCTTTGATACGCGTCCCCTGAACTTCAGCAACGTTGACGAGACCCTCAGTGTCCGCAAATACTTGCTCGTGAAGATCTTCCAGACGTATCCACACCGGAAATTTATCCTTGTCGCTGATACGAGCAACAGCGATGTGATGAGGGGTAAATCTCCACCGTTTTTTTCAAGTATGGATGAGGCTTTGCTAATTAAACGACTGCCTTACAGACTATCCGGCTATGGCTACAGAGTTTCCGAACCAGGTCCAGTGTATCTTCCTAAGAAACACATCGGCAACAGACCCCGGTGATAAATTTCCTTATGACACCAGTGGGTTCAAACCCCTGAACCAGCAGCAGTACATGTTCTTCCTCGTGCCTGTAAGTCACCTCACCGCCACCCGCCTACATGTATATAATCTAACTCTACTGCCAGGACGACCTCACCAACCTCGACATCTCCAACGGCCACTGCCTCAACACCACCATTCCGCAAAACGTCACCTTTGGCTACCAAGGTCTTCCAGGCGGCAAGAATCTCGGTAGCGGTAACGGTACCGGGAATGGTGGACCGAACCAGAAGGGTGCTGCGGGCAGACTTTCTGGGGGGAGTGTGTTGGCGACGTTAGCAGGGTTAGCAATAGGAGCTGCGGTGTTGTTGTGAGGGGTGGAGAGTGGATGAGAAAGAGCCGAGAGAGGATACCCTGGGATCGATGGTTGGGTTGGAGAGAGACGGGAGACGGGTGGGGTGGGAGCTTGTATTGAGTGTTTGGTGACAAGGGCTTGGGGGCTGTTGCGTACATAAGTTTTGGTTAGGGACATTAAGATTTCGTGCCATAGTGGCATGCAAGGTGACTCTTGGCTTCTTCGCTGCTACTCCCATCTGCGCATGTTGTCGCACTCTCTCCGATGGAACTCCTCACGCTCGTTCCAATTTTTCTAGGTACTCGTGCTTCTTTCTACCCTCGTACGTATTCTATGATTCCCCAAGGCGGATGAGGTGTCGAGACCTAGTGATCTTATTCTTAAAAGAAATTGAGACTTGTGTTTAGGTTTGGGGAGTTTATGGGGTATGATTATGGGGAGTTTATAGGTTCTGTAAGAGGGAGCGATGTTCGGCTTTCGGCTGATTGATTTGGTTTTGGTGTGGTGAGGGAGGAGGGGTACTGTAGGTAGGGCTTGATGTTTTGTTGGGTTTTGGTAGCTGGTTTGTTGTATGTGGGGGATTGTATGTGGGGGGGTTTGTATTGTTGGATTTGATTTTGGGGGGATGGATGAGAAGTTCTACCGTGTACGGAGTACTACGAGTTGGGATATTAGGTTGAGGGTTTCGAAGGGGGGAGGTAATTGAGGGGAAATGAAAAGGTATTTCTAAGAAACAGTTCTTTCCGGACATCGATACGGGCTGGATAGTGGTGGGCTTGGTAGAGAGAGGACCATGGCTTGGACGGGTAGGTAGTATCATGCTTTCTACTGTACATATGTACCACTCTCTAGCCGTTTCTGAGCGATGTTAGATATATGTATACTATTGAAATATGATGGGAACTTCTATTGTATGATACTACTACTGAGCACACAGTAGTTGACGGTTTAAGGGGATAGATATCTACTAGGCGATGGAAAACATTCGAGTAGGAAGAGCAAGCAAAAGGTACTGTAGGAAGATCGTTGGCGCAGTCGTATATCGCTTAGAGTGTGGTAGGAAGTCCTAAGTATCCTGGTATGTATTGAGTGGCATGTAGGGACTTCCTACTACCGCTTTATAAACCGATGTTTTCTACCGAGTAATCAACGGACGTGTACTGTAGGAACTTCCTGCCAGTCTGAGCGATGGGGTACTGAGCACAGTATTCCGTACTCTTCCCTACATTTCGCTTGTCCCCCTCGATCTCTTCCATCCTTCTTTTTGTCCCTCGTCGTTTTTTTTGGACAACGTTGCATGAGTTGTTTGCTAGATCTGATTGTGTCATGCGGGCTTTTGGAGGAGGCGTGTGGCGTGAGGTGGAGGGGTGGCGATTGATGATGATTAAGTTGAAGGGGTCGATGGATGGGGATGAAGATGTTTTCTATTTCTTCGATCTTTTGCCCCTTTTCCTCTGGACGGCTCATCCGCTCAGTAGACCATTTCGCTAGGAACGTTGAAAGCTCTACCTTGTCTTGACTGGCATGTAAGAAAGATTCCTATCAGGCTAAGCGATGTACTACTACTGAGCAGATGATTAGACAGGTAGGGAGGGCAGTGTGCTCAGTAGGACATTGTTTACTCCGTAGAGAGATAGGAATCCCTACTACTCTAAGCGACGTACTACCGAACCAAATTACTCTTCCTACTGTACCTCTGCTTTCACTTTCCCCGTTCCTCTACCTCTCTGCCTCTCTGCCTCTCTACCTCGCTACGCCTCTTTTGCTACCAACCTCAATCCCTCTCCTACCTCTTTCTACAATCAGAGCTCACTGTTTTCTCTCCATCGATTACCTGCTTGAGAAAGTGTGTTACACGGGGCAAGGGTAGGGGCGATGGTTCTTCCTCGTGGCTTTGGGGTTTGGTGGGAGAGGATGAGGAATTTGGGGGGGTAGTTTCATGTGTGGTACAGTACCCTCACGCGATTGTGATGGAGTGGTAGATGGAAAATGAAACTTTCTGGCGGGTTGGCGGGTGGAAGTAACGAATGTACACTACTTGATATGGCGCAAAGCTGTGCTTGAGGGCTGACAATACCTTTTTGTCCTAAGCATCACCAAAATGGACGAAAGCTGAAGAGCCTGGCAATGCCCATGGTTATATGGACTCCCACAATCCATCACCAGCGCACCTCATTGCCGTCGCTATGCTACCCGTTCCTTTCCCTACACCCACCCGCAATGAGACCCGCCCTTTTCCGACAAGTTATCCTTGATCCTCAACAATCCCAAGCCTTTATCCTCACCACCCTTAACTCTCTGTAGGCCTTCTCCTTTCAAGACGCTACGCCCCGCTTCACTGATCCTCTCCGCTCTCTTCTACGTCTTTGTGCATTCGCAAACCCCTGCATCTCAGACCCAGCACGCCCTGCTTCTTGGGTAGAAAAAGATAGTCATACCCACGTCACCCTTAATGTCTTCTAGCCCCGCTTCGCAATGTTGATGGTGAAATGAGAGTGCGTCGCTACTTCTCGACCCACCCACCAAAATGCCTGAAGTGAAGATGAGATATAGATATTTGTGAATACAAGAGAGCGACGCCTTAGCAGATGTAGGCAAAAGGTTCTGGCAGTTAACTCAACGATTTGACGACGTGCGCTTCTGGTGTATAGTCTAGGGCATGCTCCCTTGCCATTGCCCAATATATTCCAATTGTGGCCCACCAATCCAATTTAGCAATGCTTGAATGCGAGTCCTGTTTCTTAGGAAATTGGGCTACGAAGCCAATCTTACCACTATCACTGGATAGGCGATAATGGCGAGAGGGGTTTCGGAGAGTTCGGACGGTCGGAAATTCTTGAAAGAACTTAAGTGTAGGAACATTCTGAGCATTTCTCACAATCATACAGCGGACCGTAGATCTTAACTGACGACTGTCGAACCGTTTGCTTCTCAGTGACTGTACTTTTTGATTAACTCAAGAATCTCAGGACTCGCCCTCCGCGCCTTG
>JAABUL010005094.1_pt1 | contig 16784 bp, 5 predicted proteins | sample 5559151 | NCBI WGS metagenome assembly JAABUL01 (sample SAMN10711876, study PRJNA513368) | rock metagenome | isolation source: Antarctica rocks | place: Antarctica: Victoria Land, Pudding Butte sud | reverse complement strand
CACTCAACCCATCCGCCCTCGAGAAAAGCGAACCCAACTCCCCAAACACCACCCCAGGCGAAAGCGATGACTCGCCTCACACGTCAACCAGTGCCCTAATCCGATGGAACGCCAAAATCGAAGCTCTAGCGGGCATCGAAGCGCGAGGAATCGTCCGTATGCCACCAAATGAGCGTTATGCGCCTTCCATTTTCGGTCTCGTCCAGATGGCTCTTCTGTGGTTCAGTGCGAATTTGACGGCCAATAATCTGACGCTGGCTATGCTCGGGCCGCTGGTGTATGAGCTCAGCTTCGTAGACTCGGCACTCTGCGCCGTGTTTGGTGGTCTTTTGGGATCGTGTGGTGCGGCGTATATGGGGACTTGGGGCCCTGAAAGTGGGAACAGGACCTTGGTGAGCTTGGATCAGCGAGTCTCAGGCTTAGTAAAGTGGCAACCTGACACCGTGTATGTTATCACAAGATATTTTATGGGTTGCTACCCTGCCAAGATCTGCGCTTTGCTGAACATCGTCATTCTCATAGGTAAGATCTACTTCTTTCCGCTGATGGACGTCGTTGCAAGCCACGTCGAGTATCCCATGTGTTACTTCAAGTTGATGCACGGTCTCGTGGGCATTCCTTGGAAAGATTTGTGGACGGATTGGTGATGGGCTGATCGACCAAGGGTGACCCATAGTAGAATAAGGGAACCGACACTCGCTTGATGTACCGTACATCATGAGCAAGATGTCGGCCGTCTGACTGAGTCCTTTTCGAGGGCACCATGCCAGCGCTGGGGATATAAATTTATATCATGGCTGACCAGATTATGTTAGGCTACGGTCTAATCGACTGTATTGTTGGCGGCCAGATCTTGTCCGCGGTTGCCGACGGAAACTTGACTATTATTGTGGGCATTATCATCGTGGCTCTGGTCAGCTGGGTGGTCGCTACATTCGGCATGTCTGTCTTTCACCAATACGAGAGGTGGGCCTGGCTTCCACAAGTCATCGTGCTCTTCGTTCTGGTAGGATCTGCCAGCTCGAAGTTCGATACCGCGTATCCGTCCAAAGGATCTAGAGAGACCATCAACGGAAACCGGCTTTCCTTTTTCTCGCTATGTCTATCCGCTCCGGTAGCATGGGCGCCGTCCGCTGCCGATTATTATGTGTACTATCCCGAGAGCACAGCAAAGTGGAAGACGTTCATCATGACGTTCGTAGGATTCGCACTATCATTTTCTTTCGTCTACCTCCTAGGAGCTGGCCTCGCATCTGCGACATTCAGTAATCCAGATTATGAGAGTGCTTACAGCATCTCCTCAGGAGCTCTTATTGTCGAGGGGTATAGCGGGCTTGGAGGGTTCGGCAAATTCTGCGGTGTTGTCGTAGCCTTGGGCGTGATCAGCAATAACTGTCCGAACTTTTATTGTGAATGGTCAACGTGCATTGAGAAATGACGTTCGCACTTTCTCACGTTTTCCCGCTTCCGGGTTGCTGATAGCAAGCAAAGCTGCGGCCTTAGGTTTCCAAGTTCTGGGACGCTACATGCAACGACTCCCTCGATGGCTCTTCACCTGCGTCTCCGCGGTCATCGCCCTCGCTTGTGCGCTAGGTGGTCGCAATTCTCTTTTCGACATTTTCGAGAATTTCCTGGCCCTGATGGGTTACTGGGTGACGATCTTTCTATCCATCGTTATTGAAGAACACTTCATCTTTAGAAGACACAAACCCTTCGACTGGAGCGTCTGGCATGACTGGCGGAGGCTGCCGTTAGGTCTGGCAGCTCTGACCGCATTTCTGATCGGATGGGCCGGTTCTGTTGTATCCATGGATCAGAAATACTTTGTAGGACCGATTGCTAAGATGGTGGGGGAGCATGGGTCTGACCTGGGTATCTGGGTTGGAAGTGGCTTTGCTCTCGTGGTGTATCCGCCATTGAGAACTCTAGAGCTCAAATTGATCGGAAGATGAGGTGAGAGGGAATGGAAAGAGTGCAAAAATTAGGATGTACGGCTACGTCCGACGACCAAAAGAAGGACCACGATGCTTTACGAGCCGTCAAAGAAGAGGAGTTGCGAGAATCACTCGGCGAGATATCAACACCTGGCACTGTCGGGTATAGACGAAAGCGAGAGTACGGTAGAATTTCACAATTCACTTTTAGATGGCCGACCGAGTCGCGTGCCAGGGTTTCAAGTGTCGAGCACGGCAGTTAGTGAAGCTTTTCGCCTCTCTGTGACATTGTTGGCAGGGAAGTCACTAAGATATAAAGGTTATTGAGAAAAGGCGAAGTTGTGAGGGAAAGGGGTGTATGAGCAAGGGGTCCTCGAGCTTGAAAAGGGTTGTCCCTTCCTGGTGTCAGAGGTCCGGCTGACAAAACTGACTGCGGCTGACAAGAGGATATCTCTGATATCACCCCCCCATTTGCACCTAAATTCTTTCAATATCAAAAAGATATCTTTAGGTCGTTTGATTGCTAGCTAATAGCTCTTCGTATTATCTTGTCGTCGATATAATACTTAGTAATCAAACTTTTGATAATAAGTTTTTAGAGTTATCTTTAGAATTATAATCTTTTTATTGTTTGCGAAATTCTACTTTTCGATCTTTATTTACTTCTCTTTATCTACTTTTATATCTTTATTTGCATTTGTATTCTATATTTGTATCTTTATCTACATCTACTTCTGCCTAAATACAGTCACCCCGGTCTTACCGGTAAGGAAGGTGCCATACGGACCCTGATCCACCTGCCTTCGTCATCGATCTTCATCGCGATGCCGCAGCTACCGTAACATCTTCTCGCCCCCAAAGTAAGACTGCTGCCGACAAGAATAACTGTTATCGAGAAAGGTAAACAAACAAATAAAGAACAACTAGAGACAAAAGATTTGCTAGTAATACGTCTTAAAATTTGTTGATTATAAAAAAGAATTATTAGAGAAAAGCAATTTAAAAAATCAAAAGATCGACAATCAAAGACAAAAGATTTGCTAATAATACGTCTTAAAATTTGTTAATCGAAGAAAAAAATTATTAGAAGAAAGCAATCTAAGAAATCAAGAGATCGACAATTAAAGACAAAAGATTTGCTAATAGTACATCTTGATATAAAAAAATTATAAATTGTTCTTAAGATTGTAATTGTTTGTTACTTGTTGTAGCTAAATAGCGTTGCCAAAGTTATCAATATTAGTATGCGCGTTGTAAAGCAATAAATCGATTCTTGCAAGCTTGTCTTATATTATTTGTTTAACAAAAGAATTTACAATCTTGTCTCTAGCTTTAACGTCAAAGAGACAATTAGTCTTGTAGATATCAATAACTTGTATATTTAAATTAAGAAGTCTTTTGTATATATCTTTGCAATTATCTCGATCTATTGCGACGATGCTCTCTAACAATGATTATAGAATTGCGCTATAAGCAAGTCTAAAGTATTTAACAATATCTGCGACTTCAACCAATTAATGCGTAATATTATTCTATAATCGATTTTCAAAATTCTAACATAACTCGAGAGAAAAAAGGCAATCGAAATCTTCTAACTTTTAATTCTAATTCTAAATTGCGATTCTATCAACGTCTTTCTTTAATACTAGTTGATCGATAAGTTTTAAATTATTATTATCTTCTTTATTCTTCTCGATCGACTTTTTATCAATTATAGTTAATGTATTACAATCGAAAAGCATTATATAAAAAAGTAATAAATAAAAGAACATATTAATAACAAGATCTAAATCGCAATTAAGAAATAATATAAAATCTCTTAACAATATTAAAGAACTTATATTTGCTACTAACATTTGCTAACAAGCTATAATATAAAAGTAGCATTTGTTCAAGCTATTAATATTCGCAATAAGAAATATCGAAAAAATTGATAAGTCTACTATCTATAGTCGATGCACGTCAAAAAGAGAAAATTCTTCTTTAAGCTCGAAAAAAATTTGTTGCGCAAAAGTTAAGTTATCTCTAGTAAGATAAAAGTTCGTGTATATAGAATTGTCAATTAGATTTTTATCAATATTTCAATTATTGTTTTTGTTAACAATAGATATCTAATTACTTACGAAAAAATCTTGAATTGCGTCGCGATTACGTATCTTTATCTAAAGTATAACAATATAGCTTAATTTCGACTTAGCATTGTTTTTATTAACAATAATCGTATTAATAACAAAGTTATTGTTCTTGTTAACAACAATAGTAAGCTTATTCTTGTCTATAACTATAAAGAGATTAAAATTGACAACAATCTAATTGTTAAAATTTCTAATTATAACGTTCTTTCTTAATTGCGTCAAGATTAATATCTTTTTTTGTTGTTCTTTTGCTTCTTTGTTTATTATTAACTTGTTTAATAAATTTATGTTATCTTGTCGCATATATACAAAATGCTTCTTATTAAAATTAGATTTCTTTAATATGTTTAAAAAACAATTCTTGTTATTAAGAAGTTAATAGTTAGCAATCTTGTAATATTTTTATTTTGTCTTAAGAATTTTACGAAACTTAGCAATCTTTTTGCGATTTTTGCAAGAGACGCGAATTTTTTGATTATTTGCAAAATTAACAAGCTATTTCTTAGAGTTAACAAGATCAACTTCAAGAATTCTATGCACGTAAGAGTCGATTAAGATTATATTGACAAATATATTTTCAATTCTAGTATTGTATTGAGTGTACAAATGCATTTCGTGCTTGTAAAAATTCTACTTAGTCGATTTTGCATTAGATTCTACTTAATATAGCGCAATAATTGTTTGCGCAATTTAAATTAATATAAAATATCGATATAAGATGCTTATAGACTTTGCTCTATTATTGTCGATACTAAGTAAGCTTTAAAACAATAACAATTCTTGTTTTTTAATTGTATTTTGTGCAAAATTAACTAAGATATCTCGACTTCTTTTGAGGCAAATAATTGAGTTGCTTTCAAAGTTGTTCAAAAATATTGCTATATTTTTTATTATGCAAAAGCGACGCTCTTTAGAGCTGTCGCTTATATAGTTGAGTTGCTAACTATCGCAATAAAAGATATACAAAAATAATAATTAAAGGCAATAGATAAATGCAAAGAAAATAATATAAATAATTGTAAATAAAATAGAATTAAAAGATAAATATATTAAATAAATAAAAAGTAAGTCTTAATAGTTATTTTATATTCAAAAAGATATATAATACTACAATCGACGCGTCGATCTTTATTAATTAAGACGCGCTATTAAGTTTAATATATTAGTCTCTATAATTTTTGTCAACTCTTAGATAAATTCTCTATAACTCTTTTATTTAATAATATATCTCGATTTGTTGTTTTTTATCTCTTGTTTAACTATTTTTTCGATTATATACAATTTCTTATTCTTGTATTTTATTAAAGACAATTGTAAAACATTACGTTGCAAAGTGTTGTAATTAATTTATTCTAAATATTTTATCAAAATAATATTGTATATCTTTATATACAATAGCAATTTTAATTTGTATGCTAGATCTCTTATCTTGCAAATAATTTTAAACAAATTAATCTTCTTAGTACTAAGACTAGAGTTTTTAACAAATAAATAATATTTGATTTTTTTAATCTTAATTATTTTGATATAGACGCTATTGTAAAGATCTAATTTGCAATACTTTGTATTGTAGAGAATAGTTATTTTTGTTTGCGCAAACTTAATCGCGTTATAAATCTTGTTTCGAAACAATTAACAATTTGCGATAAATTGTATCGCAATAATACTATTGCAAAAGAATAATTAAAGAAGAGTTAAAAACTCTCGCGATATAACACTATATAATAGCTCAAAAAATGTTGTAATAATAGATGCGTTTTCGACAATATTAAGAGCGTACTCGATCTAAAGAAGAATATTCTCTTAATTTTCTTTATATTTTTTAATAAGCAAATATCGCAATGCGATCTTTACGATTTAATTTATTTGTTTAGCTTAATTATTTGCAAAAAAGTAATACGCAATTGTAAAGTCTAGTTTGACTTCGCTCTTTTCGAACAAAGTAATTTAGAGTTTACTTGTAAATTTAAGATCGCAATTCGAGACTATCTTAATCAATAATTCTTAATAACGATAAACGTTGCAATAATATATCTTTGTTTAGTCTTTTGTTGTTTAAGTTTTTTTGTCAAGAATTAGTCTAACATATTTTGAAAAACAATCGATAACAATAAGCAAAGAGTTGTAATTCTGCGTAATTATTAACAATATTACAACGAAATCTATTGCTAATTAAGAAAAAGAAATTACTATTGTCTTGACAAAATTAAATTGATTGTATAGCAATCTTCGCGAAGACTTTGACAATTAATAGATAAGACATTTATTAATATAAGCGTAAACTTTGTTTTTTATCTTAGAAAAAAAACAAACAATCTTAAGACAATCTAGAGTTCGATAATAATTATTGTGTGCGTAGTTATTGTAAGCAAACTTAAGTACTTTTTTCTCTAGTAATTTTAAGATATAAACGCGATCGAAATTAAGTCTATTAATTAAGTAAAGCAATTTATTATTTGTATTTAATCGATACAATTAATATACAATATTTGAATTCTCGAAGTTTTTTGCAATATTCTTTACTTGTTTTTCTATTTTTTATAAATCTTTCAAAAATAGAAGTTAACTTTAAGAGTATTGCAAAAACTATAAAGAAATTCTTTATTAATAATAATAGTAATTATAGAATAGCAACTAACATTTGCGTAATTAATCGATAGTCTTAAAAGATTGTTCGCGTTGTTGTAATTCTTTTCGAGACAATAAACTATAATTATTTGTAATAAGTACGTAAATAGATATATAGTTTACTTATCGAATCTTGCTAAATATCGACTTGTAAACTTGTTTTGTAGAGTTGTTTTCAAAACAATATAATTTGTAATTACGATAAAAATTCTATTGTCGAAATATTAAGACAATTTGATTAAAGTTTAGACAAATGCGTCAATTTTAAGTTCTATAATCTAGTATCTTGTTTCGACGTCGACGAGATCTCTAAAGAGAAACAAGACAAATTTTTTAGCTTCTTTTTTATCGAGCTAATAGATTGCGATCTCAAATTTCTTCTCTTTACTATTGTTAACGTAAAGAATAAAAGGCTTGCTAAAATTAAAATAGACTAAAATTGATATCTAATATAAGGCAAACTTAAGTGTCTTTTACGTTTGTTAACATTTCTTATTTGCGTCGAGAATAGTATTAATCAATTTATTATCGCGATTGTTTTTGTATTGCTGGCGAAGACGTAATCGCGTTGCATGCTTGCGTTATAAATATTTTTTTATTAAACTATTGATAAAATTCTTAATTTTTAATTTTACGAGAGATCGAACTATAGTAACGTAGTAATTGACAAATTAACAATAGTAATCAAAAAATCCCAAATCTATCTTAAGATCTTTAAGATTTTGTAAAAACTTTATAAATCTAATTGTATCTATCTTCTTTTTAATAGTACTTAAATTTAGTTAAAATACATAATAATCTAGCGTCTTAATACTAGAGTAAACGAAGTAACATTTCGATAAAACTAAAGTAATATTGTTGTTTTTTAGTAGAGTTAGAACTTAATCGAAATTGTGACGGAACCAGAGTAGTATTTGAGGTAGTCTAACGAGAATACTAACTATGGGGGTCGGAACAGGAGGCGGAGGACCTCAGGTGCTATATAGGCGGGCAGGAGGGACGCTAGTCCCGATTAGGCCTAGGGCGGTGTTCAGGGAAGCCTGCAACACCTGGAACCGTGACAGAAATACTAAATATGTTAATCGAGTATTTGCAAATAAATTATAATATTATCGATATAAATTAAAACAAATTGTTACAAATATAATTTCAATAATTTTTTTATACAATACTAAAAGAAGACTGACGTATTTGCGAGCTTTATTGTAAATACTATAAACTATTCTTGATTTTAATAAGACGTTACTAGAGTTGTTTTCTATCAATTACTTAATTTAGTATCTTGTTAAAAGAAGCTTTTAATAAGATTAACAAAGCTAAAAATTATAGCTTCTTCTAGAACGTCAAATATAGTATTTTGACACAATAAAGAGTATATATCTAAATATAGTTAAGTGTTGATTTTACAAAGATCAATTACTATTTGTAATTTGCTATTTTTCTAGACTACAAATGTTAATAATGCAATCAATAAGATAGTTTTTAAAGAAATCTTCTGTAGTCGATCTTAACGCATAAGCGAATTTAGTATATTATTAATTGTTTTGCAATCTTGTGCAATAAAAAAGTATAGCGCTTGCTTAAAATCAATAACGTTGTTTTCGTCTACAAATAACATTAATATCTCGATATTGTTATTAAATTTGTCTAGTTTCGCGCAAAAGAAATTGTAATAACAATTAAGAATTGTTTATACTCTAGCTCTATATTCTTTTTCTTAATAATCTAATATGTCTATCTTATTGTTCTCTTTTTTTAGTAATTGCACGAGATAAGATATATTTAACTTTGTATAGATCTTATCAATAAATACGTTTGCAAAATTTATTTCGATTATTGACGTAGACTGCGCAATTTTGACAAGACTACTAATTTAATCTAGAGTCTACTCTTTACAAATCTTTGAAAAGATAAGTTTAAAATTGTTTACAAGAATAACACATTAATTTGATTTAATTATCGCGCTAATTGCAATAATCAATTCTTTTGTAGCAAAATACATGTAAGAAAAAGCTTAAAAGAGATAAAAAGTCTCGACAAACAAAGATTTATAACGTATAAGAATATTCTTTTTTCTATTAAGATTTAGTATTGTAATTTCTAAGATATAAACAATAATATTACGTATACAAGAATAATATTGTTTAGAAAGTTTTATTACGCTTGCTTTAATTATAAGAACTAAGATTGAAAATACTTTCTCAATTATTAATAAAGCAACTATAGAAGTTGTTTGCACAAAAAAGCATCGATCGCGAAAGAGTATATAATCTTGCTGTTCTTTACTCTCGTCTTATTCGATTATTATTTAATTAAGTTTTAAGAGCTCTATTTTAACTATTATATTGTATAGTAGACTAGACACAATATAAGTTTCTTTAATAACAATTTTTATTCAATTCTTGTTGTTCTTAAGACGCAAAGATATCTTAGCACAAAGCGTAAAAGTAACAATTTTGTTTATTTTCTTATATCTTAGTCGTTTGTTCTTTGCTATAAAATAAGTAGAAATATAAGAGTAGAATACTTAATATACATATTTGCTAATAAGAATAGATTTAGAGTCGATATCGAGACATAAAATATGTAGCTTGTTAATACTAGAATAGTATATAATAGACACGTTCGAATATGTTTAAAAGACTAGATTAAACTTCGATTCTTATTTAATAAGTTTCGATATCGTAAGTATTCTCGTAATAGTAATAGATATAAAGATTTTCGCGTTCTTTACAACAATATTTAGAGATAGCTCTTGCTTAAAAATACTTTTAAAAGAGCGTTACAATAGAATATAAAAAAATGTTAAATAAAATTAAAAAGTATTTTTTTAAAATAACAAGCAATTATAAATGCAAGCAAAATAATGTTGCTTCTTAACGTTAATAGAATTCTTAGTAGAATCAAGACTATCAATTAACAACTTTAGTTTTTCTTTTTCTTTGCAATATGCAAAGCAAGAAGAGTTTCTATATTCTTATTATTTAACTATATAGTCTCGAAGCGCATATTATTCTTAGTAATTGCGTTTGTCAATATAGTCTTTGTAACAAAAATATATAAATTGTCTTAATAATTGTCTTTGTAATAACAATAAGATCGTTTTATCTTCTAAGATATCTTACTATTGTCTATAGAAGTAAGAACTTTCTTCTTAATTAATACAACAACTATAGCAAGAACAACTAACTTGTTAATAATACGCTAGTAATTGTTTATTAATTGTTCGATTTAAGCAATTGTTAACACAACTGCGATATTACGCGAATTTAGCTAATTCTAAGATTAAATCTAGAAGCAATTTGTTAACTTTTTATTTAAATCTCAAATTTTACATACTGCTTGCTTATTGTTTCTTACGCGTCGATTAAAAATCTCGATAATATTGTTGTTTTCTTTTAGCAACGTTGTTAAAGCTAGTTGTGCTTTCAAACTATTTTAAAGACAACAAACAATAGTATTCTTATCTTGTATTTTAATATCGTAAAAAAGATTAATTTTTTTAGTAAAATATTAATTAAGTATTTGTTTCTTGTTTTCGAAACAAAAAGTTGTCTTTTTTGTCTTTTTTAAGAACTTAAACTTGTTTGAACGATATTTTTGAAGCAACTTATTTTTTCAAATTGCTAGACTCTTGTTTATTTTATTACAAATTGTATAAGAAAGATTAATATATTATTTTAATACAATTCTCTTTAAATATATAGAAAGTACTCGAAGAACTAGTTGCTTTTCTTCGAGCTTCGCTATTTAAAGAAAACAACAAATAAAGAAATCGACGCTTTGTTCTTTAGAATTTTATATTATAATATTATGTAAGCAAAGCAATTGTTCTTAAGCTAGACGTTTATCGCGATTTTGCTTATTGTTATACTAATATTTATCTTATTAATACTTTGATTCGCGTAAAAAGCGCATCTTATTGCGATTATAGACGCAATTATAGTCTTGTTAATAATTTCTATCTTGTCAATATTTTAACTCTTGATTTTTACAATTATTAAACGCTTCTCGATATTTTATTGCGCTTGCTTGTAATCTATTAAAGATAAACTTCAATTTTCAATTAATTCTAGATATAAAGTTGAGACAATTATTGCGTAAAAAAGAGCAATAACTTGAAGTCTTATTTGCTTGCTAACGAACTTGCAATAAAGATAATTTATAGTTCTTTTTACAATAATAATTTGCTTCGACAAGTAGATTGCGTTAAAAGTTAACAACAAGTAAATTTCGATAATAATCTAATTTAGCAAGTAAATTGCAATAATAGTTGACAACAAATAAGTTGCAATAATAGTTTGTCTTTGTAAGCAAATAATTTTCTTCAACAATATAATAATAATTCTTTTTGCAATAATAAGATAATTGTAAAGCATTAATAAAGCAACAAGAATTATTTATTGTTCGAACGTGCTAAGTCTTGCGTCGTACAAAACTTACTAAAATTAGAATACGTTATACTAGCAAGAAAGATATTTGAGATTGCGACGACAAAGACGAAAAGCGCTAATTAAAACAATTATAGTTATATCTCTTTGCTAAGATTGTAATATAGACAAAAAGACAATTAAAATTGTAATTTGCAATCTAAGAGACATATCTATTCTTTTAATATTATTTTTGAGATCTCTTTTTTGTTGAGAAAGAGTTTAAGTAAACTTTTCAAAATCTATTGTTGTCGATCAATTAATTGCGATCTTGCTTGTCGTAATTACGTAATTTTTTATTGCGATTAAATTTAACAACTAAATAGTAAAAAAGTAAACAAAACTAATTCTAAATAGAAAACTCGATTTCTTTGTAATATATTTTTAGTCGATCTAGATCTCTATTAAAGCTACAAAAGAGTTTAAGTCGAAACTAGAGTACTTCTTTACAATACTACAATACTTAAGAAATGTTATGCACTATTTAATATAATTGCAAAGATTGATTCGATTGTTCTTGTTTCTTAATACAATTGTATTAAGTTATAATCTTAATTAACTTATCTCGAATATTCTTGAGATTACTACAAATACGTTTAATAAAATCTCGAAATCTTGTCTTATTAAAGAAGAAGTCGAGAACATTTTTTGTTTTTTCTTTAAATTGATTTTTCTTGACAACAAAGAGCATCTTATAAATCTTAATTGCAATTTCGATATCTTGTTTTATAATAAATTGTCAAAAGTTTGACGTTTCAAGTTCTTGCTTTTAAGCTTGCACTATATAGAGTAAGACAACGCAATCTTTAATATATTGCGTCTTGTTGTAGTTTGAAGAAGACTTCTTAGAAAAAAAGAATTTAATTATAATATCAATTTCTCTATCTTGACGAGTCTTCTTAGTAGAAGATATTTCGATAGCAAGATCTCTCTTAAGACGCTTGTTAACAATCTTATTTGAAAAACTATTAATAGTAATTGTTGATTTGTAATGTTAAGAATTACTTGTTACAAAAATCTTAATTAATTTGATAGATTGTGCAAAAATTGCAATGCGACTTTTTATTTCGAAATCTTCTAGATAGAAGCTCTTTTCTAATTTTGCTATAACTTGTTTTGCTAAAGATTTCGAGAGAGTAATTTTAATAAAATATGTAGAGAAATTAAAAGAAATTATAGACTTTTACGATAGATAGCTTTAATACTAAATATCAAAGCAATACTTAATTGTTAATTTGAGAAATTGTTAAGCAATCGCTTTGAAGTTATTGAGATCGATTGCTTAATTGTCTAGAAAAAATAAAGATTTTGCAAATAAATTTCTTGTTCTTTTTCTTAATAAACGACTATAAGAGAATTTTGATTAAGAACGAAAAATAGTAATAATTTGAATTGTAAAGAAAAGCTCGTCAATACTCTCTCTAGCAAATTGATAATCGAAGTAAAGAAAAGCTAAGAGAGCAAAGACAAAATTAATAATCTTCTAATCGAGTTTTAAGAATAATAATAAACTTGTTGAAGTCAACTTAACGTTTCGAAAGAGTTCGAATAGATCGTTCTTAACTAAAGCGAGATTGTAATAGATTGTCTATAACAGTTATTGCGATAATAAATACTGTTTTTATCTTCGAGAACAATAGGAGAACAATACAAGTTATCTACAACTTGTACGAATTGTAAGTTGAAGCTATTAGATTGTTATAAACGAAATACTATAATGCGAAAAACGAATTGTAGGAAGCATGGTTCTATTCTATAAATAGAAGCCTATCTAAATATAGTTATCTCGATCTTATCGATAAGGAAGGTGCTATATAAATTCTGATTTATCTGTCTTCGTTATCGATCTCCATCGCGATGTCGCAGCTATCGTAACATCTTTCGTATTATAATCAATAAATATTAGATAAATCTAAACAATAATATCGCGAATTTTAGAGCTCAATATATTGTTTTAACTTTAACACAAATTTATTGTTCTAAAAATATCGAAAGAGTTTATAAACGCATTTTTAAAAAGTAACAAATCTAATACGACAAACGCTAGTTTAATAACAATAATCTTATATATAAGTCTAAGTTTGTTCGATTTTTACTTAAAATAATAATCGATTATTCGATAAAAAGTTCGCAAAAAAAGCGCAAACAACAAAAAGCAAAGAAGCTAGAAACAAAGACAATAGCAACAACAAATATAAAGAATAATAATCTTTTTATTGTTGCTTTAATTAATAATTTTACAACAAATTCTTAGAATAATAATGTCGACAATTAGACAAGTTCTTTAATGTTTAGATTTCAAATTGTGCAAGACTATAAAATAATATTAATTAATCTTTACTTTAATTAGCATTCTTAAAATATTAATATATATCTATATTTTAATAAGACGATATTGCAAAGTCTAATAAAGATTTAGCAAATAACACAATATTAAAAGTCGAAGAATTGTTATAAAGATTGCGAAAAAAACACTATAGCAAATAGCTATAATTATATAGAACTTTGTCTAATATTTAATGTCTTCTAAAAGTATTCTAAAAAAACCAAAAATATTGTTATCGATTGTTATTTACGCAATAATATCGATTTTTTGCTTGATTATTTTATGCTTTTACAAAAGAAGTTACAACAATATACAAAGCTTTCAAATCTATAGCTTTTATATTTTTAAAATAAGAACTTCTTACTTGCTTTCTATCTACTCTATATTATAAGAAATAAAAAAATCAATTAGAATAATCGAATTAAGTACGTCGATATTCTAAAATATTAAGATGTACGTCTTTGCTCTCTTAACGCTATAATCAATTACTTTGTATAACAATAAAAACAATTTAACAAAAAATTTCTTTTCTTTGTTATTAACAAAACGTAATACAATACTTAATTATTAGTAGATATATAATTGTTAATTAGAGCTTTTAAACAATATATTTTTATATCTTAAACAATAGATATTTGAAGCTTCTAAAAAAGTTAGTTTGAAGCTTTTAAACAATCAATTTTAAAGCTTTTAAATAATCTAAATTTAAACTTATTTAATAATTGATTTAAAACTTGTAAACAATACTTTAATTAATATTGTACGCTTTTCGAGAACTTTATTTTTACTCTCTCTTTTTATATTTATTTTTTAAGCTCTATACATTCAATTTCTTTGTCTTTTGTACTATAGATATATATCAATTATTTTGTCGACGCAAATATACTTAATTTGTCGACATTATAATTGTAGATATTGTTGTCAATTAAATATTCTATTTTTGCAAACAAAAATTCCAAAAAAATCTTTTTTAGATAGAATTTCTTCTCTAAATTTTTATACAATTGTATTTTCTTTATATTAATATTATATTCGCAATATTGTTTTAATAGTTCTACAATCTTTATTATTTATTACTAATAATATTATTTAGCTAAAACAAAAAATGCTTGTAATTATATTGCAACGTTGTAATTATAAATCTTGTTATTGTTTTTAATTTTTCGAGATCTTGCTAATTAATTTGCAAGCTCTATTAGAGATATCTAGAAAAAGCTTTCGAATTATACGCAACAAAACTAGATTTATAAAATCTACAATTATTTAGATATTAAGATATCGAAAATTATATATATAAGACGAAATTCAAATATAAAAGAGACAAAATTGTTCGATATTAATATCGAACAAATCTAGCAAACAAGTTATTAAATTAATAACTCTATATATAAGAGCTATCTTATCGACTTATCTTGTTAATTTATATATAATATAGCAAGCTTTTAATCGAAGTATTTAGATATCTATTTTATTGCTTGTAGTTAAATAGAGTTGTCGAAAAAGTTTTTGCAATTAATTTTTTTAAAGCTCGACTTCTAAATATAGACAACAACAATTAATATTATTATTAAGACGTTTCTAAGTCTATTAATTTATTTACAAGTAATATTTTTTCAAAACTTTATTCTATTGTGTGCAAACTATTTATAGTACTTGCTATAAAATCTAGAGATTTTTAGATATTTCTAATATATCTTCTTTGTTACAAACGTGTTTGCTTGTTTTAACAATAACAATAAAAATATAAATTCGCAAATACGTCTAACTATTTTGATTCTAGAGCAACAAATATTTAATCTAAATAGCTCTATAATTAATCTAATTATTAGCAACTTTAACAAGTAATTAAAGCAATCTTTAAAAATAAAAAGCAAACTTAATAACTTTTTTAAAGAAAAGATAATCTTTGTTTTTATATTAATAAAGACGCAAAAGCTTCTAAATGCAACAACAATAAAAGACGCTTCTTATATTATTAATTTGCGTCTACAATTGTTTGTATCTACTACAACTATCTTTTTGTTAATTTTGCTATTCTTTATATTGTTGTTAAAGCGAGCAACTTTGTTTTGTTTCTATTGTTATTAATCTATCTTTTTTTTTGCGTTGTTGTTGTATTTTTTTAATCGAAACATTTATACTCTTATTAATTTATAGAAGAAGTAATATATAAATTTTAATACAAGCTTATTAATAGTTTCTTTGAACAACAACTACAAATCTATTTAACAAAAAAACTAAAAAAAAATTAAATACAAATTCTACTCTAAGCGACTAGCGATTATTATCTATATATACAACAAGACTATCGATAAATTTGTAAAGACTACAATAGCGTTAATATAGATAAAAATAACAATAACAAAAATAACTTTAAACTTTTTAGACATGCAAATACGAAAGAATTTGCGAAAATAGATAGAGCATAAAATTAAACGTGTTTCTCGATCGATTTAAATCTAAAAACGATAGAATTGAGAAAAATTCTTCGATCTATTTAATGCATGCGATAGACGTTTAATTGAAGCTCTAAATCGATCTCAAATTATAAGCAATTGCATCGATTATACTATATATTATACTATATATCTATTGACCATGGAGAGACATTGGGGAGCTCTCCAAAATTTAGATGGTATTCGCACCAAATTTGGTGGGGATGGACCCTTATCCCCGGCTAGTTCCCGAAAGATGATATCGCGCGAGCTGACAAAATTGGCCCTGTCAGCCGATGATCAGCCACCTATTTTCCCCTCCGATATCCTCATGATGAGGTGGTTCCTGGTTTGGAAACATTCAGCTAGTGCGTTTGATCGATACCAAGGGTTCCTGCAGCCGTGTCTGTAGCAGGCAGATGATTGGCAGGAGTAATGATGTTTCACCTTTTTTAGGCATAGCTGAATTGTTTACATATCGTGGCTCGAAACGGCCGAGATCTAGTCCTCGTCCGATTACCGATCAAGCGATTGCGCCGTTCCTGAGTCCCACTGCATCCAGCGGAGCGCGGCCGCAATCTCTCCCCTCCGCCTTTCCTCTTCCAGCAATATCATCTCCTGTGATGATCTAGTCGCGACGTTCGGACGGTCAATGCGAATTGTGCTCGCCAACTAGACCTTATCCCTTTCCTTTCTTCTATTAAATTCCCGCCAGGAGGTCTTCCAGAAGATCTGCATATTGTTTGAGTAGCCGACCATGACCGAGCACTGGCCTCGATGAGCCCGAGTCATGCCACAATGGATCGTGTGCACCAGAGGATGACAGGTTCCCCATCTAGCCCCACGGCCTCCTTCACGTTACCCCCCGCGCGCTCGAAACCTTCGATGATAAACGC
>JAABUL010005093.1_pt1 | contig 16785 bp, 5 predicted proteins | sample 5559151 | NCBI WGS metagenome assembly JAABUL01 (sample SAMN10711876, study PRJNA513368) | rock metagenome | isolation source: Antarctica rocks | place: Antarctica: Victoria Land, Pudding Butte sud | reverse complement strand
CTCCCGCAACGTCAGCCCCGCCTCCAAATGATTTGACACGTGTGCTTCCCGCTGAACCAAGGACGACCCTAGGAGGGCTATCTGCTGTCGAGATCCTTCCGGGCCCTCAGGACCTCAAAAGATTGACCCGAGAGACGAAGCCAAGGCCAACATTCATTTCGTCCTGGGTGTGCAAGGTTGTGGACAAATTGGCTCGTCGAATAGACAACAAACCACATGAGGTCAAGGTTCGCGGGCTACGGCTGCACTACCAATTCACCTCGGATCATTTGAGAGAACATCAGCATTCTTGCTTAGCAACAGCACTGCCATCGGTCGACGAGCTCCCAATTGTGAACGCTCATGAGCCTAGACAAGATAACAGTAGGCTTCTCGGAGCCGGTGCATTGTCCACGGAGCCCATGGAGGAGAGAGATGGCTCGCTATTATGTGGAGAGCGCAATGGCTCGAGTGCAGATCCCACTTGTCAAGCCCACACGATTGATGAATTTGTTACCAACGGACATACGGCCCTCAAAGAAGAGCGCCTTCGCACAGCTCGACGGGACAAGACTTTGAGGACAAGGGCACTGCAGAAGAAGTGCAATTGTACTGAAGCATGCCATTGCAAAGTGGGAGGTATAGAGCCGTCAATTAGCGACAGTACGAGGCATATGAACTACGGGAGCATTGTACGTAGCGCAACATCGGGCAGCTTCCAGTGGTTCCCAGCGTATCCTCTTGGTGATTCTGTCCGGCGATCAAGTACGAGCAGCGAGAGCAACGCCTTACAGACTGGGGCTAGACCCGATCCTCTTACACATGTCGGAGGGGTTCACTTTTCGCGCTGGAGACCGTCAAACGCCGCGAACTCGACCACCATGGTTGACAGTAGCGGTGGACGGGGACAAGCTTCAGCTGCTGCGAGCAACACCAGCTCTGTGTCACTACATCCCAGCAGGCCAGTCCTCCCCAGGCGATCGTTAAGTGCCTCTCTTCTCCCATTCGCACCACCCTCTATTGGTCATGATTTCGGAACGAGGGAAGTCTTTCGGTCCCTCGATTTTTTACACCGCGCTCGTGCTGTTGCTGCAGGGTCTGATTTTCTTCCATGGCGCCGCAGCGGGAGTTTTCCCCGTAGACTGGAGTACGACTGGGCTGTTGAGCCCGATGCGAGCTCGACAGAGGTGCATCCCCCTTCCCTCGGCACACTGTCTACCGACACCGTCAATTATCCTCTCGCTCAGGAAAGCCAACCACAGATAGATGGCTTGGGGGCGTCCTCTTCTAGCTCGTCACTTGTCCACGACTCAGCACGGTGAAGTCGACTTGTCCCACCAGACCTGCATTCACCCCTTGACTTTGATGGGACATCGCCTGACGCTATAGCAGAGCCGTCTTCTTCGATCAACACTAGTACGCATGCGATTAGACAGTGTTTGCAGTACAGACGGTCTCCTCGACGAGGTGACCTTCCGCAAGCATTATCAGGAATTACGCCAGCATCGGTATCCATACTGATTTAATCTTGCTTAGGGGGCCATGGATGTTTCTTACCTTTGAAGACGTTTGGGACATTGTGCAAACGCTTTTATACCACGGTGGCAGGTTTTATAATCTTGCGATGTGTACCCCCGTTGCCCTTGATACGTTCATTCCTCACCTGTTTTAGTTCCGCTTCCGAGGTTGTTCATCCGCATCATATATCCTCTTTTTGCTTCTTCATGTACTTGTATATCGTAGTATTCGGCGGCAGCAATTCTTGCTATGAAATTGCCAATTTGATATCCTAAACCAACCGTGCCACGAAGACGCAGGGCCGGTACTCTCTATTGGAGATTTCAACAAATTTCAATAACGCTGCCTGACAGTCTAGCTGCAAAATTTCTGCCTGTGATTGCTCACACTGGACTGCTCTCTGAACGTGACGAGACAATGGAGGACTACCTATGCACCGGGTCGAGACCTAACTTTTTCTTGGCTTTTCCTGGGATAAGGTCCACGCGAAGCATCATAGTTAATCCAAGTATCACTTGGACTGTTCTGGGTAACTTGGATGTGCTCCTGAAATTGCCGTACGAAAAGCCCAACGTACGCTCCCTCGGTTTCATACGCAGAACGCGCTTTCTAGGGTATGAGGGCTGAGACTGAGTTCGCATTCGTACTGTGTACTGTCACCGCAGCCGTCTGGAGGCAATAGTTGTTAGTGCTTAGCAGCTACGGCAGATACCGAGTCACGGCCTGGGCCTTGTCATTTGCGGAGGTGTGATCCTGCAGGAACGGCTCTTCGCTTATTACCCCGTGCCTACGGTGGTTACGACTTACGACCGTATCGACAGCGGGTGTACAGGGCTGTACAGACCATCCCATGACCTATAACCCATGAATGTCGGAGTATCGACATCCACTCTAGGATTCCACTGCGGTGTGAGCATATCGATTATCCCGTCTTGGCAGACATTATTGAACAATACAACCGGGGTTTCTAGACGATCACACTCCCTCTATCTGACTGGAGTAGCGGCCAACATCATCATCATGAACACGTAGTAATCGCTTAAGGAATCCTCCCTCGCCGCGCGGCCTTGATGGAGTATTTCGATGCGGCTGGTCCGGAATTGAGTTCAGGAGGGCTTGCTACGCCGTTCAAGGATCAACTTCCCGTGCCGGCCAGAACAGGTTGGAAAGAGACCACTGAGCAAGTCGTCCTTCGGCCATGATCCTAGATCTCCACCCCACTCTTCGCGGTCAGACTATGACTCATGAATGTTGGACTGCTTCGATTAGGATAGATTTGTTGGTGGGTACATGCGCACCAAACGGTCACCAGGCTAGATTTTCGGTCATACAAATATCGCCCCGACAAACTAACGATCCTTCGCCATGATCCTCAATATCGACCGTCAAGTCTTCATGCTTGAATGTAACATCGGCCGAGAATGCGCAGTCAGGCGGGCTGGAGACGTGAAGATCAAGTTGGGGTTGCACAGGACGGTCACTATGAAGCATCCTTCGAATCCCCAATTTTTATTTAAGAACACCGCGGTCCTCGGTGGTTCCAAGAAATCTCATCCAGACCGTCAGTCGTATAATCTGCTTTCGCGATGCATTCATACCATCTGCTTGCTGCTCTATTCTTCGCCACATCAGCTTCCGCCTTTCCCAGTCAGAATGGGAAGCGTACCGTGACGCCCGACAATACTTGTGGCAATGTCGCCAACGGAAATAACCATGGGTACACTTGCGATCCAAGTAATTCCTATGGGGGAGCATGCTGTTCTGCGAGCGGATATTGTGGTGGGAATCACACACAATGTGTTTCATGTCGATGCTGAAAATCGTAGGAAACACCGCCGCCTATTGTGGCACGGGGTGTCAGTCTGCATTCGGCTCATGCGGAACCCTTACCACCAGTCCTGAGCCCGTCAAATCAGGGTGTGTCTGGGTAGTGCCTAATGCTGGGAGTTTCACCTTTTCGCAGAAGTTTGACTTTTCCACCATGTCAACATTTCCAACCACTGGTCTGGCCAAGAGCACTGATACAATTGGTGCCGGAACCGCCCCATATTCTCAACTTTATACCACGGCGAACGTCAATGTGAATGGCGGAAGCCTGCAGTTGAAGGTACCGGGAGGCCAACATGCGTCGCCAATTACCGGAGCAGAGGTCTACACGACGGACAAGGACATCCTCTACGCTAGTGTGCGTACGTGGGTGCAAGTAAGCAATGTTGCTGGAACCTGCCACGGTTCGCTCTGTCCGCCAGCACTGCAGGTATGAGTGCTAACGTGCCTCAAGGTAACTTCTTTTACAAGGCTGACAACGAGGAAACCGACATTGAGATTCTGACCGGAAATCTTGCCTCTGGTGTGCATTACACAGATCAAAATCTGGTCCTTGGCGGTGGATCGACAACGGCCACTCATGCTATACCCTCTGATGCAACAGCAAGGTATCATGAATACCGCTTGGACTGGATCAATGGGAAGACTACGTTCTACCTTGATGGTGTGTTGCAACAAACCTTCACAGCGAATGTGCCCAACGTCGCTGGTGAATGGATCTGGAACAACTGGAGGTGAGAGTTTTCGTAGTTCAAGCGGCTTCGATGCATGAGGCGGTCAAAGCTTGCTGACATTGATGGCTCTTTCTAGTAATGGTGACGGCGGATGGAGCGCTGGACCTCCGGCCTCAGACAACATTATGAAGATACAGAAGATTGAGATGTTCTACAACCGAACCTCGAGCATGGGTACTTGCTAGATAGTCTGCAAGACGAATTACGATACTAGCTTTGCGCGATGGGTGAAGAAGGTAAGGGCTTTAAACAATGCTGGGGGAGCAACTTAGCTTAACGTTGGACATTGCCAAATATTGGACAATGAATCATTATATCTTGGTCTAAATCAACAATAGGGACTTGAGTTGCAGACCGAACGTACGCTATTATCGCAGTAAGTGGACTAGACTTCTTGGATGACTTTCAAGGCGCCCTATGCCATCATGTTACCCAGACCCATTTGAGAAAATTCGTTTCGAAGGTAATCAACTATCACGGACTTGTCGGCTCAGCGTCCACAGCATGCGCCTTCAGCGCCTTCGGGTTTGCACGGAAGATCATGCAGGAGGGTCGCCATCTTATGACAAGGGCCAGTTCAGACTGCGTTTCGCCTTTCTCTTGTATGTGGTATGGTCTTGTACAGCTAGGTCCATCGCATTGTCTCGACACCCAATGTTATGTGGTGCCGGTCCATGTACGCGCTTCCTTATGCCACGAGTTGATATTTGGAATCCTATGAAGAGTAATATCATATTCGTCATGTGGAGCTGGTAATAGTGACTATAGAGACATGGAAATACTTAAATCCACCTATTAGTGTTGAGCGATGGCGCTGATATACAATGTCGTGAGGGTCGTACATACAACAGATAATACTGGCCGAGACATGATCTCTCAGAGGCTTCCCCGCGCAAGGAGAATGGAACGCTAGATGAATCGCTAATGAGGGAGCAGGACACTACGTCGCACTGACATATTCACCTTCGGCATCAGACAGCATCAATGCGAGGAGTCGACTTATGCCATATAGAAAGAATACTGATCAGCTCGAGATCTTTACATCTAGATCAATTCAATTCCGTAGCAGTACCTTTGGTACCAGAAAAGCACCAGTCCCACCTTCACAAAGAAGTATCCTCACCTGGCATGTTCTACAGCCAAAATCAGTGTCGAGAGAACTACCCAGATAGATCGGTCCCAAACCAGGTAGACAGACATAGCTGACGCCACCACAGTACGATAGTCTCCAGATCCCGTCACGAATTCCCTCACTCGTGGCACGCCTACTATCGCCTCCGCAGCACTATATCAAGAGCTTAATCTATACAAGCTCTAACTCGAGTGCGCGCTGGTGACTGAAGAAGCACTGCATGTGTGGCTACATCATGAACAGTCTCAGGAGCGAGATTTGCGCCAGAGACGGTTCAAGAGATGGTGGTTGTGTCCTTTATCTTTACTCCGCCAGCGATGAAAATGCTATGTTGCCATATACTCGTCAGCAAGCGCTAGGAAAGGTGATCGTTCCGGTGGAGGATCCTGCGTTCACACTGTGTTGTTTGTAGACAATCGTGCTACACTGTGTCGAGATTCTTGTGTTGTGTTATCCTCGCCTGTGGTTGGGATTCTGTTGAAGATGACTTCTCGGTCGAGATGAAGTAGCATGGGTACAGGTAGTTGTTGACAAGGTGATCCATGATGGCAGCTATCAAACTCATAGTCTATGGTGCGCAGGTGTGAATGTAAGTTATTCGTGTCCATGATTCACCTACATGCCCTGGTAATTTGACATGTTCGCTGAAAGCCAGCTCGCAGTAGCCTAGTAGGAGACCCAATCTCTCATGAAGGTCCAGCACTTTCTATGTAAGGGGCGTGATTTAACTCATTTCCAGTTAGCGTACGTAGTAGTAGTAGTAGTAGTAGTAGTAGTATTCATAGACGGATCCAACCCTATAAGGGTCATGCCGCAGCTATCTAGTAGGATTTCTAAGCCTATTAGGTTCTAGAGTAGTTAATTAATCAGCTATAAATACTATTTAAAACTCCCTTAGAATACGCCCGTATATCTTATAAATTATATATATAAATAATAACTATCTCCTATCTTAATAATAATAATAATAATAATATCCCTTACTACCTTAAAATTTAATAAATTTAAATATTATAAATTTAATTATATCTTATTACCTCTTAAGTCTCTTATAACTCTATTAATAATAATAAGTTATAATTTATATTAAAGTATACCTTTAATTCTTATAACTTTTAAGTAGGAAGTAATAAGATACTCCCTTATTATAACTTAATACTTATACCTTTAATCTTAATTATTTATAAGTAGTTAAAGAGGTTTTATAAGACTTAATATTATTAAATTTATATCTCTTATTTAAGGAGTCTTATTATTTAAATACCTTAAGTCTTTAATCTTTATATTATTATAAATATTAATAAATATATTATTAGCTAGGTCTCCTTTATAAGAGGTAGCTACTACCTTAAATTATAAGAGTAGGCTTATATCTATAATAAATTTAACTACTTTAGTAGCTAGTATAAGCTCTAAGAGAATTTTCTATATATCCCTTTTTTAATTATTAACTTATATTCGCTCCTTAAGCTTACTTAATTAATTTAGGATAGTTTAATAATATATATTACATAATCTACTTTATAGATTTATAATTATAGGCTATTAAAAGTTCTTTTTTAATTTAATAAAGGTAGTTATTAAAGCTAATTTTACTAATATATAATTAAGTAAATATTAAATAGAAAATATAAGATTAATCTTTAAACTTAGTTAATACTTACTTAAAGGGCTTAAATTAAAAGTAATAATTAACTCTATTAATATATTCTTTAACTTATACCTACTCTTATACTATATTAGTCCTCTTAAGTATAAGGGTCTTTACAGCTAAGACTAACCTTATAAGGTTAGGAGGAATATATACTTTTAGGCTTTAATTATATATACTTTATCTTATAACTTCCTTTATTACTAGGTTAATAATTTTATTCCTAAGGACTCTAATATATATAAGGATTTAATAGATTTTAATCTATTAGTTAAGGATATTAATATATATTAACTAGATTAATTTCATAACTTATAAATTAATTAAATTATAGCCTAATTATTAATAAAAATTATAATTAAGCCTTAGCTATTATCTTTTAAGGTAATATCTAGGATTATAATAATATTATAAAGCTTATTAAAGTATATTATAAACTTTATAATAAGTTTAAAGTAAGCCTTAAGATATTAAATAAATATTAGGACTTCGCTTAAATTTAAGTAAAATATTATAATTACTAGGGCGCTAATCTTATTATTAATACTACTATTATTAATATAAATAGCTAGCGTATTACTACTATTAATAATATAATTATAAGAGGTTATAATAGCCTTTATATTATTTATAATTAAGATTATAAGGATATCTTATTATAATAAGACTATAAATAGGAGCTATTATTTAATCCTTATAATATCTATATAATAAATATACTTAAAGTATTATTTAAATTTATTAAGGGGGCTTAATTATATATAAGCTATACTTCTAGGATTTAAATTTAAGTTTTAATAGGCTTTATACTTAAATCTTATAAAGGAAGAGTAGATAAGGCTAGTAATAACTCTAAAGAGTATATTATTAAGTATAATCTCTAGCTATTACTTAATAGGTTAGAGGTAAAGCTTTATATCTAATACTACTCTTATAATAGTATAAAAGGTACCTCTAATAATAATTATTATATACTTTTAAATTACTATTATAAAATATAGGTTATACTATTTACTATTAATTATATTAATATCTCTACTTAAAATATATTAAATTAAGGTATAATAGAGGAATATAAGTAGTATAAGAGATTAATATACCTACTTAATTTTATATAAGCTAATATCTTATATAGAGCTACTTGAAGTAGTAAGTATAATTAGTAATTTAATTAACTTCTACTTAAGGTAGTTTATATATACCTTCTAATTTAACTTACTATTAAGGACTATTCTAAAGTACTTAATAATATTATTTAAAGGGATAGTAATATAAGGAAGGACTAATAAGTATATTAGGATTTAAGAGAATTAAAATAAGTTCTAAGTTAATCTCTTCCTTAAAGTAAATTAATTAATACTTCTTTAAGTTGAAAATAGATATATATTTATAAGCCTATTTTATTATATAAGTATAAAGGAGCTTAAGCTTTATAATATTCTTATATTAATCCTTACCTAAAACTATAATTATTATATTATTAATATAATTAGGAGTTATAAAGCTTATAACTATATTAATATAAGCTTTAATTAAGTTAATATTATAAAATAAGTAGAGAATAAAGGATAAAGATAAGCTTTATATAATCCTTATACTTATTAAATACTCCTTAAAAAATAATTTAATATATAAATCCTTATAATTTAATTTATTAAAAAGTTATTAATTTAGCTTAAAATTATATTACTAACCTTTTACTTATAAAGGTTATAAAGTAATCTCTAATAAGCTATATTATTATATACCCTTAATATATCTAATACTAAGAGGCTAGTTATTCCCTTAAACTCTTATATAGAGTAGATATTCGTAATAAGTATATATATTATATACTTAATAGAAGTCCCCTTATAACCCTTAAAATAGCCTTTAAGAAGTAAGTTAAATATTTTAACTACCTAATTAAGGTAGGTTATAATTATAACTTTAAAGGCTTTTCTAATAATATTAAAGAGGATAATTAGGTAGTAAGATTTTAATTAAGTATAATTATATTAACTATCCTACTTCCTTAAGGTATAAATAACTAATATCTTAAATTATTTAAGGTAGTAGTTAAAGGTAATACTATATTAAAAGAGCTAGACTAAGTATAATAAAAGGGAGGAGAGTATAGCCTAAAAGATACTATTAAGGATCTTATCTAGCCTTAAAGTACTATTAGAAATAATGACGTAGATATATTATATAGATAAATAATATTAATAATAATATCTATCTACGTAGTTATAGGTAAAGTATATACGTACTAAGTAATCTATGCTAAGACTCGTCACGTGACCGGAGTCGTTCCATAATAATATACCTACTAAAATCGAAAAATAATAGCGTCCTCGCTATCTCTATATGATAGTAATATAATAGTAATAGTATATCTATCTTAACTAATTAGAGGTTATTACTTATATACTTATAGTCCTCCTTAATACTTATAAAGTAGTTATAACTACTATCATCCTTATAAATACTATTACTATTAGGTATTTCCTCTGTAAATAACGTATATTACTTATCGCTTATAGAGATCTTAGGCGGAAATTTATCTTAATAGCCTTTATTATCTCCGCCTCTTATCTATTATTAGCGGCCTCGCTACGATAGGAGCTAATTATAAGGGGAATTTTACTATTACTAGGATAACTAGGATTAATATTACTAAAAAGACTATTATCTATTAGCTATTTATTACTAAATAGACGCCTTACTATTAATGTACTTTAGAAATTAGGCGAGTATAATATAAGGTAACAGCTTAGGTATATTACGTTATAAGTTAATATCTAATTAGTTCTAGATAATATATAATTAATTATATATAGATATTATATTTATAGCTTTAATGTAATAGAGTATTTATTAGAATTATACTCTAGGTATCTAATTTTTAATATTCCGTAGGCTATAGGCTTAGGACTAGGAGTTAAGGTATACTAAGGTAATTATAACACGTATCTTAAACTAATTAATAAGTGTAATATATTATAGCTTCAAATTATATATTAATAAGCCCGATTTCTTAAAGTTTATAAGCTTATTAGTATACTATATTAATACTCCGCTACGGAGGTATTTAGGAATAACGCTAATAATAGTAGTATTATTATAAGAGTAGGCTAAATACTTAAGCCTATTAATAAATATATAGACGTCTTAATATATAATATACTTTCTAGTATTAATAGTATAAGGCACGTTTATAAGGTAGTAAAAGGATATATTAATAGGAAGATAGAAAGCCTATCTAAGTACTACGGCACTAGGCCTAATCTAGATAGTAGGCCTGTTAGACTAAGTAATACGCTAAGACGTAAAGTCTTTAGCAATAGCTATAATAGTTACTAACAAATAAATAAAGCTATTACCCTAATAGTAAAGGTATAAGTACCTTGCAAAATTATCCTAATAACAAGATCCTTCTTTAAGTAAGCCTTCTAAGTGCGGTAGTAGGCCTAATTACCTCTTTATATTACCTTACCAGTTCCTTCATATTAGGTAGATAATAATCTGGTATCTATATATTATCCTCTAGACTATACCCTAGCTATCTAATAAGATACTAGGTTAACTAGCCTTAATCCTTCTAAATATAGCGCTTTTATAGTAAGCGTTTAATTTTATATTCTATCTTACTATCTATTATAATAGGTGGAGCCGGTAATTAATATTATTAATATAGGTTATTAGCTAGGTTAGTAGCTAGTTTAAGATATATAATAAATATTATATTATAAATTTATATAATATTAGGTAACTATAACCTATAAGTAAAACAGCTAACTTATTTTACAATCTTAAATAATCCTATAAACTATTATCTAAGCTTCTTAGAAATAATACTAGGTACGCGGTATCCTTAATATAAGCGGAGGTTAACTAAATTACTAATATTAAAGAATTTAGCTATATACCTAGAATTATAATAGTCTTTTATTTATAGTAAGGTAAATATAATAGCGTCTTTTATATTAATAAGAGAAGGCTAATACTTAGATATTACTACTAGTACTTAGGTAGTAATAGGAGCTACTAATATAACTTATAAGGAAATATTTAATAAGGTCCTTATAATATTTACTTACAAGTTATTTACCTTAATTAGTTCCCTATTAGAAGGCTTTAGTAGGTCTAGTACTTCCTATATTCTAAAACTATATAAGACTTCTATAGGAGTCTTATTTATTAAACTATATTTCGTAGAGTTATTTAATATAATAGTTATTCTAGGGAGAACTAATAACTACTAGTTCTTATACTTAATAATAATAATATAATATTATAAGGTAATTTTAATAATTTAGTTAGTTTATTTTAACTACCTATCTATCTAAGTATATTAAGCTATTAAGTAGAGTAAATTAAACTTAAGATAATTAAATATTTACTATTATAACTTATTAATAAACTTATAATCACGATCTAATATTATTATATAAGGTAAATCCTAATTAATCTTAAAAAGCTTATTAAGTAACTTAATTACCTAGCCTTTAATATTCTATATTAATTTATTTAAAATAAGTATAACTACCTTTAATAGCTTATATATTACTAATATAATATCGTTAAAGCCTTTAATAATTATAAATAATACTAGGATAAAATTAATAGTAATAGTATAAAATAGGTAAGTAGGTATTAAGATTGATTATAATAAGCTATATAGCTAATATTATAATATCTAGTTTAACTAATAGTAAGGATAGTATTAAATAAATTTATAAAGCTTCTTAGATATATTATAGATATATAGACCTTCTATTAGCCTCTTATATATATAGGTATAACTTAGATATCCTATCTTATTATATATAAGCTTAAATACCTCTACTTCTATAATAGATAATATATATAACTATAAGCTAAATTTATTATCCTTAAAATATAAAATTTTATTAATAATTTTATATACTAGCTTTATTATATTCTTACTAAGGTCCTTATTATCCTTAACTATTTCTATAACTTAAGCCTATTAAGGCTCTTAATATCTATTAATAAGGTATTTATAAAAGGGTTAGCTTATTTCTATAAAATTAATTAGGAAGTATTTTATAAATAAGGTATTAAGTTCGCCTTTAAAATCTTAATTAAAATAGTACTTATAACTTACTAGCCTTAATAAGGTATTAAGTATAATATTTACCTTACTAAGCTTATAATAGATATTAAGATAAAACTATTATAAATATTCTAATATTCTAATAAGTTAGAGGTTAAGCTTTTTAGTTAAGATTATATTTAGGCTAGTTTACCTTATAATTAAAACTATTATTAAATAATTAATATAAATTATTATTATTAACTTATAAGTTACTTTAATTATATATTATATCTTCTTAATAACCTAGATAAGGCCTACTACCTTAAGTTTAGTAGGCTAGTACCTAGTTTTAGTATTAGTAAGTAAGTAGCTTAGGAATAGAATTAATTACTATAACTTCTACTTTAAGAAGTCTTCTATAGCTATTAATATTATAGGTACTAAACTAGGATACCTAGTATCTTTAATTATATAATAGATAATTACTTTATAACTAAATTCTTTACTAGTATCTAGGTCTATAAATAGTTATTACTACTTATTAAAATAGTAAAGAATACTTAGTAAGGTAAAAAGCTTCTATAACTAATTAAAGGTATTTAATTCTCTTAGTATAGATACTATTACATATAATCTACTAACGGCTTTTTTATAAGTATTACCCCTAATATTAATAATAGACTTTCTAGTAAAGTCTTACGCTATAGTAGAGGCTTTATAATAATAGTATAAAATACTATATACTACTAATTATAGCCTATTATACTAAGGTATTTTTTAAGTACAGCTAGTATATTAGGGAATAAAAGTATAATAATTATAGTAAGCTTCTTAGCTATTATAAATAGCCTAAGAGTATCTACCTTTTATTTAAGTAAATAGATAGATAGGTAGCCTAAGAAAGATTTCTTAGGAGAGAGATAGATATTACTCTTATTACTCTTATTAAAGACTTATAAGAGGTACTTAATATACCTTTTAAGTAATATAGAGAAGATTATAATATTATTAATATACGCCTTATAAAAGTAATAGAAGTCTCTTAATATAATATTAATATAATATTAGATATAAGCTAGTAAGTTATAAAAGCCTATAATAGGGACTTTAAAGGTCTTTTATCCTTAATATAAAGTAATTATAAGATAGTATTAATAATCTTACTTAACCTACTATTAATAGAAGAAGCTAGTAGCGTCTATAATAGAAATATATAAAGTATCCTATAATAAGATAAGTATCTTAGATTATAATAGGACTAAGTAGGTATCTAATATAATAATCTTATTTAAGGTATAAATATCTATAATAACTCTATCCTTAGGATTAAAATCAGGCGTATTCTTCTAGATAATAAAATAGGGAAATAAGAATAGAGTAGAGGTAGTTATCTATTCTAGCCTACTTTATAAGTAGAGCTTATTATACTCCTAATTAATAATATCTTTATCTTATTAATTAAGTAAATATACGCGTACTTAGCCTAATTTATATAAATCCTCCTAATTATTAAGTAATAGGATTTCTATATACTATTTATTAAGTATACCTACTATATTACTAGTATCCTTCTAGAGGTTAGGAAACTTATCTATTATAATAGTAATTAGGGTTAATTATAAAAGGCTTCTATAAATAATAATACTAATAAGATAAGTAATTTCTAAAGGTATATTAAGGGCTTTATTACTTAAGATAGTTATAATAGTAGTAAAGGCTACTATAATAGTAAGTATAATATATATCCTAAAGTATACTTAATAAAATATTTTAATAGGGGTTTTATTAGCTAATATCTTATTATTAGGATTTACTAAGAAGTAATTAGTAAGCTTATATTCAGCTACTTTCCTAAATACCTAATAATAGGTAAGTATAATAGGAGTATTAGTATTATTATAGATAAATATATAAGATATACTTATATTAATAATATAGGTATAGGATAAGAGTATATTTAATATCTTAGATTTAAAGATAAAGTCGCGGTTATAAGGTAGCTATACTAAATAATAATAGGTACTAGAGATTAATATAGCGTAATTTATATAAAGTAGTATAGTAGTATATACCTTAATAAATATAAAGATACTAATATAAGAGTAATATATTACTATAATAATTAGTATCTTAATATTATAATATTATTACTAAAGTTAATAATAATTTACTTTAGTTTAAGAATATTAATAGTAATAAGAGCTTTTACTAAAAAATTATTAATAATATAGAATTGTTAGCTTATAATAGTAGTCCTAGCTTTACTAGAGCTATTAAAGCCTTTAAAATATATAGGTACCTTAATAAACTTATTAGTATTATACTTCTTATTATTAATACCTTTTATAGTTATAAGAGTAGGTATTTACTCTATTAAAGCCTTTAATTATAAAGTAAGTAAGAAGCTTTAATAAATTAAGCTTACTTAAGCCTTAATATTAATATAAATATTATACTTAATACTATTTAATAAGAAGGTAATAGGAATAATAATATAATAGTAGCCCTAAAAGCTATAACCTTTAATAGTAATATTAGTAGAATTAAACTATATAATAGATTTACTATTAATATCATTAATAGTTTTATAGGATTTACTTAAATAAGGTATATAGCTAGAGCGTATATAATAATATAAAGTATTATTTAATTTAAAAGCTAAGGTATATAAATAATAATTATACCTTAGTCCTTCCTCCTTTAAGTTAATAAAGTAGCTTTCTACTATATCTTCTTTATTATTATTACTAAGACCCTTGATAGAGGCTTTTATAGGATCTATCTATTAATCTACTTAAGATTAATAGACTCCTTAATAGTATCCTTCCTTATATACCTTATACTATCCTTATTTATTAAGGACCTTATTCTACTCTTCCTCTACCTTATCTTTAGTACTTACCTAATAGGTATAATTATTATAAGGATATTAACTAATATTTATCTAAAAAGGCTTATAATAGGGATTATTATAAATTAGCTAGCTATCCTATTATAATATTAAGGCCTTAGGAGATATATTTATATTTCCGCTAGTAATCTATAATTATTATTAACTACTAGGAAGGATTTATACTTATATATTTTACTATTATAGTTTACTATTATTATAGTTTTATAAATTAAAGGCTAGATTACTAAAACTAAATAGTTTACTCTTATAAGGATTTAATAGACTACTATATCTACTAGATCTTTAGTTACGCTAGAATAGATTTAAATTAAAAGGATAATTAAAATTAGGATTAGAAGTATACTAACCTTATTTACCTATTAAAGGCTTTTATTATTATTACTTATCCTAAATTAAGAACCTTAATTTAATATATTTACTATAGATATTAAACTAAATATCCTTCTAATAGTATAGTTTATTAAGTAGACTACTAATAATAGAGGTATTAATAGGATAAGGTAAGTCTTACCTTAATTTACTATCTATATATTTATATATAAGTAAAACCTAGGCTACCTTTATAGGGGTAATATGTTACAACCCTGTCGTCTAGGGGTCGACTAGGGTCTAAGATTGATCTCTTAGAGAGGAGTATCAAGGACGGGATAGGTAGGCTTCGTACTAGGCTAGTCTAGTATAAAGTATATTGTGTTCAGTGTCTAAGAGATAGCTAGGTTGATAATATAAGTTAAGCATGAAGCTCCTATCTACGGGAAAGCATCGCCACTTATATAGACATAGGAAATGCTAGATCAGTTGGATTAGTACTAATACTACTGACTTGTCTAGATTAGCTGGATCAGTACTGATACTACTAACTTGTCTAGATCAGTTGGATTAGTACTGATACTACTAACTTGTCTAGATCAGTTAGATCAGTGCTGATACTACTAATCATGATAAGAAGTACTTCGTCTAAGCGTAGTATAAGAACCGCGGGTTCAGGCTATAATATTAGGTTCCCCCTTATTAGTTTTCGTCCCGAAAGCTTTACTACTCTATAATACCACCTATTAGATCTAAACCCAAGTCTATATTCCTTTATTATCAGCTAGTTAATACCATTCTTAAAACTAGTTCTATCGCCATAAGGGTCTGTTTAAACTATAAGCGTACGGGTCAGTCTGATAAGTATAAGGTCGGGGTCTCCGCTAGTCGCTATATAGAGTGCGCCTAGAAGGGTTCCTTGAACTATAACCTCTCGCCTTTCTCTCTAGTAAAATAGATAAAGATATGGAATTAACGGAACTAAAAGGCCGCTAAGGCCAAAGAGGCTTTAACCAAATTCACCTAGTTATAGAAAGAGGTAGAGGTGTTAGAAAGAAAGGGAATCGCTATAATAGAAGGCGAAATTCAAAATATTAAGGAGACGGAGCAGGAGGAGTAATTAGATATAATTGATCCTAGCGACTTCCTCTTTAACGTTTCTTCAGAATAGGTTGAAGTTCCTAAGGATTTTAACTAGTCTAGTCTTATTAATATTAGTAGAATTACTATAAGAGGTCCTTATAGTTCCTAAGGTTCCTAATAGGTTCCTAGGTACTTTCTAACTCCTCGTAGTTATTCTATTTAATAAGGTAATTCTAACCCTTCTACTCTAGGATCTTTTTAACCTCGTATTCTTCGGTCTCAGCCTTATACTTCTAATCTTCCTGGATCGGTGTTTTAGAGTCGGCTGGTTCTAGTAAAGAGACATGGAATACTAGGTATACTCTAGCGTCAGGTAATAACTATAACTTATAGTTAATAGGTCCTCTAGCTTATTTAATTAAAAATGGTCCGACTTTAATATAGTCTAGTTTCTTACTTAGCCTCTTGCCTTTCAGGTTTTTTATATAGAGGTAAACCTTATCCCCCTTCTTTAGTAGAGGATACATTTTTCTTTTCTTATTAACTCGTTGCTAAGTCTTAGTATTAACCTCACTGATTATCTTCTATATATCG